>Ga0066636_10001703_pt1 | contig 13722 bp, 13 predicted proteins | sample CryGeyCG2014_080_2_FD_62736 | JGI IMG/M metagenome (GOLD analysis project Ga0066636, IMG submission 62736) | Groundwater microbial communities from aquifer - Crystal Geyser CG07_land_8/20/14_0.80 | ecosystem: Environmental > Aquatic > Deep subsurface > Groundwater | place: USA: Utah: Grand...
TGCAAATTGGAAAGTGCAAATTGAAAAGTGCAAATTGAAAAGTGCAAATTGGAAAGTGCAAATTGAAAAGTGCAAATTGAAAAGTGCAAATTGGAAATTGCAAATTGAAAATTGGAAATTGCAAATTGAAAATTGGAAATTTTATTTTTCCAATTTTCATTTCTCAATTATTTCATGGGAGATGGGAAGGGCTGATAACAAATTTATTTTTTTCTAGTAATTTTCATTCCTAATTGGTATCCTCATTCTCATGAGCGAAAAACAAGCAAATAATTGGCACAAACGTGGAATAATTTTATCAATCGTATCATTTATAGTTCTAATAACAGTTGGTGTCTTCGAAATATCGCGGTTGCCTGCTTCATGGCATATCGTCACTCAACATTCAGACAAACCCAATCAAGTCATAAAAGGAATACAAGGGCTTGATTCTGAAATTACCAATTTGGAATCCGACATTGCCTTTCGAATTAACGAATTAAAAAAAGCCGAAGTGCGAGCGCAACGCAAATCTATAGAATGCTCAATGGGAAAAGGCGAGAGCGGAGAGACTGTTGATGAAAAAGGAAAAGCAGAATTGATGAAGCTGGCTCCGCAATGGGAAGAAGTAGCAAACAAAGCCGCAGAAGCTCTAAAAAAACATTCTGCAAATTGATATTAAAATGACTGAGAAGAGAAGAAAAGAGGCTCATGATGCTGACGACAAAGAACTCGAATTAATTATTCACGGTCACTTCTATCAGCCGCCGCGCGAAGATCCGTGGACAGAGGAGATAGAGGAAGAGTCTTCCGCAGAACCGTTTTCAAACTGGAACGAACGAATTCATTCCGAATGCTACAGGCCGAACTCGGTTTCAAGAGTGCTCGGCGAATTCGGAAAGATACGTGAGATAGTCAACAATTATACTTATCTCTCTTTCAATTTCGGGCCGACACTGCTTTCATGGATGGAAAAATACGATCCTCAAACACTTGCAAGAATTGTAAAAGCCGATTCGCTCAGCATGGCAAGAAACAATGGTCACGGCAATGCAATAGCTCAAGTTTACAATCATATCATCATGCCGCTAGCGGACGAAAAAGATCGTGAAACTGAAATTCTATGGGGAATCGCCGACTTCCGAAAGCATTTTGGAAGGGAGCCCGAGGCGATGTGGATGTCAGAAACAGCAGTCGATATTGCAACTCTCGAAGCAGTCATCAAGCACGGCATGAAGTTTGTAATTCTCTCTCCTTTTCAAGCGGCGCAGGTTCAAACTCCGGACAAAAAATGGGTTGATGTTTCAAACGGAAAAATAGACACCTCACAGCCCTACTGGATTCAAACACCTTCCGGCAATATTGCGGCATTTTTTTACGAGCCTGAACTTTCATCCGATATTTCGTTTAATCATCTTCTTCATTCATCTGAAATTTTTGTAGAGCGTCTAATGGAAGCTTTTGAAAAAAACAGCATGGTCAACATTGCCACTGACGGCGAGATTTACGGGCATCATGAACCGTTTGGCGATATGTGCCTTGCATACACTTTTTCAGAATATCTTTCAGGAAAAGAGAACAAAATTTCAAAACGTATTCGAGTCACGAACTACGCCTCGTTTCTGGAGCGGCATCCTCCAAAGTTGGAAGCCAAGCTTAAAGCCGGAGGTACTTCATGGAGCTGTGCACACGGAGTCGAGCGATGGAGATCAGACTGCGGCTGTAGAATCAATCACGATAACGGCTGGAATCAAAAGTGGCGAACTCCGCTAAGAGAAGCACTCGATACGCTCCGAGACTCATTGAGAAAAGTTTTCGAATCCGAAGGAGCGAAATGCTTCAAAGACCCGTGGGCAGTGCGCAACGCATATATTGACGTTATTCTTTCCGGCTACAATCCCGAAGAAAAACGGAAGTTTGCCGGCGAATGGTTTATCTCAAAAGAAACGGAAAAATGCTGGAGGCTTCTTGCTTCGCAACGAAATGCTCTTTTGATGTATACCTCCTGCGGCTGGTTCTTCGACGACATATCCGGCATCGAGCCGAAGCAGTTAATGCTTTATGCAAGCAAGGCACACACTGCTTTAGGGCAATTGATTTCAAATAGTTCTATCGAAAAGTTCTCAAAAAAGCTTCATGAAGCTGTATCAAATATTCCTTCCGAAGGAAACGGTTCAAAAATATTTCATGCAATTACTACTCCGAGATTAAAAGCAAAACAGCGATTCCTGAATCAGACGATATTGTCAAACTTTTCCGGAATCGAGGCGCACAAAGAAGGGCGCTACAAGATACGGCTTGAAGGCGAGGCGTTCTGGGGCGAAAATGATGAAGAATCCAATCTAAAAAAAGCAAACGGAATCTCACATCTCGGACGAGGAACAGCTCTAGCTTTAGATGTCCGCACCGAGAGCAAAACACGGTTTGCATGGATCTCGAAGTTTCAACCTAGTCCGCCCGAAACTATCATTTTCGAAATCGGAGAAAATTTTCGTTGGCCTGGCGGAGATCCCCGCGGAAAAACTTGGGATGAAATTCGACCTGTTGCCGGAAAGCGCAAGGGTGCGTTAGTATTGGGAATGAAAGATCTATTTAGAGTCGAGGCGCGGCATATTCTCAATGAGACTGAAAACAGAACCGAAAAGGAATTCAGCGTGCTTCTGAAAAATGTCGTTGGACTTTTGAAACCTGTTTTCGATATCTCCGATATCGTCGGATTAAAAGTAAATGAATCTATTATCAAGCTCTTGAAGACAATATCCGAATATGTATGGCATGAATATGTGATCGCCGAACTTTTTCATGACGCAAAAATATTCGAACATAAAATGAAACTTTACGGAATAGAAATATCCAAAGAAAGAGTTAGGGAAGATGTTTCTAACCGAGTAGATAGAATGCTAAAGCGTATCGGAGAAGAAGGCGTCAGAAGCCCTGAATTCGACAGAATGCTGACATTTATGAAAGCCGCTCAGGATGCAGAAATAAGGATCGATGCGAAAGTTGGGCAGGAGATTATTTACTCTCTGTTACGATCAGAAGGCCGTTCCATGATTGGAGCGATGCTTGAGGAAAAATCCGAAAACTATCCGTCGCTATTAAAACTTTTCGATGCAGCGGCACGGCTGAACATAGACATTTCGTATGAGCAAAAACTTATCGAACCCTTCGAGAAAAAGCTTTCCGAAGATCCTAGTGTGTGGCCGTAAAATGATCTTAGACGGAGAATCTCTGGCAAAAAAAGTTTATTTAGATGTAAAAAAACGCGTAGCTGAACTCGAAGAAAAAGGAGTCCGACCAGGGCTTTGTGCAATCAGAGTCGGTTCCGATCCGGCTTCACAACTTTATGTCGGTAAAAAGATTCGAGCATGCGAAAATTGCGGAATTAAATCTAAGGCAGTTATTCTTGATGAGACTGCCGAGGAGTCCGAACTTATCTCTGCAATTCAAAAGGAGAATGAAGACCCAAGCACTCACGGGATTCTCATTCAACTTCCTCTGCCTTCGTCAATAGACACTCAAATTGTGATAGAGGCAATTTCTCCAAAAAAAGATGTCGACGGATTTCATCCGTTCAATGTCGGCAGAGTCGCAACCGGTGTCGGTGGATTTCCTCCATGCACACCAAAAGGAATTCTAAGACTTCTCGACGAATACGGATTGGACGTGAGAGGGAAAGAAGTTGTAATTGTCGGAGCGTCGCGAATTGCGGGGCGGCCTACTGCGGAACTTTTTCTTTCACGAATGGCCACGATAACAGTATGCCATATCGAAACTAAAGACCTTGCATTTCATACGCGGCGCGCAGAGATATTGGTAGTAGCCGTAGGAAGGCCTGGTTTAATCACCAAAGAAATGATTTCGCAAGGCGTTGTAATAGTTGATGTCGGAGTTAACAGAATTATCGATTCAAATAATCCGAGAGGATTTCGAGTTGTAGGCGATGTTGCTCCTTCATGCCGTGAGCGCGCGTATGCGTGGACACCGGTTCCGGGCGGAGTCGGACCGATGACTGTTGCAATGCTTCTCGAAAATACTGTTATAGCCGCAGAGGCATCTCTCACCGGAATAACTGTATAGAAATGGAGAATAAAAATGACGCTTATTTCAATTAGAACTGCAATAGAAACTATTCTTTCATCCGTTTCTTCGCTCGATTCTCAAAATGTTCCGCTCAAGGATTCACTCGGGCTCGTGCTTTCAGAACCTGTTATTGCCAAAGACAATGTTCCGTTTCTTGATAATTCAGCAATGGATGGTTTTGCAGTTCGATCTTACGATTTGAAATCGGCATCTATCCTCAATCCGATTAAACTAAAAATTAATTCTAGAATGATATTGGCCGGCGATGGTTCTCAAAGAATTCTTAATTCCGGAGAAGCAATAAGAATCATGACAGGAGCTATTGTTCCTGAGGAATGCGACGCAATAGTTCCTGTCGAAGATGTTAGCATCGAAGAGAACTTTGCAATTTTCTGCGATTGCATTGAAGCCGAAAAAAATATTCGCAAATCTGGAGAAGACATGAAAGCCGGTTCGGTCGTTCTCGAACGCGAAACGATAATGACTCCGGCAGCATTCGGAACAGCCTCTGCGGCGGGCGCAGATCACGTCACTGTAATCAGAAGGCCTTCAGTTGCAGTTCTAACCTGCGGTGATGAATTAATTTCTTTTGATAAAGAGATATCACCGGGAAAAGTCAGAAATTCCAACGGAATCGTTCTATACGGACTCTTGAAAGAATTGGGATGTTTATCTATCGATCTCGGAACCGCTCGAGATGAGAAATTAGATCTTTCTGAAAAACTTGACTCAGCTAGAAATGCCGACGTCATTCTGATTTCAGGCGGAGTCTCGATGGGAGAACGTGATTTAATACGAGAGGTTCTTGACGAACTAGGATTTAAGATGAAATTCTGGAAAGTGCAGGTTAAACCCGGCAAGCCGCTGCTCTTCGGAATTCTCAATGGGAAGCCCGTATTTGGACTGCCCGGAAATCCAGTCTCGACGCAAGTCTCATTTGAAATATTCGTTCGCCCGGCTCTTCTCACAATTATGGGGCGCTCAAATATTTTCAGAAGAACAGAACGTGTTCTTCTCGAAAAAGAATTGAAACGAGCTCCAGGCAGACCTGAATTTTTACGGGTAAAATTGACTTCATCTGATTCCGGAAAATATCATGTATCTCCGACTAAAAAAGAACAAGGCTCTGGAATAACCACTTCAATGCTTCACGCAAACGGATTGCTCTTCGTCGAATCGGAAACTATCTACATTCCAAAAGGCGAATCTGCTCCGTGTTTGATACTGGATGACTGGCTGTCCTCCGAATTCGGAATTAAGAATTCAAACTAAAAAAATATTTTAGCTTTTCAAGCAGATCTTCTCCGTCATTCATTGCACTGCCTGGCACAACCTCAATAGATATTTTTTTATTACCGGCATAGATGATCAATTGCTTGCTTTCATCGACTCGGCTCTGAACCGAATAAGAGATCGAATCGGAATTAGAAGAGAATTTAACTATCTTCATTTCGGTGTTAACCACTTGAATATTATTCTTAATAATTCCAACCGAACGAATAGAGATATCATCTTTTCTATGTTTCACAGAAATATATTGAGACTTCACATCTGGAATTATCATTTGGAGCAGTTCGAGCATGTCAAGTTTGTATAAAATATCCGGAGGAGAATCCAATTCAATGTCAGCGTTTAGAAGAAACGGAAATGTTTTCAATTCCGCATTGCCAAGCGACTCGGACCAATTGCGCTCCAACTTCAGAACCGCATCAGGTTCATAAACTCTACCTCGCTCAACTACTCCGAGCAAAAATCCGTTTGGTTTATATTCATATACAACTTCATCGCCATAGCCCCATCTACTGCTATCAATCTCAGGAAAAATTTTGCCGGCCGCTGAAAGTTCTCTTTTCGGTTTTGGATAGCTAAAAAAAACTATCAAACTTCTTGTCCCTCTTGAAAAGCAAATAGAAGTATCTGAACGAATAATAGCAAGGTTTCCTTTCATTTCAGATAGCGGCTCAATAAATGCAGAAGTAGCAGTATCTGCTGAACCGACAGCAAAAATTATTTGAAATATAAATGCAACAGCAAACATGATAAGTATTCTACACGGAACGGAAAAAATATCAATTAACTATTCTCCAGTGGAACGTGTGAAATATTGAAAAATGAAAATTAGAAAAAGATGTTGCGTATAATTTCATCTTTTGCTATTCTGTCTTCCTGTCCTAAATGTGTAGTCGGGCTTTGCGCCCGTCTCCGCCGTTCATAACGGCATACCCGGCACTGACAACAGTGCAATTTTAACGGGCAGGAGAAAGGATTCACTGTGAATTTTAAAGAAATTTGCGATCGGGAATTAAAAGAATCGGAGGGGCTTAAAAATCTTCTGAAGAAATTAGAAGACGTGAAGGGAAAACGCGTGCTTCTCTTCGGGCATGATGATCCGGACGGAACTTCATCAGCTTCAATCATCAAACGAGTACTTGAAAAGAAAGGAGCATCTTTTGTTCACACTGTTTTCCCAGAAGGCTTCGATGTTTTCCCTTACGAAATCGAAGCTGAATCGAAGTATGGTCCCTTCGACCTCTTCGTTTCGGTTGATAAAGGTTCAAAAGACGGGCTGGACAAAATTGTCGAAATGGGACTCGATACGCTTGCAATCGATCACCATTTTCTTATGGGTGAAATCAAAAAAGCCACTCTCTTTAACTCTTTGCTCACAAAGCGTTCATACTGTTCCGGTTCTTACTTGTGCTTAATCGTTTCCACTTTACTCGGATGCGTCGAGCCGATCGATGAATTCGACGCGTTGATAGGTTTGAAAGCCGACTTTGCAATAGACCCTACGTCAGGAAATTTCGGCGGCGCAGATTTTGTAAAGCCATGGATCGAAGAAATTAAACCTCGATGGGAAAATCTTTTTAAAGAAATTCCGGGCACTGCAACTTTATTCGACACTGCTCAGCGCGAAAAAACAACTCTGCTTTCTCAAATCGCGGAGGTATATTTTGCGGTCACCGGCGGCGCATTCCAATATTTCTATCCTGATGACCCGATACTCGGAAAACTGAATCAGCCTCTGCTCTGCTTTGAAGAGAATCTGAAGCTCAATACAAAAATTGACAAACTTAAAAAAGTAAATTCACTCGAAGATTTTATGAAGCTGATCGACAAAAGAGAAGCATGGCAGAGAGCTTATGATCTTTTCAAACGCAACTGGTCCGATGTAGTGAAGAAGATGGAGACTGCTGTTCCCATTGGCAGAGCTAACGACGCAACAATATATCTCTTCGTTTCAGACAAGCTTCCACTAATCCCGATGGTTGGCGGCATTGCTCTTGCTGAAAAGGTCAAAAAGAACGCAGACGGAGAAGGCATGATCTTCATGATCAATACTGAAATCACAAGTCAGGGAAAACTCGGAACGCATTTTTCTCTTCGAGCCACGAGCGACAAAATTCATGTCGGAAAGATATGTCAGGCTTCAGCCGCGCGATTGAATGAAGTATTCAACAATCCAACAGAAATTTCCGGAGGAGGTCATCCGCGAGCAGGAGAATGCAGAACAAGAAATGCCGGCGTTCCGCACGGAATAGCTCTGTATCATGGAATTTCGTTGCTGCGCGAACTTCTCGAACTTGAAGCGAAACGTTCCTCTTGGACAGACTCAGATAAGAAGCGCGCTGTTGAATTGGGGATTGCATCATGACTTTTGCAGAAACTGATTACGCAGGTTTGATTTCGGAAATAGAGCGCATTGTCGAAGGAAAAAATCCTTTCGAGACTATAGCAATGATTAAAGAGTTGCTCAATATACACAGAAATATTTCTCTTTATCCAGGTCTCGTAGCATTAGTTGGAAAATCATCGAAGCAAGAAGCAACTCATGAAGATCTTCGCATCGGCGATTTTATAACGTGGTCTAAAGATGGGCGCTCATTTGCAGGCGCAATCACAAAGAAAGACGATTCCGGTATTTATCTTGAAACAGTCTGCGAATCATTTGAACAGAAAGACTTCAAATTAACTGAAGGCAAGGTCACAAAAATAAGTCATGATGCTCTGCAGAGAACATGGCCGTCACTTGTTTTTTCTGAAAAAGTAAAGATGAGCAAAACTGTATCTGAAAAAGTTAAACCATCTTTTGTAAAGCGGCAGAGGAGCGGACGATGAAACTCGATTTGATGAAAGAACAGATTATTCTTGTCGACGGTCCTGCTCGTATCGAGCTCGTCTCCGGCGAATGTGAAGCTGTCGGAGCGCTTCTAAAAAGTCATGACCGAATTTTTATTCCGAAGGGCAAAAAAATTCCTATCGAGGGAGTAACTTCTTCACAAATTAATCTCTCCGCAGAAGAAGGTCATGTAGAGACCATACCGTATCGAACAATTCCACGTTCTTGGGATATTCTAGTTGAAAAGATTCTTAAGGAGCGTCCGAAAAGTATTTTTGTAATCGGAGAAATGGACACCGGAAAATCTTTTTTTACTACGTATATGGGCAACAGACTTTTTCGAGCGGGATTGAGCACGGCAATTCTTGATTGTGATACAGGTCAATCGGATATAGGGCCGCCAGGAACTTTCGGACTCTCTTATGTAAAAAAACCTGTTGCATTTTTGCCGCAAGCTCCTGTCGATGCGATGGCTTTCATCGGAGGTCATTCGCCTGGCATGCATTTTACTGTCGCATTATCGGCGTTCGCTAGAATGACCAGAAACGCATTTGAAAATTCCGACGTGCTTCTCATCAACACTTCAGGTTGGGTGCAAAGCGACGGAGGAAGAGCATACAAGATTGCAAAAATGGAGTTATGTCCTCCGGGGCTTGTAGTGCTGCTTCAACGCACCGACGAATTAGAACATTTGGTTAAGCATATTCCTGAAAAAAATGTTTTCAGACTAACCGTATCCAAGTCGGCAACGTTCACATCGCCCGATGTGCGTAAATCTCTCCGAGAAGAAGTTTCGCGCGCTTACATGTCGAAAGCAAAACTTATAGAAATAAGTTCCTTTGCTACAATGGGAGCATATTACGGAACCGGGAAATCTGTTGAAAGGCCGAAAGGAATCGGCAAAGAAGTAGTCCATATTGAAAAGTTATCTGCATGGGAAGGGCATCTTGTCGTGCATAAGAGCGATATCTCAGGTGAAGCAAAAGCAAAAGTAATGGCGGCATTACCAGGAAAAATTTTCTGGGTGCCATGTCATCATGCTGTAGGAGCTTTAGTCGGATTGCTCAATCAAAACGGAGATTGTATGGGGCTTGGTGTAATACAAATGCTAAAATGGGAAAAGCGCATTGCAGAGGTCTGGACGCCGATTCCACATCAATCTCTGAAAAATGTCAGTATTATTCAGTTCGGTTCGATTAGGCTCACGAATGATGGATTTGAAGCAGGATTTCTTCCGCCAGGAACGATTTAAGTTTATATATACACATATTATCTCAAAAAATTAAATAGTTCCATGGTATTGAAATAAATGCTTGTTTGTGATAATCTTTTTTTATGGTTAAAAGTACTGTTTTAGGTCGTCTGACAGATAACATGTGGGACATTGAAAAGGACTTAGTCTTTAAGTATCTTTATGATTCTCATGTCAATCCATTAGATTATGAGGATACGCCAACCTTGGCCGTGCGTATCGCTGATGACCTCGATATCGCAGTACGAAAGGTTGAGGATATATTGAATAGACTTGTCGCCGAGAAACTTGTGGAACACATATCGGCAGCTGGCGATTTTTATCGAATCTCCTCATGCGGCGTAGAGAAAGTCGAACAGATGGTTCGCAAGCTGTGAACCAAAGATTTCTCACTCAAGCAGTGCGGAATCTGAGCGTAGCCAAAAAACTAAAGTCGACCGAAAATGAATGGTGCGTATTTCTTTGCCATCAGTCTGCAGAACTCGCAATGAAGTCGCTTCTTCTATCTCTCGGTCACGATTGGCGTCGTCTCAAGGATCCAAGTCATAGCCTGTCAAAGATATGGTCTGACTTTCTCTTCAGCTCAAAACATTTTGAGCAATCCGACTTGGCGTTGCTTGACGCTGTATACATTGATTCGCGTTATCCTCAATCATTTACGCCGGAGGTGCAATATTCGAAAGTGAATACTGATAATTATGTTGATGCCACCGAAAGAATATTGAAGACTTGCCAACTGCTATTTCAAAAATTAGATGTGGTTAGAAAAGCACTATCTGAATAGCTTTATAAACACAAAATAAAGTGTATCTATTGAATTCGTAATAGCTCTATTCCTGAATCGAGAAGTATTGCAATCCAGCCCTTCTTTGCAGATACAGCATGAATTCTTGAATATGTGTCCGACTTGAAAGCAATATTGCCCTCAAGTTTGATCTCGACATATTCGCCGGGGCCTCGAATGCCTTCCTCTTTCATAACCGTAATTTCATAATTATTTCCGGCAACTCGAGTCGAATCTTTTTTTAGTCGATCCAATTTTCTTCTTCGTCCGGAATATCGAGCCGCTCCATTTTTGAGAAGAAATAAATCCTCAGAAAACGACATCAAAATCGAACCGTCGCGATTAACTTCCATTCCATCCGGAGTCTCAGGCAATCCTAAATACCTGCCTACAACTTCAAGCGAGCCTATTTTCTCGTTCAACGGCAAGTAATGAAGATTTTCGAATATGTTTACGCGAATCGAATAATTCGATATTTTTCTTCCATTCTTACCTGAATAAACTATCACTCCTATTTCATCATCATCTTTCTTCGATTGAAAAAATGGAATTAGAACAATCTCTCCGTTCATTTCTCTTCCAATTTCAGAAATAGAATTTCTATTCAAAGCAACTTTTCTATCATTCGGAACACGAAGCAGACTCACTCTAGTCTCGGTTCCGCCGGCAAAGCCGCTCTGCTCAAGCAAAGCCTTCACAAAGCTAGAATCGAATGAATCGGCAACAATCTTCGGAGCATTTTGAATTCTGAACAGAACTATTCTCATCTCCGAAGGTTTTTCTTCATGCTCCAACGGAGTATAAGAATTACGAGTGGAATTATTTTTTTGACCGTCAGTCGTTCTGCTAGAAATTGCAATGTCGTCTTCCCTTGCACTGCCCGAAATTAATTGTATCGCCACATGTTCAGGTCTAATTCTGAAAATTTCGCCTTTGCCAACAACTTGCCGTTCTCTGCCGCGAATAATCTCAACTTCAGTTCCTTCAGGCAAAGCTAAATCACTACTAGGCTCAGCAAATGCGGCATCGCGCGTTGCAAAAAAAATCCGAGACTCTGCATAAATTTGTAAAGTGTTGAAAGGAATTGCCGATAATAAAACCAGAACGCTTATTAAGGGGAGGTTAGAAAAGATGACACGAGGAATCGAAGAAGTAATTGAACATATCAATAAGCGGATTGAAGCATTGGAAAGCGAGCTAAAAAAGCTCGATGAAGTGCGGCAAGGCATCACAGAAGGCCGCGGCACAATTCAGCTTCCGTCATCATTTGATTTTCTGAATAAAAGAGTAGCTTAAGCAATTTTAAATTCGAACTCACAGAGCTAAATTATTCTCCTCTTATTAATCAGTTTTTCCAAAATGGAAACATCGGCTCTAATCATACCTAGTTTTCTATCAGGTCTATGCGAGCCGTGAAAATCACTTCCGCCGACAATTAGCAATCCCAATCTGTCAGCCACTTTTCTCCAACGCTTCATGGTCTGGTGATTATAGCTGAGATAATCTGCTTCAATTCCGCAAAGCCCTTCTCTGGAATATACCTCGATCATCATCTCGTTATCAAATGTATGAGGATGTGCGAGAGCAGGAACACCGCCGGCTTTAATCACAAGGTCAATAGCCTCGGTCGGCAATAATTTCGGTGAAGGAATATATGCCGGTCGCCCCTCGGCTAAATAAAGTTGAAACGCTTCGTCAATCGATCCGGCGTAGCCTGCTTTGACTAAAGCGGCCGCAATATGAGGTCTTCCAACCGAGCTTTCATTCGACCTTGAAGTCAATTCAATTTTCATTCCAAGCTTTTCAAGTTTGCTGAGCATTAAAGCCGCACGTTCTCTTCGCCGCGCGCGAAGAAAATTTAAAGGTTCCCGGAGAAATGGGGACTTGTGATTAATAAAAAATCCCAGAATGTGGCAGTTGCCTTTAGGCACATCGCATGACATTTCAACACCCGGAACAATTTTAATATTTTTATTTTGCGCGCATTCAATCGCAGAATCGATTCCATCTACAGTGTCATGATCAGTAATTCCGATTGCATCGAGCCCGCACTTCACTGCCTCTTCAACTAATTTCTTTGGAGTAAATTCGCCATCAGAAGCTGTTGTATGCGTATGTAGATCCACTCCACCCCTTTCTGCTATTTCAATCATACTATCCTCATATTTAAAAATATTATGCACCGAATTTGAATTAGTATCCAGAAAGAAAAAAAGCTGGAGGTTCCCGCAAGCCTTCACCCCTACACCGCCTCGCCTGTGCTTGCGCGCTTGCTTATCCAGCACGTGCGAGGGGAACACATGCGAGGGCGCACGTGCCTCCTATCTTTTAATCCTTTATTCGAAGACCAACGAAGCCATGAGTGCGGCGCCGATAGGAAGACACGATTCGTCAATGTTGAACTTTGAATTGTGATGACAGAAGCGAGTCGAAGATTCCTCTCCGCCAGATCCCAATCTAAAGAAACAAATCGGAACTTTTCCGCCGTAATATGCGAAGTCCTCGCTTCCCATCGACGGGTGTTTAATTTCTATTACGTTCTTCTCTCCAAGAATATCTGCCGCAGTTCTCTTCACGCAGTCTGTAAGCTCAATATCGTTCTCAAGAATAGGATAGCTCTCGATAAGTTTAAATTCGATTCCGGTTTCAAGAGCAGTTGCAGACGAGCGCGCAATTTGTTCAACTTGTCTCCGCAATAATTCTCCGGTCTCTTGGTTCAGAGTTCGAATTGTGCCTTGGATTCGAGTCTCACCGGCAATTATGTTTCGTCTCGTTCCGGCATGAAAAGAACCTATTGTGAGCACTGCGCTGTCAAAAGGACTGACTCTTCGCGAAATCAAAGTTTGTATCCGAGAGACAAACTCCGCGCCTGCTACAATCGAATCTCGGCAATCATTTGGAAACGCAGCATGTCCTTCTCTCCCAATAAATGCGACGTCGAAATCGTCGCTCGCCGCCATCATCACTCCACTCTTTACTCCAATTGCGCCCGCAGATAATTGAGGGTAAACATGCTGAGCAAAAGCCGCTGTCACGCCGTCAAGAACACCTTCACTAATCATCGCTTGAGCGCCGCCGGGAGCAGTTTCTTCCGACGGCTGGAAAATAATCCGCACTCCCCTTTTGAGATCTTTCTTTTTTGAGGCAATAATCTTTGCGGCGCCAAGCAGCATTGCCATGTGCGCGTCATGTCCGCACGCATGCATAAGACCTTGATTCTTCGACGCGTACGATGCATCAGTCTTCTCTTCCAGTTCAAGCGCATCCATATCAGCTCGAAGCATTATTCTGGACAAGCTCTCACCAATGTCGGCGACTACACCCGTTCCCGCAACTCTTCTGACTTCAAATTCACCGATTCGTTCTAATTCCTTTTCAATTCGCTCTGCAGTCTTTTCCTCACGAAATCCAGGTTCCGGATTCTCATGAAAAAACCTTCTCAACTCAATTATCTCTTTCGAATTTTTTATCGCTTCATCAATTATTGTCATCAATTAACCCTTT
>Ga0066636_10001717_pt1 | contig 13684 bp, 9 predicted proteins | sample CryGeyCG2014_080_2_FD_62736 | JGI IMG/M metagenome (GOLD analysis project Ga0066636, IMG submission 62736) | Groundwater microbial communities from aquifer - Crystal Geyser CG07_land_8/20/14_0.80 | ecosystem: Environmental > Aquatic > Deep subsurface > Groundwater | place: USA: Utah: Grand...
TTAATAAAGGTGGCTCCTGAGGTCGTCTTTTTTGCAACCCTGAACGAAGGGGAGGAATTTATTGGCACAGAGATGCTCGATGCGGCCTTACGTGACCGTTTTTATACGATTATTCTGGATTACCTCCCTGCTGATGTGGAGACAAAGGTCCTTGAGCTCAAATGCGGTATCAGTAATGCCGACGCCTTGACGATAGTCAACGTGGCTAACCAGTTGCGGGGAAATGCACAGGAACCGATAGTGGTTTCTACACGTCATACACTCATGATTGCCGAAATGGTGGCTATCGGGGCTACAGTCAATGAGGCATTTATAAACTCTCTGCAGGTGAGTAAGGATATGCTCGAGTCAATTCTTTTATCGTTACATATTAGACTCGGTTTAAAAGAGAGAAAAGATGACCATCGCTACAGGATGTATTAGTTTCCCCCCTTCGCTGGTCTGACCTTTTTGGGAACTTAGAAATGGCAGAATTTACCACTACAGCCCCCCCTCCTCCGGAGGTCAAGAAAAGGGGTAAGTACGAAGAACATGAGGATACCCTAAGTATTCTTCCTGGATTTGAGTTTGAGGGTATATCGTCCTTCTGGCGGAAGAATGTTTCTTTTATCGAGGCAACTGAACTGGCCAATCTTCTCCGTGCCTTCCGCAAGGTTGCCGGCCATATTGGTCAGAACGTAGGGAGAATAGAGTGGGCCGGTATGTCGCATGCCGGGGAGGAGGCTATTGTTCTCGATCCTGATATAGTTATGGGGCGTTACCCTACCCCGTTTAAAAAGGTTGATTACTTAGTGGGAATCGTGACCCATGAGGCCTTACACAGGACCGAGTGGACAGACCTGGTGTGGAGAAAAATCGAAGAGGCCTCCGAAGATATGGGGCTCGTCCATAAGATTATCCTTCACAAAATCATATATACGGGGGAGGATATTTATGTTGATTGTATCTCCGATAAGTCCACACTTGGCCTCTATACCAGAGCAGCCCGAAGTAGGGCCATGGAGGAAGCCCGTCTCCTTTTAAAGTCTAAAGCTGTGACAGTGGAAGAGCTGATTTATCTCTGGTGGGTAAGTGTGTGGAAAAAGTTTGCGGAGACAGAGATACCAGTAGAGTATCGAGAGCCCATTTCCATACTACAGGTCCTTACGGAGAGCCTTAAAAAAGTCTATGGAGAGAAAAAGAGCGTAACCGACCGTTGCGCAGAGCGGTATCGTCTGTACTGGGAGACATGGGAGGCCATTAAAGGTCTCATCAGTTCATGGCAGATAATGGACAGGTCATTACTGTGGTGCGCGCCGACGGACGAGTGTCCCAAGAAACCTCCCCAAAAATCTGTCCTCTCTCCCGCTGAAGCCCAGGAGGTAGAAACAAAGCTTGCCTATGACTCAACGGGTATTACACCCATCATCCGCTCTATTGTGGGTGATGACGTGGACATCGTTCCTACCTCGAGGTGGGATTTCAATATGCCGGCCCATCCTGTGGTGGATCGCCACCTTGCATCTCGCCTGAGGCTGATATTTGAGAATTACGCTGATCGAGAGATCCTGCCGAGTCGGGGACTTTTGAGTGGGAAGGTGGACAGGAGAAAGTTGTACAGGGCACCAATCAATGGCCGTTGTTTTTTTGAAAAAATGTCTCTTCCCAAGCTGGACTGGAATATATGTCTCCTCATGGATGCCAGCGGTTCCATGGCGGGGCCGAAGTGGAGAATGGTAGAAAATGTGATAGGAACTATTCATAGGGCCTTCCGGGGTTTTCAAAATCGGCTTCAGGCCTATGCTTACTTTGAAATAGAGGGCGTCTGCCTGATCTCCAAACTTACGAAGGGCGATAATCTACTCTCCATCCCTCCTAATGGTAAAACAGCCAGCGGCCAGGCTATTATCGCGGCAGCATATTTTCTGCCCCGCAAGGGGGAGGGGAGAAAGTTTATTATTCATGTTACCGATGGTGAGTCGAATTTAGGTTGCGATGTTCAGTATGGCATTGACTACTGTAAGCGAAAAAATATACACCTGGTCACATTGGGTTGTGGTTACAAGAACCGGGAGACAATGTTGAAGCAGTACGGCAACAAATCCATTCAGTTTCTCGACCATTTTGACCAACTACCTGCTGCCATGGAGAAACTGCTGAGATGGATCATGGTCTACGGGGTGCGAAAGTGAGTGTTAACAAGGGCTGTTCATTTAAACCTTAACCACCTTCACCCTCGTATCGTTAAAAGAGGCGTTGGCACCGATCTTGTCCTCGAGGCAGACATTTTTCAGGAAGGGGTCAAGCCTCAGCATGGGAGTAAGCGGTATTCCCGCCCCTCTAATGGGATCATGCTCCATATTTTTCCCATCAATCTCTACCGGTTTGGTTCCCATAGCCCATCTGGCAAAACCATGGGGGATTCCTACCACGCCGGGTCTGATCCCTTCCCTTACCGCTGCCTTTCCCCATATCCCTTTTGCATTAGGTGATGTTACCTTTACCCTGTCGCCACTTTTTATTCTTAGGGGGTTTGCATCACGGGGGTTCATGAGGACGTAATTCTCCGGCAGGATCTCGAGGAGCCACCTGTTGGCGGCAGTTCTCATTTCGGAATGGAAGGCAAATCTGTACGTTATAAGCTGAAACGGATACGCATCGTCTCTCAGCTCTCTGCCCATGCTGTCATGGATGGGCTCATATTTAGGAAGTCCGTCGAACGGTTTTCCTGTCATCGAGTCCCTTGTTCTTTCCAGTTCTTCATTATAGATCTGACAGAGGCCACCATACACACGACGGGGACGGTTTCCCTGATAGGCCATATCGTAGGCCTCAAACCTCCCCCCCTTTGAGAGAGCATACCTTATCTTCTCTTCTTCCGTAAGCCCTGGCACATCTGGATCTGTACCGTTTCTAACTATGCTGGCCATCGCCCTTTTATAGAAGTCCCAGGCAGTATTTAACGGTTGCCCCTTACCAAAGGCATCATTTCCGAAGCCGGGCAGCTCCAACTTCCCCGCTATTCTGAGCAGGATATCCTCCATCGTCATAGTAGTGGGGATGACCGGTTTGTACTCACCTGTTTTTTGATCAATATTTCCGACTACAGGTTGTCTTATCCCCGTGGTCCTGGTAGTGATGGCCGGCGGCACACTACAGATATCCCATCTCTCTAAATAAGTTGTATCGGGCAGGATATAGTCTGCATAGAGATTGGTTTCCGTAATCTCAGAGTCTATGGCGATGAGCAGGGGGACCTTTTTTGTGTCCCTTAGGGTAGAGTAAACTATATCCCTCATCGCGGGAACCGAATAAGAGGGATTGGCCCTGTATAACAGTAACGCCTTTACGGGGTACGGGTATCCCTCGGCAATAGCAGGGATTACCTCCTGGAAAACCCCCCAGGAAGGGACGAGGGGAAACCATGGTCTCTTTGAGGGGTATCCCCTTTGTCTGAATTCTTTTGTGTCTTCATATCTATGCCCGGCCCTGTCAATCCTTATGCCGGACAATTTAACACCGTTGTTAATGGTCTTTAGTGCATACAGACCTCCTCTGGGGTCGAGGGGGTCCTCCCATGAACCTCCCCCGATAATCAGCCCCCCTTTTTTATCTATATTTCCCACAAGGAGGTTGAGAACAATGATCGTCCGTGCGGTATATGTTCCATTAGCGTGCTGAACCGCCCCGCCATAGAAGTCGGCAACTGCCCTCTCGCCATGTGAGGCAAACTCCTCGCCCAATTTCTCTATCACAGAAGATTCAATACCACATATCTCCCCATACTCTTTTATCTCCCTTTGATAGACCCTCTCTTTCAAAAGCTTAAAGACGGACTTGCAGGGGATGTTGTTTACCTTCGCCTCCACCTCCAGTTCACCGTGCAGGGCGTTATCGGCTACCACCGCCCTTGTCCCTGACCAGACAACAGGTTTACCACCCATTTTCAACAACTCCATATTGTCCATACGTACGAGGTAGGTGGCATTGGTCCAGCTTTCCTCCCCATCCCTCTGTGCCGCCCTTCTTGAGGTATTCTCTAAAAATTTGAGATCATAGGCCCTATTTTCGATGATCCATCGCATCATTCCCAGGGCGAGGGCGGCATCGGTACCCGGTCTTATAGGTATCCACTGGTCGGCCATGGAGGCAGAGTTCGACAACCTCGGATCCACCACCACCCACTTGAAAGTTTTGTACTTCCCTTTGAATTCCTTTCCGTATTCTGCTTCCTGTATGGATTCCGATCCCCCCTCAGCACCGAACTTTGCCTTCATCAGCTTCCGGGCGACGGTCTGGAGGGGGACACCGGAATCTAAGGGTGATGAGCCGAAGAGAACGAGAAAACTTGTGTTGAGTATATCAGGCTTTAAATGATCGTGGAGTTCATCAAAGGTCAATTTGAACCCCATCCTGTGACTCGACTCCCTGACGCTGGTATCATCTATCTCCCCATTTATGGAACCGTAGGCATTCATGAATCTAAGGATAAATATCCTGCTTCCTAACTCCAGCCTTCCACTCAAAAAGACGAACTGGTTTGCCCTGACACCCAACTCCGGTGTATCTTTATCTATCAGGGTTTCCGTATTTCTGATCCCTCTGAGGCCATCTACCTTTCCCTCTCCGAAGATGTTTCCCCCATCTACAATCTCGGAAATGGCCTCATCCCAGCTTATTGTCTTCCAACTCCCTGCGCCCCTCTCGCCTATCCTCTTTAAAGGTGCCTTGATCCGGCACGGGTCGTAAAGGGTCTGGATACCAGACTCGCCTCTCACGCATAGGGAACCGGTGTATCTGAGGGCATCCCTGGTACCGGTATTGTAGGGGATATGAGGTTCCATGGAATTCGGATGATATGGATTCCCGTCGAGCTTGACCAGAACACCTTCTCTGATCCTTGCCCTGAGTCCGCAGTTACCCTCACACATCTGGCAGACGCTGTATATACTCTCTATACCCAGTGTGGTTTCGAGGGGATCAGAAGCGGCTGCCCCCATGATATATAGAGGTATGTCTTCTCCCGCTTTTAATAGATGGCATCCGCTGAGATACGCACTCCCGCCTAAGATCGCTGTTGCTCTGATGAACTCACGTCTGGTTATCTTCATCCCTCTTTCCTCTCGTGTCCTGATGATCCGCTCAGCTCAGGGGTACCGCAAATCCTATGAATACTAAAGAGTATCTCATAATGAATACACCGAGGACGACTAAAATGGCACTCAAGCTAACCCATGCCCTACTTCGTCTTGTCCTGGGGAAAATCAGGAGAAATAGAGGAACCAGCATCCCCATGACGATCTCCCCCCACAGGTACAGGGGTTCATGAAGGGCGATGATAATGGAGGCAAACCCATTGGTATTTGAAAGCAGTAAGGTAAACCAGAAGGACATCACCCAGAAGAGGTCAACGAGGATGATGGCAATCATCATATTGTAAAGGTCAGAAAAGACCTCCTCCATCAGTTTATTTTCCGAGAACCTATCCATCACGAAGGCAACAATTACCAGGAGGGCAACACCTGACAGAATTGCAGAGGTTAGGAAATATCCTGGCATCAAGGCTGAATGCCACCAGGTCCTCGCCCTGACCACAGCAAAGGCAAAACCGGTATAGGCATGGACAAATATGGCCAATGGCACGGTAATCGTCCCTAATACCTTCGTCATCCTGTCATCCCTGGCAAAGATAAACCAGATATAAACCAGATTGGCGATGGGGTAGATGGTGAGTAACCAGGTACCATAGGAGAGAACGGACTTGGGGTTAAAGAAGGCAGGTACCAGTGTATGCCAGAATCTCATGGGTTGCTGGAGGTCAAGTATCAGGCATACAGGGGCCACCAACAGCAGAATAAAGGAGACTATTGCCGCCGGAAGGGCAAGGGGTTTATACTTCTTTATCCCAAAGACCGTGGAGAGGGAGGAGAGGATAAAGGAACCGGCACTTAAACCGGTAAAGTAAAAGTAAAGCGGTATATAGACCTTCCATGGGATCTCGTGGGGAACGTTGTATAAAACACTCAAGTCCAGGGTAAAACCTCTTTTAATATTAGGCTGAAGACCAAAGGCTGAAGACTGTTAGAACACTTCAGCCTTCAGTCTATCTACCTTAATCTTTTATCTCTTCCAGTAATCCGAAAGCTTACTGGGAATGGTCTTCTGGTACTCCTCTATCGCCTCAGGGTATTTTTCGGAGATCCTTATCCGCCCCATTAAGTCTCTGTCCGCAGCGATGTAGAAAACCTTGGGGAGTGTTCCTAATTCCGGCTTGATTACCACTGTGGCGTTAGAGGCAATTAACTTTGATACCTCGCTTCTCGGGTCGTTCAAGTCGCCAAAGGTAATGGCTCTGCCGATACATGATGTTACACAGGCAGGGAGCAGATTTGCATCTATTCTGTGGGAGCAGAAGCTGCATTTATCTGCCGTGCGCCTGACAGGATTGAAGAATCTGGCATCGTAGGGACAGGCCGCGATGCACATACCGCAGCCGATACATTTGCCGTAGTACATCATGACCACACCGTCGGCTCTCTTGAGAGTTGCCTGAACAGGACATACATCCACACAGGGTGGATTATCACAATGGTTGCACAGCCTCCTCAAAAAGAAGTTCTTCACATCCGGATACCTGCCCTTCTCGATGCCTTTCACCCACGATCGCCAGTAACCGAGGGGGACATTATTCTCACTCTTACAGGCTACAGTGCAGGTATGGCAGCCCACGCATTTACGCTGGTCTATCACCATCCCCCATTTTTTTATCTTCTTTCCCAACTATCGCCTCTTATGACACGCAAGGCATTCAAATTTACTGAAGGATTCCCTGCCGTTATGGCATTCACCACTTGCACAGAGCATCTCCGCCCTTTCAACCTCTATTATTTTACCCGTCTCCCTCTCCAGGCCGGCAGGTGCTATAAAGACACGATGGCTCTCTCTGCCTATCTTTACAACCCTGTCTGAATCTTTAAACAACTGGATAATGAACCCAGAGTGAGCCTCCGTGTTGAAAGGATTCTCATGGCAATCTTCACAGAGATATTTTGCCTTCTTGCCCTTTGTATGGGTAAGATGGCTGAAGGTTACAGGGCCAGGGGAGCCTTTTGCAGTATAGGTAATATCTCCCCCGCCGACGGTCCTCGATAATACCAGTAAGGCGGCAAACAGGCCTACAACAAGGATACCGATCAGTCCAAAGCCCAATTTATGTCCCAGAACTTTATCAGAGGGGAAACCCTTAATAAGGCTGGCCATCTGGCGGTAGCCTATCTTCCCTTTATCCCAAAATGTTCTTTGACGTATTCTATCCCTCTCCACCACGGTAAACCTGTCTACTATTGTTACGTTGCTTTTCTCGAGAATGTTCAATAGAATTTCGGCGGGTTCCTCAGGTGTGAATGGATTAAAATTATACAATCCCAGCAGGAATAAATAACGTAACTATTCAGGAGCCAGGAGCCAGAATTCAGGAGCCAGGTATAAGAAAAAGAGAAAGTCGGATAAAGCCAGGTATAATATTGCAAAATCTTCTCTTGAAGAAAACCAGTACTGTGCTTCTATTCTGGATTCTGGCTCCTGACTTCTGGCTCCTGCATTCTGAGTGTTACCCCTTGATAAACTCGGGAAGAAATGATAGCAATCCCGTTGCCTCTCTGGGCCCAACCACAATTTCCCAGCCGGGCAGGGCATCTTCTAATTCCCCTTTAATCCGTGCTACCTTTCCCGGGATGACCAACTTCTTCTGTTTTACCCTATCAGCAATACCGCATTTGTTGATGAATGCGGAAATAGAATCGCCACTGAACTTACCCGCTGCCCAACCGGTAAGGACACCAAGCCCTTCTGTATCCTTCACACAGAGATAAGAAGAGATCTTAGTAGACTCAATCGCCGAGGCGACAATAAAGTATGTCAATGCCCAATTTGAAGTGATCATCACCGGCGATCCTTCATCTGGTTCTCCTATCTCATAATATTTCTCCTCTACTGCCAGAGGGAAGCGGGGGTCAGTATAGATATTAAGCCTTTGCACTAAAAGGGGAAGGAGAGAAGACTGTTCGAAATCGGAAAGGACAACTATGCCGGCATATTTTATCATTAAGAGGGAAGCGGCAAGGATCTCCTTCAGTCCATCTCTGGCCATAAAGCAGGGGAAGGCAATAGTTGGATAACCAAGAGGTCTAAAGTTTTGCTTTAGGGCAGCCCTTCTAATAAAGGTCTGATCCTTCATTGCTTCCATTAAGCTCTTAGAGCCGGCATCTAAAACCAGATCCTCAATCCCGGCATCCTTTAGCTTAGTAGTCAGAGATATTAGCCCTTCTATGTCTTCTCCACGAATCCCTATTGGTGTAGGCTTCTCTTTAATCTTCGGGATTGCCCTATTTAGGTTCTCCTTAGTTATCGGGTAAAGCAAGGGATTCCTATCTCCGCATATATCCCGGGCAGAAAAAAGGGCATCCATATCCTCAGAGATCAATACCATTCCTGTCTCTAATGACTCGTAGAGTTTCTTCACCAGGGCCAGATACCTATTCCTGTCTTGTGACTCAAATGAAGGGGCCACAAGGTCTGCCTTCAGATTCAGACCAATCCAGGGAAATTTGAACTCTTTTATCTTTCTTATCTTCTCCCCGATGCTCGCTTCACTTTCTCTGTCCGAGATGAGAAGAGCGATGCCCGGCGGGTGGATAAAGGTCTTCTCATGACGATATATCACTTCCTCATTCCCAATCTGGAGCTTATCTTCCCCTCGGCCTATGGAGACAAGCCTTATTGGCGGCGCTAACAGGTCTGCGAGCTTTGCCTTCACCTCTTCTGAGAGATAAGGGCACTTATCCACCGTCGCTCCACCAGATACGAGCTTCATCGCGAAGGCAAAACAGGTGGGAAGACCACAATCTTTACACGGCTTCCTTCCCGGAAGCATCTTTACGATTTCAGAACCTGAAACTGGCATAACTATCCTCCTCTAATTGCTCAAAATCATCAGCCATCAACTTCTTCATGACCGCTGATGGCTGATTGCTGAATACTTACGCTGAGATTATCCTGGAAGCTCAACCTCTCCCTTTAGCCAGGGATGTCCTACCCTTTCTAAGAATTCAACAAGCTCATCAATGGTGTTTACATCTCCTTCTGTAGCTATTTTATCGTAGATCCCATCCGCTTCAAGAGGCTCTCTGTACCTTTCCTTTACATCCTTGGGCAACCAGACCAACCTCTTTCTCCCTCCGTCTGCCTGGAAGAATTTTGGTGATCTCAGGAGCTCGAGGGCAAGGCCGCAAAAACCCTCTACCTGCTTGCCGCCACTCGTGGTACCAGCCATACTGGAGAATTTGACCCCTGCGGGAGTAAGCCCAGTATAATCTCTATGGATGATGCCGAAGGCATCCACCTCAGGGATATAAAAACAGATAGCCTGAAAGCAACCACAGGATGTGTGGGGATGTTCAAAAGCGCTATGGAGATAGACTTTATCGTAGTTTCCCAGGGACTTTACCTTTACTACCTCATCAGCTCCCATATATTCCCCTTTGATAGGATCGAGACATTCTCCTTTCTCAAACCCGAATATAGGCCCTTCAGGGTCAAGTTTATAGGCAGCTTTACAATCAAACCAGTTCATCGCTCCACAGTTTGCCAACCGAGAGGGGACAACAATGCAGGTATGGGTGGGGGCAAAGCTCTGGCAGAGAAGGCAGCAATAGAACTCATCTACATCCTCATCCCTAAGACCCATTGCCCTTTTATCTCTCGCCTCATAAACCTTTAAGGCTTCGGGAAGGAGTTCCTCCACCTTCTTTCCATCTGTAATAAAGGTAATGGATATCTTCTCGATGGCGGCAATTTCAGAGGTATAGAGGAATATCAACATCTCCCCTATTTCCTTTAAGGAGTCAAGCCCTTTCTTAAAGGAATTCTTGCTTAATCTAAGCCAGATATCGTTCCTCTGGGCCATATGCCAGAACCCCTCAATATAGTTGCCATACACATGTATCCTTCTCTCGATGACCGGCTCCATATCTGGTTCAAGTTCCTCACCGGCAACATCAATCAGGATGGCAAGAGGGTAACTCCCCTCCTCCTCTAAATCCTTTATGTCTGGCCCGATAATCTCTACCTTCTCGTGCTCTACCTCCTCAGGGCTTTTTAATCTTGCCCACTCAAACTTATGACTTATCTTTGGTCCGCCAAATTCAACATAGAGGTCCTCTTTTCTTATTGCCTCACCTTCATACTGTGGACCGATGTCTACATGAAACTCTGACATATCTTATCTCTCCTTTCTCATTCTTTTCCCTTAAGATCGGCAATTAATGTCTCTAAGAATTCCTTCCATTGCTCATCTTTCCTGATATTGGGAAGTGAATAATCGGCGTTGGGGAAGTAGAACCTGCAAAGCGTCATGGTCTTCAGGTGTGGGGCAAAATGCTTTAATACAGAAAGACCCTGCTCCCCTAAGTCACTTCTTATGCCAAAAAAGATCACCAGATCGTGGTTCCCCTCCTTTTTAACCCCCATCCAATCGGGGTCCTTGAGGGCATTTATTATCTCCACAACATCGTATTCGCTGGCCGGCTTTACCCCTAATTCGCTCATCCTTCCCTTAACATGGGCTGTTGCACATATCGGGATCGGGATATTGGTACCCATCGCAATCTCAAGGGCATACTCAAGCAAGGGTTTTCCGTTGAGGGACCATTCAATCAGAAGGGGACCAAGCACGAGGAGTGGTCTTTTCGCCTTCTTTATCAACCTGCCGTATTCAGCAGGATCTTCTATCTGCCTGGCCGATTTTATCCCTGTTAAGACATTTACCCGATGAAGCGGTACTGTTGCACTCATTTTCCCCTCCTTTTTATAAAACTTTAAAACTTTTTTTATAAAACTTTTGACAATATCACTGGATAACGGAATCCACGGAAACCTTGGTGGGATAAGTGCCGATTATTGTGGGAAGTCCCACAGGTTCCTTTGGCTTCCAGTCAATCTCTTTTAGATATACTCTCACTTCCTTCTTATAGACTATGGGAATATCGGCATCCCTGCGGACAAAGAGATGAAGATCTTCGGGAAGACCGCCTCCCATGTATTTTTTATACAGGGAGATATAGTGATTCAATTTTATCGCCCTTCCCTGAGGGGTATCATTCTTCCTTATACACAGCTTAGGGATCGTCACCATGGCCTTTTCCTTGGTCTCGCATACATAAACAAGATGCTCAGGTGAAGGCTCTCCCGTATCAACGATCTTCTTCGTCCTTGCATCCATAACCCGCCAATCATCCTCCTCTTTCCTCGAGAGATATAGTCTCCTGTATTTGGCGGAGTGAGGCCCAAGTATTACAGGGATACCCAATCTATTGCATCCTGTGCCAATAGAGGCTGCTTTCTGGGACATTGCCCCCCAGGCGACACCACAGGCACCGAGTCTGTTCAAAGTATGATCGGCTACTACCTCGTAATTTCCCCTCAAGGGGAGTTTGGCAAAGATGTTCACTACCTTTATCGCCGCTCCAGTAATGTGGGCGTTTGAAACGCATGAACCTACGTTTACCACCCCGCCGGCATCAAAATCAGGGGGATACTTCTCATAGACATTTTTCCCGTCAGCATCATTTTTCATACCCGCAACCATAGCCGCACAACCTGAGAGAACAACAATATACTTCCTCTTGGCAAACTCCTCCACCATCTCGGCAATATCCTCTATATCAGGATAGTTGGAGCAACCGACAAAGGCAACAACTCCGGGGATCGTACCCAGCGTTATGGGGGCCCCGACGTTCCTTATCTCGGTGTCCATGATAGGACCACGGCCTGCCCTTATCTTCCAGTGCTCCTTGCTTGCCGCTTGCTGCATTATCTTGAAGATGGGAACTTCACGGGGGCATTCCTCCTCACATTTCCCACAGCCGATACATCGTCTGAATTGCTCCCTTATCAGGTCAAAATTATTATTCTTGGCGATCTCAGTTATACCGTCACCAATAGAGAAGAGATTAGGGCATACCCGCTCACACATGCCGCAATCGGTACACCTTCCTGCCAGTTCTTTAGCCTCTTCTTCTGATATCCACTCTTTCTTTCTTTTGGGGGCGATCTTCATGGCAACCTTAACTGCCACCTCGGCTGCCTTCCCCGGGTCAAGGATGGCGAAATGCTTTTTCTCCTCCACTGCCTGTTTTATTATCTCTTCTGTTGCCATCTCTGTGGCATCGGGAAGCCCATACATCGCCTTGTCTAAGGTAGCAATAAGGACTGCGCCGGTCTTGGAGGCCTCTATGGGCATATCGGCCCTGATACACTGCTCATCGGTCATGATCACATCGGCGATACCTGTCCTGAGGAAGAAAAGCTGCCGGGAAAGGGGACCAATAACCTTGGCTCTATCCGAGTATCTGGTTGTCTCCAGGGCGGTGCAGCAGATACCGCCGACCTCAACCTTGTCATAGAGGTCATTCGCCCTCAGGTAATCGATAATCTCCGCAGAAGTAGCCGGATTGTGTCCCACTACCAGGATCATCGGCTTTGTCTTATCAACTGTCGCCCATCCCATATCTACCATAGGTGTTTCCGCCACGGAGGTAGGATAACCAAAACCTACGATCTGTGCAATATCGGCTGCCTCCATCCCTACATGATCCAACATGCTGATGTGCAGTGCTTTGGATTCAAAATCCAGATAACTCCCCTCCTGCCCTGTATGAATGGAATCGAGAAGATGGGTGATCTCCTTATAGACATACTCGATAGCTATCTTGAGATCGCTCAGGGTCTCAGGCTTTAAGCCGAGAACTGTCCTTATATTCGGCGCTTCAACCTCGATCATCCTACCCATATCTATCTTCTTATCCGGGCCGTGCTTTTCGATCAAGTACTCCAGGATATGGGCGCCATGGGCAGTGTGGCATGAACACCCTATCAGGCAGGCTAAAAGTACCAATCTTGCCTGCTGAGCCTTGATATCGATACCGCATGCACCTCTCCTGCCTTCAGTGAGATCACACTTTCCATAGGTGCAGAGGCAGCATAGATCACAGAATGGGGCATAGAAGGGCTTATAGGTCTTAAGGAGCCTCATATCCCAATTTCTGAGGGCAGGAACTTCCGGCATTGGCGTGGGACCTACCGGTTCCCAGGGGATTTCCGCCCTTATCAGTCTCTCAACCTCTTCCAATTTCCTCTTTATCTCCTTCAATTCAGCCATTTTTCCACCTCACTGGTAGATGGTTTCTTTCACTAACTTCAATGTCTCGGGATGTCTTAAGACAAGGATATTCGCCCCCGCTAAGATGAGTGAAAGGGCTGTTATTCCTTCCCAGAGCAAACCCTGTTCCTTGCTCTCTTTAGCCTGCTTTGTCTTCCAGCACTCATCACCAAGATTGGCAATAATAGGCATCTGGGTCATACTATCCTCGGTGATTACCCCAATCTGCTTTACCCTCTCCATTAGAGAAAAGCTATACTCCATGCCATAGCCCAATGCTGAAGATAGAGGATCAATGACAATCCTTTCCGCAGGAAGGAGCTTGCAGAGTTTAACGTTTAGTTCTTTAAGTAGATTGATATCGAGAGGTGTCTGGGCAATAGCCGTATGCCCATGGTCTAAGATTGCCTTGCCGATGACCTGGTAATTCTCCTTTTGCACCGGACCTATGAGGAGATTATCGCCATCACAGAGCTCAGCAACCCTGGG
>Ga0066636_10001727_pt1 | contig 13661 bp, 13 predicted proteins | sample CryGeyCG2014_080_2_FD_62736 | JGI IMG/M metagenome (GOLD analysis project Ga0066636, IMG submission 62736) | Groundwater microbial communities from aquifer - Crystal Geyser CG07_land_8/20/14_0.80 | ecosystem: Environmental > Aquatic > Deep subsurface > Groundwater | place: USA: Utah: Grand...
CTGGTCTCCCCGTGCCCGCTCTCCCTCAACTGAGACAGTTCCTGGAACGCGGGGGAGGACTCGTTCTCTTCCCCCGTCAGGTGTTCTCTCCGGGAGAATTTAACGCGGTGAGCGCCGCTCTTGGACTCCCCCGTGCTGTTGGTCTGAAACCGGTCGCGGGCGGGGGCGGAACGCCGGCTGCGGGAACAACACCGCAGAGCACACTCGCTTTCTCAGAAATCGATTTTGCTCATCCCCTTTTTGCAGGTGTGTTTGAAGATGCGGTGCTGAATCAGGCGAGCCACTCGGGGCGAATAATCGAATCGCCAGTCATTGAGCGCGGAGTCGAGTTCTCAACAGGTCCCTTGTCTCTTCCCGTGATCCAGATGACGGGACGTCTTCCTTTCCTGATTGACCAGCCCGTCGGCGACGGCCGTGCAATTCTTTTTGCCGTCTCGCCGACTTCCGAATGGTCCGACTTCCCGTTCAAACCGGTCTTCGCGCCTCTCCTGTATCGCTCTATTGTGTACGTCTCGAGCTCGCAGAGGTCGGTGACATACGCAAGGGTGGGTGAGGAATCCGAGATCCGCCTTCCATCGTCAGCCGCCGGCCGCGGCGGTCCGCTCACCGTCAGCGGGCCGAAAGGGATACAGGTGTTTGTCCAGCCCGTGGTTCTCCAGAACGATGCGTTGCTCCGCGTTCCAGGGCTTCCCCTCCCGGGCGTCTACTATGCGGGGAATGGAACAACGACACCTCAAACGGCTGCGGCTGCGCTCGTCGTGAACATCGACCCGGCGGAGGTCGACCTCGCTCGAATCAAGGAGTCGGATGCGACGGCGCTCCTCGAGCGTATCGGTGTACCGGCGGGGCGCATCCGTTTCGTTTCGCCGCAGTCGGACATCCTCGCGTCTGTGCGTGAGACCCGATATGGGACCGAGCTCTGGAGTGGCTTCGCGATCCTCGCGCTCCTGTGCGCCGTCCTTGAGCTGATTGTCGCACGGAGCGGAAAGCAGGATAGACGCGGGGAGGGTGTCGCGTGACAGGAGGGGAGGGCCACATGGTTGAGCCGCACACACACGCAGTCGCTCCCGATCCAGAGCGTGCCATTGTCGTCGGCGTCTCGACCCATCACATGAAGCGAAAGGACGTGGAGGAATACCTCGATGAGCTGGCGCTCCTGGCGGACACCGCCGCTGCGGAGGTGGTTGCCCGTGTCATCCAGGAGCGGAGCCGGATCGATTCCGCCACGTTCATCGGCAAAGGGAAGGTAGAGGAGCTTCTCGGTCTCGCCGAGGAGCTCGGCGCCAACCTCATCATCTTCGACGACGATCTCACTCCGGTGCAGGCCCGGAACCTTGAGGAGATCCTCGACCGGAAGGTGGTCGACCGGGCCGGTCTTATCCTGGATATCTTTGCCCTTCGGGCGCGCACGAAAGAAGCAATGGTGCAGGTGGAGCTCGCACTGCTCGAGTACCTCTTACCACGGCTCACCCGCCGCTGGACGCACCTCTCGAAGCAGTATGGCGGCATCGGGACACGAGGCCCGGGCGAGCAGCAAATTGAAGTTGACCGGCGCGTGATACGGCAACGCATCAGCCTGCTGCGCGGGAGGCTGAAGGAAATCGCGCGCGAGCGGTCCGTTCAGCGGCAACGGCGGCAGGAGATGCCTCGAGTCGCCCTCGTGGGTTACACGAATGCCGGAAAGTCAACCCTTCTTAACGCGCTCGCACATGCGGATGCCTTCGTAGAAGACAGGCTCTTCGCGACGCTCGACCCCACTGTCCGCGCTGTGCAGCTCGACCGCAGCACGCGGATACTTCTTTCGGACACGGTCGGCTTTATCAGGAAGCTTCCGCCTTTCCTTCTCGCGTCGTTCAAGAGCACGCTCGACGAGGTCACCGAATCTGATCTTCTCCTCCATGTCGTCGACGTGTCGCATCCCCGGTTTGAGGAACAGATCAGTGTGGTCCGGGAGACACTCGCGGAGCTCGCTGCATCGCGCACACCGGTCATCCACGTCTTCAATAAGGTCGACAGGCTCGCCGATCGTTCAATCCTTCCACGGCTCTCACGCGATTTTCCGCCCGCCGTCTTCATTTCGGCTTCGCGAGGTGCAAACCTCGCCTCCCTGTGTGATCTCGTCCGCTCGACGCTCGACTTGGAGTTCGTTGAGCAAACACTCGATCTCAGTCCGGAGCAGTACGGCAGGATGCCGAGGTTTCAGTCGCGGGGCGAGATCCTCGAGGTGCATCCTTCCGTTGACCGGGTCCTCGTGAGGTTCCGCGCGCGCCGCGCCGACATGGCGCGGATCGCATCCGAGCTGAAGGATTAACGCGGTTTCCTTCTGCCTCTCATTGCGAGAAAGGCTCAGAATGACCATGGGGAAGAGCGGCACTTGCTGGGAGACTCGCAATGTCTATGAAAGGGCAACGTCACATGCCGTGGAGTCTTCAGGGTTCGTCAGGGAGGGAGCAAGGGGGCGGTGGGATGAGGACGTGTGGGGGGAGTTGTGCCAGATTCCGCTGGAGGAGAGTGAAGAGAATATTGTCCTGCATACCAATGTGCATGGTGAGGTGGAGGACGAACGCTGCGACGCCGAGCGAGAATGAGCGCGCGGGGTCTTCGTCGGGATGGTTCTCGCCGAACCGCTCCGCGGCGGCGATAAGCTCCTGTGCCTCGCGGACCAGGGCTTCCTCTTCGCTTGCGAGAAAATCGGGTACCTCGTGAACGGACTGGGTCTCCGCGGCGAGCATGGAGAGGAGAGCTGCCTCGCGTGTCAACTGCGTCCGGAACGGTCCCGCGAAGAATCGAAGAAGCTCACTCAAATCCCTCAAGTGTTTCTCAGTGGACCTTTCCTTCAGCGCGGCCACCCGCGCTTCAAGGTTCTTTATGTGAGAAAGGAGCGTTACCCGCTCCCGGACGAGGGCACGAATCAACTCCGAAGCTGCCATATTGGGTTTGCTTCCCCCGATTTCGCGATACATGCGGCGTTTTCACTCAGATTGGCACAGAAATCGTGCCAGCTTGCGGGGGAGAGACGTAAGGGCGAAACCGTGTGATTCCGATGAGCAAATGGATGAATCGGGAAGGTCTACGGTCTGGTGCAGGCGTGTGGAGGAGGAGGTTAGGGAAAAAATTCAAAACCGCTTTGAATATTCTTCACTATTCCTGCTGAATGTTGTACTGCTGAATCTTTACGTAAAGGGTCTTCAGGCTGATGCCAAGGGAGCGTGCCGTCGCCGACTTGTTCCAGTGAAGCTGTCTCAGCACTGACTCGATGTGGACCCGCTCGACATCTTTCAGAGAAATCGGTGTGCCGAGTTTGTCCGCGAGGGCGCGGCCATAAGGTGAATCGGGGTACGTCGCAACCGACGTAAGGGGAAGAGCAAGATCATCAACCTGTATCTCCTCTCCCTGCGAGAGAACCGCTGCGCGTTCGATTACGTTCTCGAGCTCACGCACGTTGCCGGGCCAGTCGTAGTCGAGGAGGACGCGCATGGCGGCGCGGCTCAAGCTCTTCTGCACGCGCATCCTCACCCGGTTCTTGAGGAAGTAGTCAGCGAGGAGAGGGATATCCTCCCTTCGGTCGCGGAGCGCGGGCACGGAGAGCGTGATCACGTTGAGGCGGTAGAAAAGGTCCTCGCGAAACTTCCCCCGCTGGACTTCTTCGACGAGGTTCTTGTTCGTCGCGGAGATGATGCGGACGTCCGAGTGCGAAACCGTGTTGCTGCCGACACGCCGATACTCGCCGGTCTCGACAAAACGGAGGAGTTTGGGCTGGATGAGCGGACTAACGTCCCCCACTTCATCGAGGAGAAGTGTCCCGCCGTTTGCGATCTCCACGATCCCCTGTTTCGTTGCGTGTGCGTCGGTGAAGGCTCCCTTCTCGTGCCCGAAGAGCTCGCTCTCTATGAGCGTGTCGGGGATGGAGGCGCAGTTGACGACGATGAAGGGCTTGTTCGCGCGGGGACTGTTCTTCCAGATGAAGTTTGCAATAACCTCTTTTCCAGTGCCGCTCCCTCCCTGGATGAGGACGGTAGTGTCCGAAGGAGCCACCTTCTGCGCGATATCGAGAACACCCTTGAGCGCCATGCTCTCGCCGATAAGATCGGTCGGAGCGGTGACGCGCGCAAGCTCGTGTTTCATGAGCTTGTTCTCGAGACGGAGCTGGCGGCGCTCGTATGCGCGTTCGATGGCGCTGAGGAGCTCGTCGGAGGAATACGGCTTCATGACGTAGTCGAATGCATCCATCTTGATACACTGGACGGCGATTTGGATCTCCTGCAGTCCGGTCAGCATGATGACCTGTGTGTCAGGCCATTTGTCCTTGCTGAACTTGAGGACCTCCATGCCGTCGATCCGCGGCATAAGGATGTCGAGGAGAACGATGTCGTATTCGGTCTGCTGGAGCTTGTTGATAGCCTCCGTGCCATCGGCGGCGAGGTCGGTCTTGTATGCCTCCGCGGTGAGGAGAGTATTGAGCATATAGCGGAACGCCTCCTCGTCATCAACGACAAGGACACGAACGCTCTCTGGATGGATCATCGGCGCTCCTGAGAGGTATACTGCAAATATATGAACTTCCCGTGAAAAAACAACGACGGGGATTTCGCTGAAGGCGTGCCCTGAAGCAATGGCCTCTCGCCGGGTCACGTGTGCTATTCGACTGATCCATTGAATTTCGCCGGTTTCCTTCGTAAATTTCGTTATCCACTAACCTCGGGTTCTGAACATGCCACGATCCCTTCAGTCCCTCACCATTGACGGGAACTCACTCACGATCGAAGGCGCGTACAGCGCTCTTTCTCCCGCTTGCCGTCTTGCCCTCACCTCCGATGCCAGACGCGCCGTCTCCAGGTCCCGCGCTTTGGTCGACTCATGGCTCGCCCGGGACGAGACCATCTACGGTGTGACCACGGGCTTCGGCGAGTTTAGCAACGTTCGCATATCCCCCGGTAACATCGAGAAGCTGCAGAAGAACCTGATTTTCAGTCATGCGGCGGGGGCGGGGGAGCCGCTCCCCCCGGAGGTCGTCCGGATCATGATGCTCCTCCGCGCGAATGCCCTCGCAAAGGGATACTCCGGAATCCGCCTCGAGACGCTCCAGCATCTCGTTGATATGTTCAATGCAGGGATCCTTCCTGTCATACCTTCGCAGGGATCTGTCGGAGCGAGCGGCGACCTCGTCCAGCTTGCCCATCTTGTCCTTGCAATGATGGGGAGAGGGAAGGTGTGGCACCGCGGCGGGATTGTCGACGCCCGCGCTGCCTTGCGGCGCGAAGGACTCGAGCCCGTAAGGCTCGGGGCGAAGGAGGGACTTGCGCTCATCAACGGAACGCAGATGATGACCGCGTACGGTGTCGTCTCGGTCTACGGGGCGCGCCAGCTTGCCAGGCACGCGGATGTCTCGGCGGGACTCAGCGTCGAGGCGCTGAAGGGAACCGACCGCGCGTTCGACCGGCGCATTCAGCGGCTCCGTCCGTACACCGGCCAGCGATGCTCCGCGGATAACCTCCGGCGTCTCATGCGAAGGAGCGAACTGAGAAAGTCGCACCTTCACGGCGACTCGCGCGTCCAGGACGCGTACTCCCTTCGCTGCATCCCCCAGGTGCACGGCGCTTCGCGGGATGCGATCGACTACGTGTGGAATGTCATCGGCATCGAAATCAACTCCGCGACCGACAATCCCCTGATTTTTCCGCGCGATGGGATCCATCTCGAGGGAGGAAACTTCCACGGGCAGCCGGTAGCGCTTGCGATGGATTTCCTGGCGATCGCACTCTCCGAGCTGGGCAACATCTCCGAGCGAAGGACCGAGCGTCTCGTGAACGGGAGCCTCAGCGGTCTTCCCCGCTTCCTAACACCGGACGGCGGCTTGAACTCGGGCTTCATGGTCGCGCAGTACACCGCGGCCTCGATCGTCTCCGAGAACAAGGTCCTTGCACATCCTGCGAGCGTCGACTCGATCCCGACCTCCGCGAATCAGGAGGACCACAACAGTATGGGATCGATCAGCGCACAGAAGGCGTACCGCGTGCTGAAGAATGTCCAGACGATCATCGCGATTGAACAGATGGTGGCGTGCCAGGGTCTCGACTTTTCGCGAGAGACGGGGGGAGCGCACCCGCTCAAGCTCGGCGAAGGAACGCAGGCGGCGTACGACTGTATCCGCCAACATATCCGGCACCTCGACCGCGACCGGGTGCTGTACGACGACATTCAGGCATCACTCAACCTCCTCACACATGGAGACGTCCTGCGTGCGGTCGAGTCCACGGTCGGCCCTCTTGCTTGAGAGATGAATCGTGACAACGCGCGAAAGGGAAACGAAGGTGAAGATACCCGAAGCGATTCTCAGGGCGGTCCCGAAGGTCCTCCTCCACGATCATCTTGACGGGGGGCTCCGGCCCCTGAGCATCATCGAACTGGCGCACGACCAGGGATACAAGAAGCTTCCCACCGAGGACCCGGGCGAACTGGCCGAGTGGTTCTATCGCGGCGCAACACGGGGAAGTCTTCCCCTCTTCCTTGAAGGGTTTGTCCACACCACGGGCGTCCTGCAGACCGAGGAGGCGATCGAGCGGGTCGCGTACGAGATGATGGAAGACATGAAAGCAGACGGCGTCGTCTACGTCGAGACCCGCTTCGCGCCGGTCTTTCATACGCAGCACGGGCTCCACCCGGAGGAAGTCGTCACGGCGGCGCTCCGCGGGCTCGAGCGCGGGAGGAAAGACTTCGGCGTCGGCTACGGGCTTCTCATTTCCGCTATGCGGAACATGCAGCGTTCTCTGGAGATGGCAGAGTTAGCGGTGGACTTCCGCGACCGGGGCGTCGTCGGCTTCGACCTTGCTGGCGAGGAGGGGGGATATCCGCCGAAGAAGCACGTTGACGCGTTCCAGTTCATCCAGCGCGAGAACTTCAATATCACCATCCACGCGGGAGAGGGTTTCGGGAAGGAATCGATCTGGCAGGCGATCCAGTGGTGCGGCGCGCACCGGATCGGGCATGCGACGCGGCTCGTTGACGACATGGCGGTCGCCGACGGTCATGTCGTGAAGTTCGGAACGCTCGCCCAGTACGTCCTCGACAAGCGGATTCCCTTGGAGATATGCCTCAGCAGCAACGTCCACACAGGCGCCGCGAAGAGCTTCGAAGAACACCCCTTCGGGATCTACTTCCGCGAGAAATTCCGCGTCACGCTCAACACGGACGACCGCCTCATGAGTAATACGACACTCACAAAGGAGCTCAAGATCGGGGCGGATGTGTTCGGCCTCACGTACGACGACATTGAGAAGCTTACAATCAACGCGATGAAGAGCGCCTTCATCCCGCATAATCGACGCATTGAGTTTATCTACAACGTCATCAAACCGGGTTTTGCAAAGATGCGCCGAAGGCTGCCGCGCAAATGACGGCAGACTAAGGACGGTACGAGTCGAGGATTGATCGTATGGAAATCAAAGTTATCCCCGTCGAGAAGCCGGAGGACATGAGCTTCATCCTCGGACAGGCGCACTTCATTAAGACGGTCGAGGACATCTACGAAGCAATCGTGTCGACAAACCCGTCGATGAAGTTCGGCGTCGGGTTCTGCGAGTCGTCGGGACCGGCGCTCGTCCGGTACATCGGGAACGACGAGCGCCTCATCGAGATTGCACGGAAGAACGCTCTCTCTGTCGGGGCCGGGCACTCGTTCTTTGTCTTCATGGAAAACGGCTACCCTATCAACATTCTCAATGCCATCAAGTCGCTCCCCGAGGTCGCCGGCATTTACTGCGCCACAGGGAACCCGGTGGATGTGGTCGTGGCGGAGACAGAGTTGGGAAGAGGCATCCTCGGCGTCGTCGACGGGATGAGGTCGAAAGGGATTGAAGGGGAATCCGACATTGCATTCCGCCGCGATTTCCTGAGGAAGACCGGGTACAAACTATAAGGAGTGATCACATGAAGAGTTCGTTCCTCCGCTGGGTTGTCGGCGTCCTCGTCGTTGCCGTTCTCCTTGCCGTCGTCTGGTTCGTGAGCGAACAGAGGGCCTACCGGACAATTCGCGAGACCGCGCGCGATGAAGTGAAGGGAATGTTCGATTCGCTCGGATCGCGCCAGTTCTTCAAAAGCGTGACGGCCATCGCGCCGTATTCGCCTGCCGTCCGCCAGGGGGACTTTCTGTTTGTGTCGGGGCAGATTGCGCTTGTGCCGGGGACACAGGATCTCCTCCAGGGGAGCATCGAGCAGGAATCGCGCCAGGCGCTGGAGAACCTCGGCAAGGTGCTCCGGAGCGCAGAGTACGATTACCGTGATGTCGTCTCCGCAGCGTTGTTCCTGAAGGATCTCAACGACTATGAGAAAGTGAACGCAATCTATGCGGCCTATTTCCCCGAGGGTGTCTACCCGGCACGAACGGTCCTTGAAGTATCGAGGATGCCGAAGAACGCCCGCATCGAGATCAATGCGATTGCCTACAAGTCCCACCGGTGATGTGAAGGTGCTGCGATGAGCTTCGATCCGAGGAACATTCATGCTCCGAGAGGAACCACTCTGAGTGCAAAGGGGTGGATTCAGGAAGCGGCCCTCCGGATGATCCAGAACAATCTCGACCCTGATGTCGCCGAGCGGCCCGAGGATCTCATCGTCTACGGGGGAGCCGGCAAAGCTGCGAGGAACTGGGAGTGCTACCACGCGATTCTTCGAAGCCTGAGGGAGCTCGAGAACGACGAGACACTCCTCGTCCAGTCCGGCAAGCCTGTCGGCGTGTTCAGGACCTACCCCGACGCTCCCCGCGTCCTCATTGTGAACGCGATGCTCGTCCCGAAGTGGGCGACGTGGGACGAGTTCCGCCGATTGGATGCGCTCGGGCTCACGATGTACGGACAGATGACGGCGGGAAGCTGGATCTACATCGGCACGCAGGGGATACTGCAAGGGACCTACGAGACGTTTGCCGCCGCGGGCGACAGGTACTTCGGCGGAACGCTCGCGGGGAGGTTTCTCCTGACCGCGGGCCTGGGGGGAATGAGCGGTGCGCAGCCGCTCGCGGCGACAATGAACGGCGCAGCGTGTCTTGATGTGGAAGTCGACCGGGGGAGGATTGAGCGACGGTTGAAGAGCGGGTATGTCGATGCGATGAGCGAGAGCCTCGACGATGCCCTCTCGCGGGTCCTTGCAGCGAGAAGGGAGAAGAGGCCGCTTTCGGTCGCGCTCGTCGGCAATGCGGCAGATGTGCTGCCGGAGATCGCTCGAAGAGGGATTGTCCCCGACCTGTTGACGGATCAGACATCGGCGCACGACACGCTGAACGGCTACGTCCCCGCGGGCATACCATATGAGGAAGCCCTCGCGTTGAGGAGGAGCGATCCGGCGAAGTACATCAGGAAGGCGAAGGAATCCATCGTCGTCCACGTGAAGGCAATGCTCGAGCTGAAGCGGAAGGGCGCCGTCACATTCGATTACGGGAACAACATACGGGGCGAAGCATTTGCGAACGGCGTGGAGGACGCGTTTGAGATTCCGGGGTTTGTCCCCGAATACATTCGGCCGCTCTTCTGTGACGGGAAAGGACCGTTCCGCTGGGTGGCGCTGTCGGGCGATCCTGAGGATATATACACGACGGACAGGGCGGTGATCGAGACGTTCCCGAATAACGGGCCGCTGAAGAGGTGGATTGAGAAAGCGCGGGCCAAGGTTCATTTTCAAGGGCTCCCGTCGAGGATCTGCTGGCTTGGCTACGGCGAGCGTGCGAGGATGGGAAAGATCTTCAATGACCTTGTCGCGCGCGGTCAGCTCAAGGCTCCGATCGTGATCGGTCGCGATCATCTTGACTGCGGTTCGGTCGCATCGCCGAACCGCGAGACGGAGAAGATGAAGGACGGGAGCGACGCGATTGCTGACTGGCCCATTCTGAACGCGCTGCTCAACGCGGTCGGCGGGGCGAGCTGGGTGAGTGTGCATCACGGGGGCGGCGTCGGCATCGGTATGAGCATCCATGCCGGGATGGTGGTGGTGGCGGACGGGACGAAGGAGGCAGAGAGGAGGCTTGAGCGGGTGCTGACATATGATCCTGGGATGGGGATTGTCCGTCATGCCGATGCGGGATATGAGAAGGCGCAGGAGAATGCGAGGGAGTGGAGAGTGAAGGTCCCGATGTTGAAATGAGGCTCTTGTCACTAAACTATGGGTTGAGATAGAAGCATCCGGTGAGGTATACTTCTGGTGTTCAGCATTCGTTAAAAAACGAATGACCAGGAGGTACCGCCGGATGCCAGAAGATATTATTACATTGCTGTTGGGAATTCAAGGGTTTCGAGTTCTTAGCCTTGAGCCAGTCGACTTTAAGGGCTCTCGGGCAGTTATCGTCCATCTGGAGCGAGTGGAGAAAAGCTATCGCTGTGGAGAATGCGGCCGGATGGTAACCCAGGGCTATGACAGTTCTTGGCAAGAAGTCCGACATTTAACCTTCTGGCAATATGGTACCATTTTACGGTTTCGGCGGTATCGGGTCAACTGCCCCCACTGTGGCATCAGGACCGAGGCCCTGGGGTTTGTCGAAGTCCGCGGTCCCCGGGTGACCACAGCCTTGTCCCGTCTTATCTACGAGCTGTGCAAGGTCACCACGGTCAAGGCGGTGGCGATGTTCTTCGCACTTGCATCGGCAGACGGTCAAGAGAATCGACAAGCAAGCCCTGGCGACGGTGCAGGCAGAGCGGCCCTTGGACGGCATCACGGTGCTTGGCGCCGATGAAATCAGCGTGCGCCAGGGCCATCCTACTGGTCCTTGTTCAGCGCTCTGGAAGGCCTGCCCGCCGCAGGCAGGGCCGCGAGGCCCCGAAATGCTCACGTTGGTCGAAGGACGTTCTGAGAAGAAGCTCAAAAGGTTCTGGCGATGGTTAAAGAAAGGATCGGGCCGCGAGAGATCACCCATGCCGTCATCGATATGTGCTGCGCCTAAAGAGAAAAGCTTTCGCGCCCACTGCCCGAAGGACCTGAAGATTATCTACGACAAGTTCCACATTCTACGGCCATCTCAAAGGCGCGCTCAACGAGGTCCGCAAACACGTCCTCCGCAACGCCCTGGGCCGGTTCAGAAAGACCCTCTCGGGCAAGAAATTCGTGCTGCTCTCCGCGCCGCGCCCGCGTCCCGGGCAAGGCCTGCGAGGCATTAAACGACATCCTCAGTGCCTGCCCCATGCTTTACAAAGCCCATCTGCTCAAGGAATCCTTTTTTCGGTTGTGGGACTACACCTACCAGGCCTGCCCGTCGCAGGCAGGGCTGCGCGCTCAGGTTCTCTCGATGACTGGAAGGCGAGAGCTCAAGTGGAGCCGGCTGAAGCCCTATCGCCGTTTCGTGCGGATGGTGGAGAAGCATCTCGATGGGATTCTCTCCCCACTGCGAGTGAGAAGATTTCCTTGGGGTACATCGAATCGAGCAATCTCAAGGCTCGTAACGTCATTCGTCGGGCGTATGGCTATCTGTCTGCGTGCTCCGCACAGGCAGGTCGGGACAAGGAGTACATGAAGCTTAAGATCATCCAGACCTGTACTCCCTGGATGGCCGAGTTCCATCCTTGGTCATCAGCCCATAGTTTAGTGACATGAGCCTGATATTTCTGAGCATCAAAAAAAATCAGTTCACGATGTTATGATAGCAATCAGTTACTCAATAAAGCTGTCAAAGCCAGGGTGTACTCCTTTCATTTGTCACCCAATCATTATGGTGTTCCTTCGTGTCCTTGCGAATGCTTCGCGAACGTTTGCCCAAGGCATACCCTACCGAGCCGTCAAAATTGCCTGACACTTTCCTCCCTGCCGCCTACCCCCGGGTGCTCCCCGCGTGGAAGCGCTTGCAGTCCGCTTCGACGAACTGACGCCAGTCCATGTCCGCATATCCAAACGCCTCGTCGAGAAATTCCCGAACACTGTGAGATTCTCCCGTCGCGATGACGAAATCTTCGGGGCGGTCCTGCTGCAGCATCAACCACATCGCCTCGACGTATTCCTTTGCGTACCCCCCGTCTCGTCGGGCGTCGAGGTTTCCCAGATAGAGCTTCTACGATAGCTCCGCTTTGATGTGGGCAACGGCCCGCGTTATCTTCCGCGTCACAAACGTTTCACCGCGCCGCGGAGATTCATGGTTGAAGAGAATACCGTTACCGCAAAGACGTTGTAGGCCTCGCGGTAGTTGATAGTCATCCAATACGAAAAAACCTTCGCAGCCGCGTAGGGAGAGCGTGGATAGAACGGAGTCGTTTCTTCTTGAGGCACTTCAGGCGTACTGCCGAACATCTCGCTGCTCGATGCGGCTCGTGTTGAACGTGCTCGCACGGCGAATAATTCCATGGACTTCGTAGCCTTTATCGAGCGGCAGCTCCGCTAAGTACGAACCGTTTTGTCCGGTAATACCGGTGATGAGGGCTTTGCGCATGAGAGATTAGGGCGTGGCTCTAAAGAAGAAGATTAGAGCATTCTGGCTACCTGTCTTCCAAACTCTTTGAAATCACCGAGATGTTCATGGAGAATACTGTAGAGTCTCTCGCGATCGACATCGAGATACTCATGAACCAAAATGTTCCTCAAACCTGCCATTGGAGCAATCTTGTCCGCAAGCTCTGTGGAGATGATACCTTCTGTGCCAAGGCGTTCCAGGAGATCTCGATATTCACTTATCCCCCGAATCTTTCTTTCCGCAAGAATGTGATTGCTGATGTCGATGACGGTCTGGATAGCCAACTGCAGATAACGCTCAACGTTCCCGTACACAAGTGGATCGCTCACAATGGCCTCCCTGGGATATTCACGGAGGCGTTCTAGGAGGAGAACATACTCTTGAAGTTTGTTTAGCCGAGAGACGATGATCTCTTTCTTAACCAAAAACCGAGCCCTCGCGAATCTGCTGGATGAAATACTCCTGCTGTACCCGCCGGAAAGGTTGCGTGTCGAGATAACGACTGATGGTCTCGACCTCAAAGTCTATGCGCCGCTCCGGATTTCGCTCGAAGAGGACTTCACGAGTCGATACAGCTTGATATCGGAGAAGAAGGTCTGCCTCGTTGAGGATTATGACATCCACTTCATTCGTATGCAGGAGATGAGAGACATCCGCCATTATTCGTAAACGGATGCCCAGATAACGTCCACGCGCATCTTGCTTTCTTGAAGAATCCTCAGACTTATCCATCGGCGACAGGAAGACGGCGATGTCAACGTCACTCAAGGGAGTTTCTGTGCCTTCGGCAAAAGAACCAAACAGGTAAGCGAATTCAACCGCGGGTTCAGATTCAAAGTACGGCAATAGCCGAGGGAAGAGCCTTCGGACATTGTGTTCTATTTTTGAAAATCGGATCATCTTGTTGCTTTACGAGAGAATCAACATGATCGACAAATAAGGGGAAATACATTGATCTTGGCTAAATATACAAAAAACAAACCACTGATGCTATTTCAACACGAGAGGTCGGTTTCTTCTGCCTTTCTGGGAGGTGCAATTACGCTGCGATGAAGTTCACCGAGTCGCACGGAGTCGATGCGTCAGGGGCCATCATATTACCCAGACAGGGCCAGAACGATTGCCCACCTCTTATGTTAAGAGTCAAGCCTCGCGATTGCTTGTGCCGCCTGTCTGTCTGCTATCTGCAGCTCGCACAGACACCATCATTCTCTTATGAGTAGACATATGCCACCGGGGGCAC
>Ga0066636_10001728_pt1 | contig 13660 bp, 10 predicted proteins | sample CryGeyCG2014_080_2_FD_62736 | JGI IMG/M metagenome (GOLD analysis project Ga0066636, IMG submission 62736) | Groundwater microbial communities from aquifer - Crystal Geyser CG07_land_8/20/14_0.80 | ecosystem: Environmental > Aquatic > Deep subsurface > Groundwater | place: USA: Utah: Grand...
TAGCGGGCATTTCTAAGCGGGTGGTAACTCTTTTAAATAAAGAAGGAATCAAAAGCCTTAAGGATTTGAAACAGAAAAAAGAGTCGTTGCAGATGATTAAGGGTTTGGGCAAAAAGTCGCTGGAAGAGATTACCAAGGCGCTGGGGAGTTAGTAGTCAGCTATTTATTGTTCGACCAACGTGGAGAACTTCCTTTCTCATTTGTACTTCTCCATGCCCCCGCTCAGCGGGGTTAGTCGAAGAATAATATTTTTATTATTCGACCCGCCATTCGCTAGATAAGCGGAGGTGGGGGAAGAATCTAGCGAAATGTATCTTTGCTGCTAGATCCTTCTTCCGTCAAGACGGGATCAGGATGACAAGAGGGTGCCTTTGGAATGTGTGGTATTTTGAGTTTTAAGTTATAAGTTTTGAGTTATATTGTTTTAATCTTGACTTTTGACTTTTTACTTTTGAATTTTGAGCTAATTAACATGTCTTTAAAAAAAATACCCCTGCGCACTTGTATCGGCTGCTCAACCATCCGTCCTAAAAGAGAACTGGCCCGGGTGGTTTTAGATCAGACGGGAAGTATAATTTTAGATGTCAGCGGCAGGCTTTCCGGCCGCGGGGCTTATCTTTGCCGAACCGACGGGGAGATTGAAGCCGTGCAAAAAGGGTTGAAGAAAAAAGAAGATCTAAAGGTTCACGCCAACCCCGCCTGTCTTGAAAAAGCTGGTCAAAAAAGGGCTTTTAATAAAGCTTTCAGAAGTAAAATTAAAAAGATTGGGATCGTGACTTATGAAAAAAAAGAAGGCAAGTAAATCAATCAAAACTGAGATTCGTCCTCCCATCGTGACTATCATGGGGCATGTTGACCATGGCAAAACCACGCTTCTGGATGTCATCAGAAAGACCAATGAGGCGGCCAAAGAGGAGGGCGGGATCACCCAGAAAATCGGGGCCTATCAAATTGAGTTTCCATCCAAGGAAGGTTCCCACAAAATAACCTTTATTGATACTCCGGGGCATGAGGCTTTTTCCGCCATGCGCGCCCGCGGAGCCAAGGTGACAGATCTGGTGGTTTTGGTAGTGGCGGCTGATGACGGGGTTAAGCCTCAGACCGTGGAAGCTATAAACCACGCCAAAGAGGCCAAAGTCCCACTTTTGGTGGCCATCAACAAAATCGATTTGCCGGGAGCCAACATCAAAAAGGTCAAAAGTCAACTCGCCAAAGAAGATGTTTTGGTAGAAGAATTGGGCGGAGAGGCAGTGGCGGTTTTAATTTCGGCCAAACAGCAAAAAGGGATTGACGATCTTTTGGAAATGATTGTTTTGCTGGCCGAAATGTTGGAGCTTAGAGCTGATCCGCAGGGCCCGCTTTCCGCGGTGGTTGTCGAGTCTCACCCCGATTCCCATAAAGGTCCGGTGGCTTCGGTCATTGTCAAAAACGGGACTTTAAAGGTCGGCCAGACGTTGAGCAGTGAAGGTGTTCGCGGGAAAGTTAGAGCCCTAATCAACGAATGGGGCAAACAGATTCCTTCGGCCTTGCCTTCAACGCCGGTTGAGGTGGTAGGATTCCAAGATGCTCCTGCCTTGGGGGCAGAAGTTTATGAGTCAAAAGGGAAAATGGAACACAGGGAAGCGCCCCAAATTCTCCAGAAAGAAGATTACAAAGAATTAACCCTGCAAGACTTTTTGGAGCCTAAAATCGAGAAGCCGGGAATAAATGTGGTTATCAAAGCTGAGAGTGAAGGGTCTTTGGAGGCGATAGTTTCTTCATTAAAAAATATACATTCCGATCAGTTCGAACTTAAAATCCTGCATGCGGCAGTGGGTGAAGTTAATAAATCAGACGTTCTGCTGGCCAAAACTGCCGGGGCCTCGGTTTTAAGTTTCAGGCTTAAAGTTCCTCCCGTAATGGAAAGAATGGCCAAAGAAGAAAAAGTCTTGATCAAACATTACCTTTTAATCTACGAGTTGTTGGAGGAAATTGAGGAAGCCTTATGGGGCGAAGTCACCGATGAGGTACAAGAAAAAATCTTGGGTCGGGCTGAAGTGGTCGGTCTCTTCCAAAGCAGCTTGGGAAAAACGATTGCCGGGGTGAAAGTCTCGGAGGGAAGAATAGCCTTAAACGATAAAATCAAAATCTATCGGGATGAAGCAGAAGTCCACGCCGGGAAAATAAAAACCATCAAACATCTCAAAGAAGAAGTGCGCGAAGTTAAAAAAGGATTGGAATGCGGTTTAACCATCGAGCCCGATTTTAATTTCGAAAAGCGAGACATCCTCGAAATTACCCGGGGTTGACACAAGACTATAGGACATGATAGAATTTTATATTTCGTGAGCGAAGACCACTTACTTTACCCGTGCCTGCCTGACGGTAGGCAGGGACGAAGCTTTCAAATTTTCGCGAAGCGAAATATATAAACAAGTTTGTTTTCTTTCAGAAAATAGTACCACGGCGCAAAGCCTGTGGGAATATATGCTTTAAAAGGAAAGAAAGGATAAATTTTCCATTATGGAAATTCAAGCCTCTATCAGTCAAATTCAGGATCTCATTGCCGAAGCGCGTAAAATCGCTGTTTTTACCCATAAAAATTTATCGCTGGATAGTTTGGCCGCGCTTTTATCTTTAGGGCAAATCTTTCAGAAATTAAAGAAAGACTTCGTTTTGATTTCTCCTGAGGCTGTTCCTGCCGAACTTCAGTTTTTAAAAGGTGTTGAAAAGATCAATCACCAGCTTGGCCCCAGAAACTTAATCATCGAAATTAAAGGCGGTAAAGACATGGTCGAGAAGGTCTCCTATTTCACTCAGGGAGACAACTTTAATCTGGTGATTACTCCCCAAAAGGATAATTTAACGCCGGAACAAATCCAATATTCATTTACCAGTCTCGAGGCCGATCTTTTAATTGTTTTAGATACCATCCGTCTCACCGGCTTGGGGGAAATTGTGGAAACTTACGCCCAGGAATTCCAAAGCCTACCCCTCATCAATATCGACCGGCACACCCAAAATACGCGCTATGGAAAAATCAATCTCATCGATAACAGTTGCTCATCCACCTCGGAGATCATTTTATCCCTGGCGGATAAATTTCAAATTGAATGGGACCACAATTTAGCTACCACCTTTTTAGCCGGAATTTACGGCGGAAGCCGGAATTTTCTGAGCAAGACCACGAGTCTTAAGAGTTTTTTGGGTGTCGCCCGTCTTCTAGAGAAGGGAGCTGACCTGAATTCGGTTTTGGAAAATGTGGGCAAAGTTGGAAAGATTGGAAAACAAGAAGACATTGCCGGAGCAGAAAAGATGGCGGAAGGAGAGAAAATCCGAGAAGAGATACTTCCAGAAATTGAAGACCAGACAGCTGATCAAGAAGGAATTGCCAGGGAAGCCGTTGTGGAAAACCTTTTGCAAGAGCCAGCAACTAAAAGCGAGGAAAGTCGTTTAGAGGAATATCATCTTCCGACTCCGATTTTAAAACCACACGGCGAACCTCAGGCGAAAGACAATTCTTTCTCCGGCCCCAAGATTTTTCGCAGTTTATGAAAGTCAAAGATAAAATCTTGAGGTTCAAAGTTCTAAAAAATTATGCTACAATGAATTTAGGAGTAATAGACAAACGTATTTAAAAGTAGGCATAAGGTATGTCTAGCACGAGAAACTGATTAAAGCTCCCCCCAAAAAATTAAATGGACAATTTGGAATCAGTTTCTCTAAAGAAGTTGGTGGCGAAAAGCTAGCTGCTAGAAGCCAGCAGCCAAATTTAGTTGTCAGATATTAGGAGTTTTTCATGGCTTTGACTAAAGACGAGAAAGCTATCTTAATCAAAGATTATATGCAACATCTGGGTGATACCGGTTCACCTGAGGTTCAAGTTGCGCTTTTGACTAAAAAAATAGAGAAGCTTTCGCAACACCTCAAAGACCATCCGCAGGATAAACATTCGCGTCGGGGATTGCTTCAGATGGTTGGCAAAAGACGCCGTATTTTAGCTTATTTAATGAGAAAAAATACTGAGCGTTATAAAAATATTATTAGTCAACTTGGCCTTTCAAAGTAATGAGGTTGCAAATGGCACAAAGGCCTCTTTTTATGAAAGCCGCTTTTGTAGCATTTGTTACCTCCATTGCCTATTGAAAGGCAACGGAGGTAAATTTTTATGAACAAAATCGTCCAAGAAATTGAAATCGGAAATCGAAAACTCAGCCTTGAAACAGGGTTTTTAGCTCAACAGGCCAACGGCGCTGTCCTAGGCCGTTACGGCGACACAGTTGTTTTAGCCACAGTCTGCTCCGCACCAGCCAAGGAAAGCCTCGGTTATTTTCCCCTCTCTGTCGAATATGAAGAAAGATTATATGCCGGAGGAAAAATCAAAACTTCGCGCTTTATTAAACGTGAAGGGCGGCCTTCCGATAATGCAATCTTAAACGCCAGACTGATTGACCGTTCCATCAGGCCTTTGTTTCCCAAAGACTATTTAAAAGAAGTACAGGTGATTGTCACCATCTTATCGGTTGATCAGGAAAATGATCCGGACGTGGTGGCAGCAGTTGCAACCTCGGCCGCTCTGTCTATTTCCGATATTCCTTGGGCAGGACCTGTCAGTACGGTGAGAGTTGGGCTGAAAGACAATCAATTGGTTATCAATCCGGTCAATGGAGAACTCGCCAAATCAAGTTTAAATTTAGTAGTTTCGGCGACCAAGGAGGCGGTGGTGATGATTGAGGCGGCGGCTCACGAAGTTTCAGAAGAACAGATGGCGGAAGCCATAGAATATGCCAAAAAGGAGAATGACAAAATCGTAGCCGTTATTGAAGAATTAGCCGGCGCAGTCGGCAGAACCAAAGAAGTTTACGAGGTGAAACAACTGGATGAGAAGCTGAAAAAAGAGGTTTTGGACTATATTCAAGGAAATTTTACCCCGGACTTTTTCGAAATCGAAAAGTCAGACCGCAAAAAAGAAATCGAAACTTTTAAGGCAAACCTGTATGCTGCCTTTGAAGGCAAGCTCGCCAAAGAAGAGATGGATAAACTCTATGAAGAAGTGCTCAAGCAGAAAATGCGGGCGTTAATCCTCAAAGAGGAGAAAAGAGTTGGCGGCCGCAAGCTGGATGAAATCAGACAACTGTATGTGGAGGTGGGAATTTTGCCCCGGACTCACGGATCGGCTCTTTTCCAACGCGGCGACACCCAGATTTTGACCATTGTTACTTTGGGCTCGACCTCTTTGGGGCAATTGATCGAAAGCATGGAAGGAGAAGAAACCAAACGTTACATGCACCATTATAATTTTCCGCCCTATTCAGTGGGTGAGGCTAAAAGAATGGGTTTTCCTTCGCGCCGCGAAATCGGCCACGGAGCTTTGGCAGAAAAAGCCGTGTTTCCGGTGATTCCCGGCGAAGAGCAATTTCCCTATGCCGTGCGTGTGGTTTCAGAAACGCTTTCTTCAGCCGGTTCGACTTCCATGGGTTCGGTCTGCGGTTCGACTCTGGCCCTGATGGATGCCGGCGTTCCTTTAAAGTCTCCGGTGGCCGGAATCGCCATGGGGATTATAGTGGAAAACAAAGATTATAAAATTTTATCCGATATTCAAGACTTAGAAGATTTTTATGGAGATATGGATTTTAAAGTGGCCGGAACAGATAAAGGAATTACCGCTTTACAACTGGATGTTAAAACCCTAAGCCTCACCGCTAAAGTTTTGAAAGAAGTTTTAGACCAAGCCAAAAAAGGCAGGGAATTTATTTTACAAGCCATGCTTAAGGTTCTGGGGCAACCGCGGCCGGAGCTTTCTGTTTACGCCCCGCGGGCTGAAATCTTAAAGATTGATCCCAAGAAAATCGGTGAGGTAATTGGTCCGGGAGGAAAGATTATCAACCGGATTATTGAAGCTACTAAAACCACCATCGATATTGACGACGACGGAAAGGTGAGTATCACCGCCGAAGATTCACAGAATCTTGAGAAAGCCGTAGCCTGGATTAAAGGCATCACCGAGGAAATTGCTCCCGGAATGATTTTTGAAGGAACGGTTACCCGCATTATGCCTTTCGGAGCCATCGTTGAATTTTTCCCAGGCAAGGACGGCATGGTTCACATCTCTGAAATTGCTCCCTATCGCATTCAAAAAGTGGAAGATGAACTATCTTTGGGCCAAAAAGTTAAAGTTAAAGTTCTCAAAGTTGACGATTCCGGTAAGATTGGTTTAACATTAAGATTAGACAGAGTGGAAAACGATGAGACCCAAAGACCGAATCCGCGTTTTGAAAAACGGGGCAATTTTGTCCAGAAAGAAAGAAGTAACAAATATCGTTAACATGAATCAGGAAGACAGGTCAAACATTTCAAATCAAGATGAGGAGATCAGAGATCGGAGCTTAAAGATGCTCAAAGCCAAAGTTGAGATGGGCGATCTTCCCTTGGAATTGAAAGAGCGGCTCTTAATCCGGGTTGAGAGATTAAATCTGCTGGTTGGGACCAACGCTTACCTCACCGATTTTGAGTCGACCGCCTCCTATGTCGATCTGGTTTGTTCCATTCCTTGGAATAAACGTTCGCCTGACAATTTAGACTTAAATATAGCCCATCAGATTCTGGATAAAAACCATTATGGTATCGATATCGTCAAGGACAGGATCTTGGAGCATTTATCCATTTTGTCTCTGCGCCGGCGCAACGGCAGATCCCCAGAAAAATCAGAAGTAGTCAAAACCAAAACGTTTGTTCCGGTGAAAGCCGAGTCATTTCGCGCCTCAGTTCTATGTTTCGTGGGGTTGCCTGGGATAGGCAAGACCTCCATGGCACACTCCATCGCCGAGGCTATGGACCGGAGGTTCGTGCGGATTGCCATGGGAGGGATGGGTTCAGCTTCCCAACTGCGTGGACGCGCGCGGGGATTTCCGGCCTCGGAGCCAGGAATGGTGGTTAAAAATATTATCCGTGCCGGTTATAAGAATCCGGTTTTACTGTTGGATGAAATTGACCGGGTAGCTGATTCCGCCCGGGCCGAAATCATGGGGGTTTTGCTGGAGCTTTTGGACCCGGAGCAGAACATGGCCTTTACCGATTATTATCTCGACTTTCCTTTGGATCTTTCCGAAGTGATGTTTATTTGCAGCTGCAACAATACCGGCGGGATTGCCAACGCAGTTTTAGACAGGTTGGAATTGATTCAGATGCCTTCGTATACCGACGAGGAAAAAATAGTCATTGGCGTACGCTATCTTTTTCCTAAAGAACTGAAACATTCGGGTTTAACCGAGGACGAGTTGCAGATTGAAGATGATGTGTGGAGTCAGATTATAAGACCTTTGGGATTCGATGCGGGAGTGCGTACTCTGGACAGAACCATTCAAGAGGTTTGCGGTAAGGTGGCCAGAAAGATTGTGATGGGAGAAGGTAAAACTTTCAGAATCACCCAAGATAACGTCGCCGAGTTTTTACCTCAATGGTGAAATTTACCCTCAAAGATTGTAGAGCGTATTTCATAATTCCTCGGTTTAGTATCATTTTAGGCCTTGGTCATCCCGAGTCCGCCAGCTGGCGGAGAGGGATCCCTTCGGGTTTTCTCATTCCCCAAGGGATTCCTCCCGCCGAATCGGCGGGTCGGAATGACAACGAAAACTGGTTATTTATGAAATGAGTTCTAAAATCCTTCAAACTTTCGCCGTATTAGTTTTATGAGAAGCATCTGCTATAATATACTTAATATGAGAGTCGCATAATTTACCGTATCGTCATTCCCGCAAAAGCGGGAATCTAGAAACAACTGCGTGGATTCCCGGTTGAGGTCGGGAATGACACTTTTAGCTGCCGGCATCTGGCGAAAATAAGTTAAAAGTCAAAAATAAAAGTTTCTGGCTGCTGGCGGAATTATGCCGGTTTTATCTGAAAGGTAAAAACTAAACATGAAAAACGAAAACCAAAAATTAAAAATCATTCCCCTGGGCGGAGCAGGTTCGGTTACCAAAAATATGTTTGTTTATGAGAGTGAGAAGGATATCGTGGTTGTCGATTGCGGCATGGGATTTCCCGATGAAAGCATGTTGGGCGTAGATTTGGTAATCCCGGACATCTCCTATCTTTTAGAGAGAAGAAAAAAAGTGCGCGGGATTGTCATCACCCATGGCCACGAAGATCACATGGGCGCCTTGCCCTATATTTTGCCCCAGCTTAATGTCCCGGTTTTCGGGACGCGACTAACCATGGGACTCATTGAAGTTAAACTGAAAGAACACCAGTTGCTGAAAAAGGTGCGTTTGCAGACGGTGAACATGGATCAGCAGTTACAACTTGGAGATTTTCACTTAAGTTTCTTTGCGGTTTGCCATTCCATTCAAGACGCCATGGGAATTATTTTAAAAACGCCGGTCGGGATAATAGTACACGCCGCGGATTATAAGTTTGACTGGACTCCGGTTGACGGCCAAACTTTTGAAGTCGAAAAATTGGCCATCCTTAAAAAACAGGGAGGGATCAAAGTTTTGCTTTCGGATTGTTTGCGGATTGAAAAAGAAGGCTACACTTTGTCTGAAAAAGCGATCGGGGAGGCCTTTGACAGGGAAACGGAAAAAGCCTCAGGTCGGGTAATGATCACCACTTTTTCCTCCAATATTTCCAGGATTCAACAGGCGGCCGAGGTGGCAGCCAAACATCATCGGTATTTGGTTTTGGTAGGCAGAAGCGTTGAACAAAACGTGGAGGTAGCGCGTAAACTGGGTTATCTTAGATTTCCTGCAGGAATTTTGGTTAAAGTAGACCAAATCAAAGGCGTCGCTCCCCAAAAATTGATGCTGATTGTTGCCGGCAGCCAGGGTCAATCCGGTTCAGCCATGGTCAGGATTGCCAATCGCGACCACCGTTTTGTCAGAATCACAGAAGGCGACACGGTTATTTTCGCCTCTGATCCGATCCCGGGTTATTCGGATGGGGTTTATAATTTAATTGACCGCCTAAGTGACCAGGGAGCCAATGTCATCTACAGTGAAATAACTGACGACGTGCATGTTTCAGGCCATGCCTCCAAACAGGAGTTAGCCCTGATGTTGGGTTTAACCAAGCCTGAATATCTGATACCGATCGGGGGGCTTTTGCGACATCAAAAACATCTGGCTTTGCTGGCACAAGAAATGGGCATGCCCAAAGACCACGCTTTCATTCTCAAAGAAGGAGACGCGGTCGAGCTCGGCCCAAACTGGGCTGCTAAAGTTGCGGAAAAAGTGTCGGTTTCGGACGTCATGGTTGACGGAACCGGTATCGGTGATGTGGGAGAAATTGTGTTGCGCGACCGGCAGGTTTTAGCTGAGGAAGGAATTTTTGTGGTGATCATCAACCTGGACAAGAAAACAGGAAAGCTGGTTCATCCTCCGGATATCATTTCCCGCGGCTTCGTTTTCATGAAAGAATCAGAGGATTTAATTGCGCGCTCACAAAAAATTGTCGAGCAAGTGATTGCCGAACATAGTCAAAAACAAGCAGAAAAGGGATTCATACGCCGTAAAATTATTGACGGACTGGAACGATTTTTATATGGCCAGACCGAACGCCGTCCCATGGTTTTGCCGGTGATTATTGAACTTTAAATAAATCAAGCACTAAATTCGAAATACTAAGCATCAAATAAATACTAAGCATCAAGGCACCAAATTCTAAACAAAATGAATTTTAGTTTATGATTTAGAATTTAGAGCTTATTTGGAACTTAGAATTTAAAGAATAGGATTTAAACATGGCTCGACGCAGAAACCGCAAACGCAAAGGGTCCATGCAACTGAAACTCAAGAAAGATAGCCTGAGAGGAATTTTGGCGGTTGTTTTTCTTGGTCTCTCCGCTCTTTTAAGTCTTTCTTTTTTTGGGCAGGTTATCGCCAACAATCTCTTTCAAGACGTACTCAATCGTTATTTTGGAAGCGGAACTATTTTTATCTCCGCGATCCTTTTCACCTTTGGTCTTTTTTTGACACGCCTAAAATGGCGGATTGGAAGGGCCAACGTCTGGCTGGGGTTACTCCTTTTTTTATTTTCATTTTTGGGCTTCGTTCAACTTTTTGCCCCTCCGTCTACCGGCTCGGAAACGTCTTCGGAAGGAGGCGGAATAATTGGAGCACAACTGACTGATGCTTTAGTCCGTCTTCTATCGCCCATTGGAGCGGGGGTTGTTTTGATGTGTTTGCTTCTCATCGCACTTTTGGTTATTTTTAACGCTTCCCTGGACCAGAGTATTGCCGTGTTGGTGACCGCCACCGACAAAACAGTCGGATTTCTGAAAAACCTCGTTTCCGCGGGTTTGGCAAAATCAAACTCTAAAAAACCAGCGCTGGTTGTCAATGGCGGAGGCAAGGCAGGCGAGCATCAACCGTTGACTGACAAAACAAACTTAGCCAAAGAAATGAAGGTAATCGAGCCGAATAAACGAGAAATCAAAACCGAAATTACCACTCAAAGCAGGCAAGATACAGCCTTTGTCAACCTTCCGGTTTCTGAGAGCGTTTGGGAATATCCGCCGCTGTCTTTGCTTTCAGATAACCCCCCCACCGAAGCCAATCGTGGAGATGTGAAAGTCAACGCCCAAAGGATTGAAAAAACTTTGGATTCTTTTGGGATCAGAGCGCGGGTGGTCGAGGTTAATTGCGGCCCGGCAGTGACCCAATACGCCTTAGAGTTAACTGAAGGCACCAAAATTTCCAAAATTACCGCTCTCGGTAATGATCTGGCTTTAGCCTTGGCTGCGCCTACGGGGACCGTGCGCATCGAGGCTCCGATTCCCGGCAGATCTTTAGTCGGCATCGAAGTTCCCAACTATTCACCGTCTTTGGTTAATCTTAAAAGTGTGCTGGCTTCTGATTTGATGCGCAACTCCAAGTCGGTTTTGACGGTGGCTTTGGGTCATGACGTGGCCGGTCAACCCGTGATTTCAAATTTGGCTAAAATGCCGCACGTTTTAATCGCCGGCGCCACCGGTTCAGGTAAAACGGTGCTTTTAAACACTTTTATTTCGACCCTTCTTTTTCGCGCCTCACCTTATGAGATTAAACTGATTTTAGTTGATCCGAAACGGGTCGAACTTATTCAGTACAATGGCATTCCCCACCTTTTGACTCCCGTGATTGTTGAGGCTGAAAAAGTTTTATCGGCTCTTAAGTGGGCGATTGCCGAGATGGAGCGGCGTTACCATTTGTTCGAAACTGGTGCAGTCAGAAACATTGATGAATATAACGAAATGTCAGGTTTTCAGGCGCTGCCTTTTATTGTAGTTATCGTAGACGAGCTGGCGGATCTCATGGCCTATGCGCCCACCGAAGTGGAAGGGACTATCTGCAGGCTGGCGCAGATGTCGCGCGCCACCGGCATCCACCTGGTTTTGGCAACTCAGCGTCCTTCAGTGGACGTCATCACCGGTCTTATCAAAGCCAATATTCCGGCCAGGATTGCATTTAATGTGACTTCGCAGGTCGACTCGCGCGTCATTATCGATCAGCCGGGAGCAGAAAAACTTTTAGGACGGGGAGACATGCTCTATCTGCCGCCGGACGCCGCCAAACCGGTTCGCATCCAAGGAGTATACGTTTCTGACCCGGAAATTAAAAATGTGATTAGCTTTCTCAAAAAAAGCCAGGTCGAACCCGACTATCACGAGGAAGTCACCACCTATGCTTATCAAAAACTGGAAACAACCTCCGGCGAAGAAGACGAACTTTTTACTGAAGCAATAAAAGTGGTTTGTTCCCACGACAGAGCCTCGGCCTCATTACTGCAAAGACGTCTGAGTATCGGGTATGCGCGAGCAGCCCGGATTTTAGATCAGCTTGAAGCCCGTGGTATCGTAAGTCCGGCCGAGGGAGCCAAACCCAGAGATGTTTTGATTAAAAGCGCGGATGAATATTTTGGAAAAGAAGTGGGGTGAAAATTCATGAAAACAGTGGGTGGAATTTTAAAAAAAGCCCGTCAGGAAAAAAATTTGAGTCTGGAAGAAATCGAAAAAGCCCTCAAGATCCGCAAAAGCTATCTTGAGGCTTTGGAGTCTTCGGATTACGCCCATCTTCCGGCACCGGTTTTCATGAAGGGATTTCTGAAAGCTTATGCTCGTTTTCTGGGTTTAAAGGAAACCGAGGTGATTGCTTTTTGGAGACGCGAATATGACGAGAAAGCCAGTTTTAAAAAAGGAGCTCAAACCCCACCCCAGCCATTAAAGAAAGTCAAAGTGATTTTGACCCCTGGCCTGATCGTTGGTCTTTTTGCAATCATCGGAGTGGTAGGTTTCTTAATCTATATCTATTCCCAATACAGCTCTTTTGCCCTTTCTCCGGTTTTAATCATTGACAAACCCTTAGATTCTGAGAGACTCAAAGTTCCTTTTACCGAGGTGGTAGGCAGGACCGATCCGGAGGCCAAAGTGACCATCAACGGCCAGGAAATCAGAGTGGTTGAGAGCGGAGCTTTTGCAGTGAATGTTGATCTGGCGGCGGGTGAAAATACGATAGAAGTTGCAGCTACCAACAAACTCGGTCGGAAAAGCGTCGAAACAAGAAAAGTCTGGGTGGAGGAAACCACGCCTTCAGCCTCCTTGGTGGAGCAAGAAAGCCCGCAGGTTTATTCAGATGTTGAAGTGGAAGTCTTGGCTGATCCGGAAGCTGCCTGGTTGTCGGTAGAGGAGGATGGAGTCAAAACCTACGAAGGAGTTTTGTCCGCCGGAGCCAAAAGACAATTTAAAGCCAAAGAAGTAGTCAAGATCAGAACCGGCAAAGCCGATTCAACCAGAGTGACGGTCAACGGTAAAGACATGGGTTTGATGGGTATGAGCCCCGATCCGGCAGAAAGAGAATACAGAAAAGATTGAACGTTTTAAGACAGAGCAATATATGACAGAACAGTCGAATCCGGATCAAACATCTGCAGAAGCCGTAGATGATAATGCAATTGAGGAAGGACACCAAATAATGTACAAGAAATACTATCACAAGAAACTTATCCGCGATGGGATAGTTGAAATTATTGAAGCCAAGGGTGGAGACTTTGAGGCCAAAACCTTAAGCGATAAAAATTTCATCCAAGAGCTTAAACTGAAACTAGTTGAAGAATCAAAGGAATTGTTATCGGCGCCATCCAACCGACTTTTGAATGAACTGGCGGATGTTTTAGAAGTTTTAAAATCAATTGCTTCTTATTACCACATTCCTTTTGGTGAGATTGGAAAATATCAGAAGAAAAAAAGGATTGACAGAGGAGGATTTAAGAAGAAACTATATTTAGTTTGGTCAACCGGAAAAAAGGATAAGTAGATAAAACCAGAAAGGAGGTGCAATCTCTATAAAATTAAAAAAAGCGTGTATTCCCCGCCGAATCGGCGGGGAATACGAGGAGGAGGCCCTCATCGAGCCGGTGGGGGGATCGGACTTTTTGAAAAACGGAAAGTATCTGCGGAAACCTCCTGGGGACGGTTGTTCTCCAATACCTAATGCTTGTCTTTAAAACTTTTAAGTAATTAAAATAACAAAGAGATAAGCGCACAACCCCGAGAATCTCTTCCCGGTTTTCCCATTTAAATAATCTAAATTCAAAAACCCCTTAGTTGAGTTTTGTGTTTGGTAAATCTCGGGGTTAAATTTAAAAAGGAGAACTGCAATGTGCGGAATCTGCGTATATATCGGTCATGATAATTCTGCTTCCGGCCGGG
>Ga0066636_10001730_pt1 | contig 13658 bp, 13 predicted proteins | sample CryGeyCG2014_080_2_FD_62736 | JGI IMG/M metagenome (GOLD analysis project Ga0066636, IMG submission 62736) | Groundwater microbial communities from aquifer - Crystal Geyser CG07_land_8/20/14_0.80 | ecosystem: Environmental > Aquatic > Deep subsurface > Groundwater | place: USA: Utah: Grand...
TGGATTCCCGCTTAAGGCATGCGGGAATGACAATTATGTATTTTATTATACTGCCAGATAGAGTTGGGCACAAGCTGAGGCAACTTTGCGAACCCTGGCAACGAAACGCTGACGCTCACTCAGGCTGATGGCACCGCGGCTGTCCAGAACGTTGAAGGTATGTGAGCATTTCAGGACATAGTCATAAGCGGGATATACCATCTTTAGTTGGATAAGCCGTGCTGCCTCCTGTTCGTATTCGGCAAAAAGGTTAAGGTGCATCTGGACGTCCGCCACTTCAAAACTGTACTTAGAGTACTCGGCTTCGGCCCGGCGTCTTATCTGGCCGTAGGTAACCTCCGGCGACCAGGCAAGGTCATAGACCGCCCGCTTCTTCTGCAAAAAACAGGCTAACCTTTCCAGACCGTAGGTGAGTTCCACGGAAACCGGTTTCAGGTCGATACCGCCGGCCTGCTGGAGGTAGGTGAACTGGGTAATCTCCAGACCATCCAGCCAGACCTCCCAGCCAACACCCCAGGCACCCAACGTGGGCGCTTCCCAGTTGTCATCAACGAACCGGATGTCGTGTTTGCGCCATTTGATTCCAATCGCCTCCAGACTTTCCAGATACAATCTCTGGGTCTGAGAGGGAGAGGGCTTCAAAATTACCTGTAATTGGTAGTGCTGGTAAACCCGGGTGGGATTTTCGGCGTAACGTCCGTCGGCCGGCCGCCGGGACGGCTCCAAATAGGCTACCTTCCAGGGGTTTACTCCGAGGATTCCGAAGAAAGTGGCCGGATTCATGGTCCCGGCTCCGACTTCTATTCCGGTTGGGTGGTGTATCAGGCAACCCTTTTGACGCCAGAAATCAAGGAGTTGTGCTTGCAGGGTTTGAAAATCCATCTTAGGGGCCTTAACTGAGAGGCGCTTCTGATTTCGGACCCGGGCCACCGCTTTCCAATTGGACTTGATAGGCTTCTAATATTTTGCCCTGGACGTATTGCCGAAATGTGTTGTCAATGGGATGGACGATGTCGTGGTAGTTCTTTTCGTCGTCTCCCCGGCTGTTTTCGGCACCGGCTGGCCGCGAAAGTTCTTTGCCGCAACGGTTGCAATATCGGGCATGGAAGACGTTCCAGGCGTTGCAAGAACCGCAGCGGAACTCAGCCTTGCGGTTGGGCATCGCGATAAAGAGCCCTTTTTCGCCTTCTACGATTCTGATTCCCCGGACGACAAGCACGTTGTCAAAGGTAATCGTGGCAAAACCCTTTAAACGTCCGTTCGATTTTTCTACCGGCGACACCCGAGCTTCCGTAATTTCCATATTACCTCCCGTAAGTAGATACGCGTAAGAATTTCACCGCGTTTCCTGCGTTTTCTTCCGACAGAAAACCGCTTCCGGTCAAGTCACCCTCACCCTTCCCTCTCCCCTGGAGGGAGAGGATAGAGGTGAGGGGTATAAATTCCTGTCCGGTCAGGAAAGCAAAGAATGCTCCGCCACTCCCTGCCAGAAGATAGTGGTTAAAATTTTTATCCAGCTTCTTTTCCCAGCCTCTCAATCTCTTCTCTTTTTTTGTCACCACCTCCTGGAATCGGTTAAACATCTTTTGGGCAACAAGTTCCGGTCTGCCCCTTTTTAAAGCGTCCACCATAATTTTACTGGAATGACACTGATATGTCAAATCGTCAAGCCATCGGTAAGCGGCAGCGGTAGAAATTTTTACGCCGGTAAGGATAAGCAGGTACTGAAATTTTGTAGGGGTGGATAAATCCTTTACCTTTTCACCGAAACCGGAAACCAAACAGCGTCCCGGGAAGAGAAAAGACGGCACGTCAGAGCCTAAACCCAACGCTAACGGTACCAGCCGGGAAACCGGTTCCTGAATCCTCCAGAGTTGGTTAAGCCCTAAAAGGACCGATGCCGCATCACTGCTGCCGCCGCCTAAACCGGCGGACACCGGTATTTTTTTAGAGAGAGAAATAGAAACACCCTCTTTAATCCGGTAGGTTTTTTTTAACAAAGCGGCTGCTTTGAAAACCAGGTTCTCTGGGGTGACGAGGACAGGAATATTGCTTTTTATATCCAGGTGAGCGGGTGTTACCCTCAATGTTAACCGGTCACAGAGGTCTATCTTTTCGATTACCGTATCGACCGGATGCAGGTCTGCACCGTCTGGTTTTGGCAGGACCTCTAAAAAGAGATTAATCTTGGCTGGGGCTGTTGTCTCCAGTCGTCGCATCGGTAGGTGTTGGTTCTTTCCCGGGTTCTGTTTTTTTGCTTATCCGGACCAGGGCCGGCCGTAAGACAATGTCTTTGTAAAGATAGCCCGGACGCAAAACCGCTAAGACGGTTCCTTCTTCCTGTTCGTCACTTTCGGTAACTTCCACTACCTCCGCATTGTTGGGGTCAAACGGCTTTCCGAGTACCTCTATTGGCTTCAGTCCCAAATCCTGGAAGGTGCGGTGAAGTTCCCTGGCGATTAATTTTAATCCGGTGCTATGTTCTTCTTCCAGCTCTCCGGTTTCACCGGAACTTAATATCTTCTCCAAACTGTCCAGCGTGGGTAAAAACTGAGACAAAAGAGCCAATTCCACAAAGGTGGCTAATTGCCGTTTTTCCTGTTCGGTTCTCTTCCGGAAGTTGTCAAAGTCTGCGGCTAAACGCAGAAGCCGGTCCTGGGTCTCGGTAGACTTGGCTGCCTGCCCGGAAAGGTCTTGCCACTCTTTCTTACTTATAGTTATGGCTTCCTCTTCCGCAGGGACATTCTGGGCTTCCTTTATCTCCCCTTCGTCTTTCTCCTTCTCGTTTTTTTCTTTCATCTGATTCTTATCTTACCGGTCCCCAGCGGTTGGGCGGCCAGTAAATGAAGAGCGCTTTACCCAGAAGGTATTTGTGGGGGACAAAACCCCAGTAACGGCTGTCATAACTGTTGGCGCTGTTGTCTCCCAAAACAAAGTACGAATCCGAAGGAACGGTTGTCTCCGGCATCCCCTCGTTGTTGAAATAGTACCGTCCGTTAATCCGGTTATCGGTTACCGCCTTACCGTTGATGTATATCTGACCCCCGGAAATCTCAATCTCCACTTTTTCCCCGGGTAGACCGACCAGACGTTTGACAAAGTCCCTTTTGGTATTATCCGGAAACCGGAAGATAATTATTTCACCCCGCTTAGGTTCCCGGAGCCGGTAGATGAGTTTATTGGCGATGAGGTGGTCGCCAATCTGCAGGGTAGGATGCATGGAACTGCTGGGAATCTTGAAAGCCTGAAAGAAGAAGGTACGGATGAACATCGCCATAATAAAGGCGATTACCAGGGACTTTACCCACTCCCAGAGTTCTTCTTTCCAGGTCTTCTTTTTCCTACCCGTATCTTTTTGCATAGTTAATATGTCATTCCGGCATGCCTTAAGCCGGAATCCAAATCTTATTTAAGTGGCCTTTTTATAAAGCGCCAGAAAAGCGCTCTCCGGTATCTGCACCTGCCCCACCATCTTCATACGCCGCTTGCCCATCTTCTGTTTCTCCCAGAGTTTCCGTTTCCGGGTAATATCTCCTCCGTAGCACTTCCCGGTAACAAATTTTTTGTAAGGCACAACTTCCTCACGGCCGACAATCTTGCCGTCAACCGCAGCCTGGATAACCACGGCAAAGAGGTGCCGGGGTATATTGCGACGCAGACCGGTCAGAATCTTTTGCGCTATGGGACGTGCTTTATCCCGGTGGACGATGGAAGAGAGAACGTCAACCGTTTTTCCGTTAACTAAAATGTCTAATTTTACCAAATCAGAGGGTCGGTAGTCAATAAATTCGTAGTCTAAAGAACCGTAGCCCCGGGTAACCGACTTCAGGTTGTCGTAAAAGTCAACCATCATTTCTGTCAGGGGCATTTCGTAAGTCAGGAGAACCAGGTCCGGACCCAAAAACTCTACCTTTTTCTGGACTGCCCGGTAATTCTGGCAGAGTCTGGTGGCCTCGCCGAAATAAAGGGTGGGTGTGATGACCAGAACCTTCAGGTAAGGTTCCAGAATCTCATTTACATTACTCCAGTCCGGCAGTTCCGTGGAACTCTTTACCTCCACGGTCCGGTTGTCTTTCAGACAGAAACGGTAGGTAGCATTGGGAGTGGTACGCACCACGTTCACCTCAAACTCCCGCTCCAGGCGTTCCTGGACAATCTCCATATGGAGCATTCCCAAAAAACCTGCCCGGAAACCAACGCCTAACGCCGCAGACCGCTCTTCGGTGTAACTGAAAGAAGGGTCACTGAGGTGAAGCCGGGCTAAACTGTCTTTTAAAACCGGGAAACTTTCCCCGTCGGCCGGGTAGAAACCGCAGAAGACAAACTGCTTCAGTTTCCGGTAGCCGGGCAGAGGTTTTTCCGCAGGCTGGTTCTGATGGGTAAGGGTATCGCCGATAAATTCCCGGCTGAAATCCTTGATGTTAAGCGTCACAAAACCGACCATACCGGCTTCCAGAAACGGCGCCGGTTCCATCTGGGGTTTAAAGATTCCCGCCTCCATCACTTCTGAGGAGATATCTCCTCCCATCAGGATAACCCTATCACCCTTTTTTACCCTGCCTTCCCGTACCATAAGGTAAAGGTCAACGCCTAAATACGGGTTATGCCGGGCGTCAAAGACCAGGCTGGAGAGGTTCTTTTTTGAATCCCCTTCCGGGGGGGGAATCTTCTCCACCACTCCGGCGAGAAGTTCCGGCACACCCTGACCGGTCTTGGCGCTGACCAGATAGATTTCATTTTCAAACACCGGCAGAATCTCCATCAACTCCCGCCGGGCAGTCTCAACCTGGGCATTCGGCAGGTCAATCTTATTGATGGCAGGGATAATCAAGAGATTAAGACGTTGCGCTAAATTCAGGTTGGTAATGGTCTGAGCCTGGACACCCTGGGTAGCGTCTACCAACAGTATGACCCCATCAGTCGCCGCTAAACTCTTCTCTACTTCGTAAGAAAAGTCGCAATGGCCTGGGGTATCAATCAGATTTAAGGTATAGTCCTGATAAGAAAGGGTTACCGGATGGGAACGGATAGTAATGCCGTGTTCCCTTTCTAAGTCCATGCTGTCCAGCATCTGGTTCCGGAAGGTCCGTTCGTCTACCGCACCACACATCTGCAAAAACCGGTCGGCTAACGTACTTTTGCCGTGGTCAATATGCGCCACAATGGCAAAATTCCTGATATTCTTCTGCAATATATCAGTCACAGTATAAGTTCCTTAAGAGGTCTTTTATTATACCACGGACCTTTATTATTCCACACCTCCTCCACTATCCCTCCTCCCTTGTGGGCGGGGACCCCAATGTCAGATTGGGGGAGGCGTAGGTGGGGGGTGGACTTGACACAGTCTTATTTTTATGATAAATTGGTATAGACATTATTATATTATAAAATAGATTCAGGAGCCGGACATGTTGTTACCAGGTGAAAAATCTCGCAATATCCCTCAGTATTGCTATATCAGGGAGAATTTTCGTACCCTCATAAGACAAGGGGAGTTAAAACCGGGTGATGTTGTTCCGCCGGAACGAGAACTATGCGAAAAGTTTGGGGTCAGCAGAATGACTGTGCGCCAGGCACTGTCTGACCTCGTAAATGAAAAACTCCTTTACCGAAAGCAGGGAAAAGGAACTTTTGTCAAGGAATTAAAAATAGAACCAGACATTACCAGGTTGACCAGTTTCACCGAAGACATGTTGAGCCGAGGCATTATTCCCGGTTCAAAAATTATTTATCAAAAATTGGGTACCCTTCCTCCGTATGTACCGAGGAGATGGAAATTACCCAAAGATGAAAAAGTAATCATAACCAAAAGACTGCGTTTTGCAGATGGAGAACCGGTTGGAATCAACACCTCCCACATTCCCTTTTATCTTTGCCCGGGACTGATTGAAGAGAACCTTGAAGAGAATTCTATCAAGTCTATCTTAAGTTCCAGGTACGGTCTGGTTTTTTCCCTGGCAGAACAAACAATTGAAATCTCTTTTGCCAAAAAGAATGAGGCGAAATTGCTGAACATCTTGCCGCGAGACCCTGTTTTTCTTGTGGAGAGAGTGACCTATCTTGAAGATGGAAGATTCCTTGACTTTACGATAAATGTTTTTAGAAGTGATAAATACAAATTCCATATAAAAATAAGAAGTTAACTTAAAGTACTGTCAAAAATAAAATGAGGGAAAATGAGATTTTACCTCAACATTGATTATCCGGTTGAAAAAATGGAACAGAGCCGGAAGCGGCTGGAGGCGCGCGCCCGGTTTCGATATGTGGACCGGGTACCGGTCCAGTACTGCGTGGTGCCGCGATATTTCGCGCCGCTGTTCAACCTGCGCTACATTGACTTCTTTAAGGACGTAGAGACGCACTACTACTGGCAACTGCAGTTCGCCAAGTACCGCATAGAAAATATCCCCGAGGACTTCTGCAGCGGCCCTGTGATCGGCGTCAGTCCCTACTTTGACAACGTGATCCCGCCGAGCGGCCACGGCGGGGAGGTGGGCTGGTCGGACGACGGTCCGCCGCGCGCTATTCCGGTGATACACACCGTTGAACAGATGGACCGCTTTGAAGTCGCCAAACCCGATACCGGACTGCGGGGTAAGGCCATTTCATGGTGGCAGAAGATGAAGGACCTCGTCATGCAGACCAGGGTGACGTTTAACGGTCAGGAAGGTCGCGTTCAGGTGGGGCTCGGGCTCGGAGGCTTGAGCCCGCACATGATTGCCGTGGACCTGGTCGGCCCGGATTTCTACTGGTGGATACTGGAATATCCCGAGGCGTGTCACCGCTTCCTGGAGAAAATCACTCAAGGCGAGATTGCGGCCGAGGAGCACGCGCGGCGACTTCAGGGGCTCCCGCTTACAGGCGACGCCTATGGCATCGCGGAAGACTCGGCGCAAATTATGTCATCGCAACAATTCAAAGATTTTTGCGTGCCGTACAGTCGCGCGTTGTTCGAGCGATTCGGCCGTAAGGAACGCGAAATCCACATGTGCGGCGACAGCACGCATCTGCACCAGGCACTCAAGGAAGATTTGAAGATGACCAGTTTTGTCCTTTTCGGATACCTGGTGCCGCCGAAGGTTGCCGCGGCCAACCTCAAGGGCGTCAAGATGATGGGCAACCTGAACCCGATGCTGATGAAGGACGGTACACCGCAGCAAATCAAGCAGGCGGCGCGGGAGTGCATTGATGCGATTGGTCCCTGCGGCGGATTCTTGCTCGGAGACGGCGCCAACGTCTGTCCCGGCACGCCGCTGGCGAGCTTCCGCGCGATCATGGAAGCGGCGGAGGAATATGGCATGGGGGATGGCAAACTACAAAAACCATTAATGAAAGAAAATGAATCCTGACTCGAAAGACACTTTCTTTTTTATTCCGCATACACACTGGGAAGGGGCGGTCTTCAAGACGCGCGAGGAATATCTGGAAATGGGACTGCCTAATATTCTGCGGGCGCTGAGACTGCTCAAGCAATATCCGGCCTACCGGTTTACGCTTGACCAGGCATGTTATGTGGAGCCGTTCCTGCAACGCTACCCGGAAGAAGAGGCATTGTTCCGCCGTTTCGTAGCCGAAGGCCGGCTGGCCATCGTCGGCGGCACAGACGTGATGCCGGACGTCAATATGCCGGGCGGCGAATCGTTCGTCCGCCAGATCCTTTACGGTAAAGGATATTTCCGCAGGAAATTGGGAATTTCGGTGACCACGGCCTGGCAGTTGGATACGTTCGGACATCACGCGCAGATACCGCAGTTGCTCAAACTGGCTGGATACACATCCTTCTGGTTTTTCCGCGGAGTGTCTGGTTGGAGCGTACCTTCGGAATTTCTCTGGGAAGGTCTTGACGGCTCCCGGATTCCCGCCTTCCGGCTGCCGCATGGTTATGCCAACGTGTATGGTTCACCCAACTCGCTACCCGAGTTTGCCTCATTTATCAAAGAGAAGTTTAACGCCTTGACGCCATTTGCTCAAGGACCGGCTCGGGTCGGCCTGGCGGGGGCCGACGTGTGCGAACCCGAAGAACATGTACCCCGGATGGTCGCTGAATTTAATCAACAGAAGGACGCGCCCTTCCATCTGCAACTCGCGGTTCCTTCCGATTTTGAGGTGGTTGTCGCAGACTACAGCGACTCCCCAAAAACAGGGGTTGTCGCGCAACGTTCCGACCGGCCTGTTATCCGCGGCGAACTCAACCCGATCTTTCAGGGGACTTACAGTAGCCGAATTGAACTCAAACAGCGGACGCGGGAATTGGAGCGTCTTTTGACAACAGCCGAGAAAATGGGGGTATTGTTGCATTGGCTGGAAATTCCGGTGGACGACAATATTCTCTGGCGCGCCTGGGAACCGATGCTCTTTAACCAGGCGCACGACCTGATGTCCGGAGTGATGACCGATGACGTCTACAAGGATACAATCCACGGGTATGATTTTTCCAAGCGGATCGCTGGGGACGAACTGCAGGCGAGATTAGAGGCGGTCAGCAATAGAATTGATACCCAAGGCGACGGAATTCCATTGGTGGTGTTTAACACACTGAGTTGGTTACGCACGGATATTGCGGTCGCGACGGTCGGGTTCACAGACCCCGGCGTACAGAACATGAAACTGGTTGGACCGGACGGATGCGAAGTGCCGTGTCAAATCCTCGATGCGCAGCGGCAGGTAGACGGTTCTTTGCTGAACGCCAGGGTTGCTTTCGTAGCTCGCGACGTCCCATCTCTGGGACATGCGATCTACCACATCAAGCCGTTACGCAAATCCGCCACTGCTCCGGCCGCGCCGCAGCAGGCACCAGTGTTGGAAAACGAATTTTATCGCCTGAAACTCGACCCGGTCACCGGCGCGATTTTAAAATTAACCGTGAACAACGGTAATTGGAACGTCTTGAGCGGCCCCGGCAATGTCGTGGCCATGGAGACGGACAAAGGCGACTTCTGGGAACTCTACCGACCCCTGGACCCGGCCAGTCGTATTGCCATGACGGAACAACACCCACCGCCCCGGCCCGGCGCAGCCACGTTCAGCACCGGCCAGGCGGAAGCGCCCGGTACGGTCACGGCCGGACCGGTAATGTCGGAGTTTACCGTGACACACCCGTTCAGCGCCAAGGGACGTTTCCGGACCACAGTCCGGATCTATGCAGGTGTACATCGGATTGAGATTCAAACAAAAGTTCTCAACCATGACACGGACGTGCGCTACCGTGTATTGTTCCCGACCACAATTCAAAAGGGGAGTGCCATCCATGAAATCCCTTTCGGCGCCATTGAGCGGCCTGACGGAATCGAGTTTCCGGCCCAGAACTGGATTGATTGGGACGACGGGAAGAAGGGTGTCGCGCTGTTGAATCGTGGGCTTCCCGGAAACAACGTTGCTGATGGTGTGATGATGCTGTCACTCATGCGCAGCACGCGCATCAAGGCATACGGCTTCCAGGGCGGGTATGAGCCGGGTATGGGTTCCGACTCGGGTCTGGAAATGGGTAAGGAGTTAACCTTCAATTACGCGCTGGTCCCTCATAGTCAGGATTGGCGTCAGGCAACCATCTACCGCGACGGCCTGGAGTTCAATCATCCGCTCATTACTTTAACGGCGAACTCCCACCCGGGGGTTTTGCCGAACCACTGGGGTTTTCTGGAAATCACTTCTTCCAACGTCGTGGTTTCTGCGTTAAAACCCGGCGAAGACGATAGCGCCGTGCTGCGGATTTACGAAGCAACCGGGCAGCCAACAAACGGCGTAAAGGTAACGTTGTCGGCTCATATCGCCTCCGCTGAAGAAATGGACCTGATGGAATACCCTGTTCGGAAACTCAAACCGAACCATGATACGGTGCGACTGGACCTTCAACCATTCGAAATCAAGACAATTAGATTGCGATTCAAAGCGGTAAAGAAAAAATGACAAATCAAAAAAAGGAACTGGACGTATTAATGAGGGAATTATGCTTCTTATACCTTTGCGTGAAATGCTGGCGAAAGCCCTGACCGAAGGTTATGCGGTAGGTTACTTTGAAGCCTGGGACCAGTACTCGCTGGAAGCGGTGCTGGAAGCGGCTGAAGAATCCCGTTCACCGGTCATACTCGGCTTCGGCGGTGAATTTATAAATCAAAAATGGTACGATAACGGTGGATTGCGGCGCCTGGCAGCCCTGGGCCGGGCTGCGGCCGAAGACGCTAAAGTCCCCGTAGCCCTGCTGTTAAACGAGGTTAAGACATTAGAACAGATAATACGAGGACTTACCTGGGGTTTCAACGCGGTAATGCTGGATACCTCAAGGTTGTCTTTAGAACGGAATATCGCCGCAACACGCAAAGTGGTGGAAATAGTTCACGGCCTGGGTGCCGACGTAGAAGGAGAATTATGGCGACTTCCCGAGGCAAATGGTGCCGTATCGCCATCCGTTACCGAAAACCGGGACCCAGCGCAGGCGGTTCGCTACGTGAAGGAAACCGGCATTGATGCTCTTTCCATCTCCATCGGAAACGTCCATTTCTTAACCGAAGGAAAAGCGAAAATAGATTTTAACCTCCTGGTTCGGCTCAAACAGATGGTGAAGGTGCCATTTGTTATTCACGGGGGCACCGGTTTCCCGGATGACGCGGTGCCCATGGCTGTTGAAATGGGGGTGGCCAAGTTTAACGTCGGCACGATTTTGAAGCAGATTTTTTGGAGCACCATCCGGGAGACGGTTGGTAACTTACCGTCTACAATCAATGTCCAGGAGGTAATCGGCTCCCGTCAAACAGGTGATTTTCTGGAAAAGGCGAAGAATAAAATGAAGTCTGAGGTCAAACGCCGCATGGGAGTATACGGAAGTGCGGGCAAAACATAAGAGATTAGGAGATAACACAATGACCAGAAAAGAGTTGAACCTGGCGATTTTCGAAGGAAAGGCAAAAGGCGTGCTCTGGCAGCCCCGGCTGGAAACATGGATCTGCCACCACCTGGAATACGGAACGATGCCGGAACGGTTCCGGGATATGGAACCCCTGAAAATCTATGACGCGCTCGGCTGTTCCATCCGTTACGGCGCCTGTGTCGGAATTGAGCAGGTTGAAATCCGGGATGACCTGATAAAAAGAGAGGAAATCCACCCCGACCACACCGTGCAGATAGTCCACACTCCGCTGGGTGAACTCCGCACAGTCTACCGGGACGTCTGGGAAAATGACCGGCATACCAACCACCGGATAGAGGAGTTCCCGGTTAAAACGGTCAAGGACCTTGCCGTTCTGACCGACCTGGTCAACCGGCAGCAGTTCCGGGCAAATCCGGCCGCGTTTGAAAGAGTGGCCAAAGCGGCCGGACACCGCGGCGAACCAACCATTTTCCTTTCCAGTTCCGGCTTTACGGAACTAATCAAAAACTGGTGCGGTTTGCTTGACACCTACTACCTGCTGAACGACCATCCGGCAGAGGTCGAGGCATACCTTGATGCCTGCGACCGCCGGGACGACCGGCAAATAGATGCGGCGCTTAAACTTCCCTGCCGCATCTTCAACCTCGGCGACCACGCCACCAACGAATTCACCCCGCCGCCAATCTTGAAAAAATATTTGATTCCTCGCTGGCAGCGTATCGCCAAACGCCTTCATTCGGCCGACCGCTTCGTGCATTCGCACTGGGACGGCAACTCCCGACACATCCTTCCTCTTCTGCCCGACACGCATCTTGATGGGGTGGAAGCGCTCACGCCGGCGCCGATGGGCGACCTAACCCTGGAACAGATTAAGAAGGCGGTCGGCGACAGGATGGTCGTGCTGGACCTCCTGCCCGCCATTGACTTTTTGGCAAACCACCCGACGGAAAAACTGCTTGACTTCACCCGGCAGGTAATCGACCTTTTTGCGCCCCGGCTCATCCTGGGGGTTTCCGATGAAATCTCTCAGGTCGGCCAGATTGAAAAGATAGAGGCCGTTTCCGGACTGGTTGACAAAATCTGCGGCCTGGCAAAGTAGAGGCCTGATTCCTCAAATAATCTCTTCCCTCCGGTAGTGAGCCGCCAGCGCCACCATCAAAAGTTCTGCGGAATGGCATTTACAGGTTTTCAGGGCAAGACCGGACAATTGTTGACAGAAAACTTATCTCAAGATAGAATATTGGCATGAAGAATACGCAGAATATTGTGGTGATGATTACCGCCGGGTCCAGAAAAGAGGCGGAGAAGATTAAAGATGTGTTACTGGCTAAAAAATTGGTCGCCTGTGTAAATATAATGGGCGGAGTAAAGTCATACTTTTGGTGGAAAGACAAAATAAATTCCTGCCCGGAAGTGCTCTTGTTGGCAAAGACAAAACGTAAACTTTTTCAGAAGATTATTCGGGTGGTAAAAAAGGTACACTCCTACGAGGTTCCAGAGGTTATTGCCCTGCCCATCATCGCCGGCAGCCAGGAATACTTAGACTGGCTCACCACCTCCTGCTCCTGATTCTATCGTTCCCCCGCCGGGACCAAAGAATAGGGACGACTTGACAAATCAACTATCTATGTATAAAATGTAACTTACCGGGTTACTTTTATTACCCGAATGGTGGACAAATATGAAAACTTTAGGTAAAACCAGTGCAAATTTAATAACCCGGCTTTTTGAAGAAAACAAAACCTTTTTTACCATAAGTGATGTCATAAGGATAAATAGTACTAATTTTAATGCTGCCAAGAAATTTATCTCTGATTTAGTAAAAAGAAAAATTATAGCTCGCCTTAAAGGGGGGAAATATCTTATTATTCCTCAAGCATTGGGTAATATTGATAAATACATTGGTAATTGGTATATAGCTGCCAGGGAAGTAATTAATTCTCCAGATTATTACATTGCTTTTTATAGTGCAATGCAACATTGGGGAATGTTAACCCAACCAATAACTAAGGTAATTGTTGCAACACCTAAAAGACAATTTATATCCAAAAAAATGAAAGACAAATTAGTTATAATCTTTGTAAACAAAAAGTCCGTCTGGGGTATTAAAGAAGATTGGGTTACTAAAACTGAAAAAGCGCGATTTTCAGACTTAGAAAAGACTATCATTGATTGTTTGTCTTATCCCAAGCATTGTGGAGGTATTACTGAAATTGTCAAAGGTATTTGGATAGTACGAGATAAGATTGATTATATCAAACTATGTGATTACGTAAATAAATATAACAAAAATGCGGTTGCTAAACGTCTTGGATATGCCTTAGAAATTCTTGAAATTGACCAGCCTGTAGTAAAAAATAGACTGAAAAAATATATCAAAGACCGCTATGATTTATTTGATCCGACTTTACCTAAGCAAATTTTAAATAAGAATAATTGGCGCTTGGTTGATAATGTGGGACAAAAAACAATCCTTAATTTAATCAAGCACTAATCATGATAAGCTATACTCAAATTCAAAAATTATCTTCTATGGAGGGGGTTCCGGAAGAAATAATCGAAAAGGATTACCTTATTGAACTAATCCTGTATTATCTATCCAAAGACACTACTGTCCAATTAAATTAGAGTAAAAATGGTGCAAACCCTTGATATTACAGGTGTCTTCAAAGGGAAAAATTTTAAACGATTTGAAATGGTTGTAAAATATGGCCATTCCGAAATAACGAAAGGAGTGGCCAATGCATTCAGGGAAATTAGTTTTTGCGCAGTTGATGGAATTGCTCCCAATCTA
>Ga0066636_10001731_pt1 | contig 13647 bp, 11 predicted proteins | sample CryGeyCG2014_080_2_FD_62736 | JGI IMG/M metagenome (GOLD analysis project Ga0066636, IMG submission 62736) | Groundwater microbial communities from aquifer - Crystal Geyser CG07_land_8/20/14_0.80 | ecosystem: Environmental > Aquatic > Deep subsurface > Groundwater | place: USA: Utah: Grand...
CAAATCCGAGAAGCAATGGCTGAATACTGCTTGCCTACCATTGCGGAAAACATCAACAGGCTAGGTGGTCTTGAAGAACAGAGGCTGGTGCCACGCAAGGTCAGCCTAGATGCCCAAGGGGGACAGCGTCAACTGAACCTCTTTGAGTCTGGAACTAAAGATGACCTAGATTGAGAAAGAATTGAAATAAATCTGCGTCAATACAAAAGTGAGCATTTTCAGACGAAAGTTGGCTCCTGTTAGCTCTATGTGCTAGTTTATATACTGTTTCATGGCTCGCTGTATCTTCCATATTGATCTGGATGCCTTCTTCGTTTCTGTGGAGCAGGCGCTTAACCCAAAGCTAAAGGGAAAACCGGTAATCGTGGGCGGAGACCCTGAGCGCCGCGGTGTAGTTGCCTCGGCTTCCTATGAAGCGCGACCTTTCGGCATCCACGCCGGTATGCCGTCATCCAAGGCACGCCGCCTTTGTCCCCAGGCAATTTTTATAAGGGCTAATTTTTCACGCTATAGAGATGCTTCAAACAGATTTATGGAAATCCTTGCCGATTTCTCCCCTGACATCGAACCTTTAGGGCTTGACGAAGCCTATCTTGATGTCACGGGATGTGAGGAACCTTATGGTTCTCCCCAGAAACTGGCGCAGGCGATAAAAGAAAGAATACGTAAGGAGCTCAAGATCACAGCTTCCGTGGGCATAGGTACATGCAAGGTGGTGGCCAAAATTGCTTCAGCCCTTTGTAAGCCCGATGGACTGCTAGAGATAGCCCCGAGAGAAGAACAGGCCTTCCTCAATCCACTCTCCATAGCCAAATTACCGGGAGTGGGCGAAAAAACAGAGCAGTCCTTAAAAGAGATGGGAATAACGACAATAGGAGAATTAGCCTCGCTTCCTTTAGACACGATAACAAGACGATTCGGAGCAACTGGAGCAGTGATTCATAGCTATGCCAGGGGGATAGATGACCGGGAGGTAGAGGCACCGGGCGAAGCTAAATCCATTAGTCAGCAGCTCACTTTTGCCCGCGATACCCTGGACCGCAACTTCCTTGAGGCTAATCTTCATAATTTATGCCAGGAGGTTTGCCAGGAGTTGCGCAGCCAAAATAAAAGGGCAAAATGTGTAGCTATAAAACTGAGGTATGCTGACTTTAAGACAATCACCCGCCAGATCACCTTAAAAGAAGCTAGCGACGTTACCCGGGTTATCTTTGCCACAGCCCAGCGCTTGCTGAGTACAACTCTGGCAAAGCAAGGAAAACCAATACGCCTCATAGGTATTCGAGTATCAAGCCTGGTCGGCGAGGAGAAACAACTCCCGATGTTTGATTCCAAGGTCGCAAAGCTTGGGCACTTAGATCAAGCCGTAGACAAAATTCGCAAGAAATACGGTCCGACAGCGATAAAAACAGGCGACGACATTTTGTCTGAGAGCAGCTAGGAGAACAGGAAATCCTAAATCCCAAGCACCAAATCCCAAACGAAAGTCAAAAATTAAAGGTCAAAAATAAAAATGACAAATCAAAATCCAAAAATGTAGTGCGAGGCTCCTGCCCGCCAGGGCTCGGCAGGCGGGTTAGCCTCGAGCAAGGACAGGAGTGCACGACCTTAAAAGGTCGCACTACAATCGTGTTTGGAATTTAGCCAATGAGATTGCCACGCTTCTCTTGCAATGACGTAAAAAGAAGGGCTCGCAATAACAGGAGGCGAAAGGCTTAGAATGGCGGAGGGGGCTTGTTTTGGGCTTACAATACGAAGTATAATTGACTACCTTTACCTATACCTGTAAATAGAAAGGAGAAGTATGCCGCCCTATGCTTTTTTCCGCAAGCAATTTATGCCATTATCTGAAGCCAAAATCGGAATCCTGACCCATGCTCTCCACTACGGCACTGCTTGCTTCGAGGGTATTCGCGGTAACTGGGATAGCGAGAAGGAAAGATTTTGCCTTTTTAGAATCCAGGACCACTATAAGCGCATGCTTGAGGGCTGCCTCATCCTAAAAATAAATCTCTCCTGCTCCGTTGATGAGCTTTGTCAATTGACCCAAGAGCTTGTGGAAAGAAGTGGCTACCAAGAAGATGTATATATCCGACCTTTGGCCTATAAAAGCTCCGAAACTATAGGAGTTCGTCTTCACAACCTGGAGGATGATTTCTTTATTGTCGTGACCACACTCCCCCCTTACCTTGATGCAGAAAATGGTGTTCGCTGCTGCACCTCATCGTGGCGTCGCGTGGATGACACCATGATTCCACCGCGGGGCAAGATTTGTGGCATCTATGTGAATAGCGCTCTAGCTAAAACCGAAGCCTGGGAAGATGGCTTTGATGAAGCAATATTGCTAACCCAAGATGGACATGTCTCCGAAGGCAGTGGTGAGAATATCTTTCTCGTTTTAGGGGGGAAATTGATAACTCCTCCATCATCCGACAACATCCTCCTGGGTATCACCAGGGACACGGTCATAAAATTAGCCAAAAATGAGTTGGGCATAGATACTATTGAGAGGCAAGTTGATAGAAGTGAACTCTATCTAGCTGAAGAATGTTTCTTTACCGGGACAGCCGCCAACGTAGCTCCCATACTAGAAATTGACCATCGCCCTGTAGGCACAGGCAAGATTGGCAAAATAACCGCCAAATTACAAAAGCTCTACGCCACAGTGATGCTAGGAAGAAATTCTAAATACCCTGAATGGTATTACCTGATCTCCCGTAAAGCCGTAACATCATAACCGAATTTCTTAAACAGGCGTTATCCCAGGAGCTACCCTTAGAACCTTGAGCAGGTAGAGGAGACGGCAACTTTGCTCCAAGACAGTAGTACAATAATAGGCTTCCTCTAACAACTGGCTAGCAGCAAAACTTCCATGCCCTCGCACTAAAACCACCTTGTGCTCTCTTAGTAGCCTGGCTATATCCTCAGCAAGTCCCCCAGGTTTTTCCACCTTCTTTGCACTTAAGATAGGCACCTTGGACAACAAAGCCCGCCCTTCTAGGTCACAGGGTATAATCTCTTTTTCTGTGAAAGACAAGGCAACAGCATAAGGCGGATGAGCATGAACCACCGCCAATGCCGAAGTGTTTTGATAGATACAGCGATGAACCTCCAGCTCTGTTGAAGCTAAGGGCGTAGCCCGATTGTTCTTAGTTATTCCCGTCTCCACCAAGTCCCCTTCCTGAATGGAGCCCAAAGCGCTGCCCCGATGGGTGATAAGCAGATGCTCCCCAAGCTTGACGCTAAGATTACCTCCTTGAGAAGAAACCAACCCTTGACTAAAGAGGGCTTGCCCTACCGCTTGAAACTGGAACAGCATCGCATTAAACCAAAAATCAAATGTCAAAAATTAAAATTACAATTCAAAAGTTAAAAATGCTGGACTTATTTTTAAATTTTCCTTTGTCATTTTGCATTTTTATTCTTGCTTTTTACATTTCATAACTTACGATATACGCCGTATCACAGCCACCATCCTCCCCTGAATCTCGACATTATCTGGAGTAGTATAAATGGGTTTCATCTGCCTATTTGCTGGCTCCAGGCGGATGCGCTTTGGTTCAGCGAAAAACCTCTTAAGTGTGACCTCTTGCTCTTCCTTAAGCCAGACCGCCACCATATCGCCATTCTCAGCACTGCCCACATGTTCCATTAAAACTATGTCCCCATCCCCTATCAAAGCATCCAACATGGAATCTCCTCTTACTCGAAGGGCATAAACACCTTGCTTGCCGCGAACTAACTCTTCACTGACTTCCACTCTCTCATTGGAACTAATATTTCCTGTGTCGGGCACAGGAATAGGCTCACCAGCAGCTATTACCCCCACTATGGGAACATAAGCAAGTTTCCCTCCTTTTTGCTGTGGGTTCAAGAATTTAATTCCCCGAGATATGTCACTGTGGCGGCGAATATATCCGGCTTGTTCTAATTTGTTCAGGTTGTAAGCTACCACCGAGGTAGAACTTATCCCACATCCAGCAGCAATATCCCTAATGGTAGGAGGGTAACCTTTATCATTCAAAAATTCGATGACAAAGTTGATAATTCGTTCCTGCTTTGGCGAAAGCGACTTAATAGCCATCGGTTATCAGCTAGTTGCTTGCTGCTTCTTATTTAAGATTTTCATTAATCGAGACTTAAGTCTGGCGCCTTTATTTCTATGAATAATCCCTTTGCTCACTGCTTTATCTATACTACTTATAGCCAGCATTACTCTCTGATATGCCGATTCTTCCGCGGCATCAACTGAAGTTTTCGCTTTAGCTATATATGTCTTAAAACTGCGCCTCACTAAGCGATTCCGTAACCGTTTTCTCTCTGATGTCCTGGCTGCTTTGTTCCTTAACTTACTAGTTGACACCTATTTCCCCCTTTCGCGTTACACTGACTACGTTCCACACCGAATAAATTCTAGACATTATTTTGCTTAGCTGAGCAACACTTTTCACCTCTAAGGTAAAGTACAGTGTGACACTATCATCATGGTGGTTGCCCATGCTTACCTCGCTAAGGTTTACCCCCTCCTCGGCTATAATAGCACTAATATCCCGAACAAGGCCAACTCTATCCCAAACATCAACCTGAATCATCACGGGGTAAACCTGCGCCACATCACCCCACTCTACCTCGATCAACCTTTCTTTCTCCTCTTCATTGATAATATTAAGGCAATCCCTTCGGTGCACAGTGATACCCCGGCCTTGGGTAATATACCCAATAATCTTATCCCCGGGCAAGGGATGACAGCAATTAGCCAAACGAGTAAGTAAGTCCCCCACACCCAATACGTTAATACTCACAGGGCTGATCTTCCGCGGAGGCAGAATTTCAACCCCCTCTCCAGTTGGCTCCAACTCTCCGCTTAATTTAAGCATTATTTGAGAAGAATTGATGCTGCCACTGCCCAAGGCAGCAAAAAGGTCATCTGCGCCGTCATAGTCAAGTAGACGCGCTACCTTGTCAACACTAGGCAAACCGATGCCTAATCTCTTAAGCTCCTTCTCCCAAATTTGCTTGCCAGTTTCAATACATTGATTTCGTTCCTGCTTTGCAAACCATTGCCGGACCTTGTTTCGCGCGTGAGACGTCTTAACATAACCAAGCTCGGGATTAAGCCAGTCCAGACTCGGGCCTTTATCTGCTTTGCTGGCCATAATCTCCACTACATCGCCATTCTTAAGAGCATAACTTAAGGGTTCCAGCCTGCCATTCACTTTCGCTCCAATACATCTATAGCCCAAGTCCGTATGAATTCGAAAGGCGAAATCTAGAGGAGTAGCGCCCCTGGGCAACTCTTTTATCTCCCCCTTAGGAGTGTAGACAAACACTCGATCTACAAGAACATCGGTTTTAATAGACTCCAGAAATTCTTCACTATCAAGCTCCTCCCTCCAATCACCAAGCTGCCGCAGCCAAGCTATTTCATCTTTAAATTGCTCACCTACTTTCCCTTCTTTATAGAGCCAGTGAGCAGCCACCCCATATTCGTTGACCCGATGCATATCATAGGTTCGAATTTGTATTTCTAGCGGTGTTGTACCCTGACACATTACCGTAGTATGCAAAGCTTGATAGCCATTATCTTTGGGATTAGCAATAAAATCGTCGAACTCTTCAGGTACAGGACGCCAAAAATTATGAATTACACCTAATGCCTTATAACAATCTGAAACCGAGTCCACTAACAGCCGTAAGGCAAAAAGGTCATGGATATCCCCAAAATTCTTACCCTGTGCATCATACTTGCCCATCTTTTGATATATGCTGTAAATATGCTTTGGTCGGCCATAAACCTTGGCTTTTATAGCGACCTTCTCCAATTCCTGGCCCAGTAACTGACTAACCTCGGTTATGAAGCCTTCCCTCTCGGCTCGCTTTCCAGCCACTAAACGAGCAATCTGATGGTACATACGTGGCTTCAGATAGCGAAAAGCTAAATCCTCTAATTGCCATTTTGCCTCCCTGTAACCTAAACGGTGCGCCAAGGGAGCATATATCTCCAGGGTCTCTTGAGCGATAGCATGCCGTTTCTCTACGGGTAAAGCCCCTAATGTACGCATGTTATGTAACCTGTCTGCCAATTTGATAAGAACCACCCGTAGGTCTTCAGCCGTAGCCAGGAGCATTTTGCGTAAGTTTTCCGCCTGAACCTTCGATTTTGCTTCTCCCGTTCGAGCTCGACTTGCAAGCTTGTTCAGCTTCGTAACCCCATCAACAAGTTTAACTACTTGTAAACCAAAGTTGGCCTCGATCTCGCCCAATGAGACACCGCAATCCTCGGGGACATCGTGCAATAAGGCAGCAGCTAAGGTTTCAGCATCAAGGTGCAGCTCAGCCAAAATCATAGCTGTATTTACAGGATGTTCTAAATAAGGTTCTCCTGTTTTACGCACTTGCCCCTGGTGAGCTCTTGAAGCGAATTCGTAAGCTGCTTTAACCAGAGCTACCTTATCGTCAGGCAGATAAGTGCTAGCCTGTTCTATAAGTGTATTACCTTCCATCTAATTCATAATACTGCAATAGCAAAAGTAACGCAAATTATAGTAACTGCATAAATCCCGACGCAATTTTACCTGCCATCGCGAGCCTTTCGCTTCTCGTCATTCTGAGCCCCGACAAGTCGGGGCGTAGAACCTCGTAGCTATTTTGAGGATTGCTTCGTCATCATACCCCCACAATGACAATGGGAGAGGATATCCCACAATGACTTTTGTGTCACTACTTTTGCAAATAGCAATAAATAATATGGTAAACTACAAGATAGACAAGGAGGATTTCTTTGCATAAAGCACCTCGGGGGACATTCGACATCCTACCCCAAGAGCATGCCTACTGGAAATACGTAGAGGAAAAAGCTACTTCCTTATGCCGGCTCTATGGTTACCAACCATTGAGCACGCCGGTATTCGAAGATGCCCAGCTTTTTACTAAAACTGTGGCCGGGGGGACAGATATCGTCGACAAGGAAATGTATATCTTCGAAGACAAAAGTGGACAAGAATTGGCTTTAAGGGCAGAGGGAACAGCGCCAGTTTGCCGAGCTTATCTAGAGCATGGATTATTTAACTTACCTCAACCCGTGAAGCTTTATTACATTGGACCGGCCTTTAGGTATGAGCGCCCCCAATTTGGGAGGTACCGCCAGCATCACCAATTTGGTTTTGAGGCTTTAGGGGAGGCCGACCCCGCCCTCGATGCTGAAGTAATTGAAATGGCACGACAATTCTTTTATTCGCTAGGGCTCTCTCGATTTTCTATTCAACTCAATAGCATTGGCTGTAAGCTTTGTCGACCCGGGTATTTAGAAGTACTGAGGCAGCATTATTCAAGTTATACAGACCATCTTTGCCCTGACTGCAAAGCCAGGCTGGTCAAGAACCCGCTACGCCTGCTTGATTGCAAGAAAACCTCTTGCCAAGAGATAGCGAAAACCGCACCGAAAATTCCCGATTATCTATGCCATGAATGCCAACTCCACTTCCAAAGCGTTCAAAAATATTTAGGGGCAATGAGCATCCCCTTTCAATTGAATCATAGATTGGTCCGTGGCCTGGATTATTACACCAGGACAGTGTTCGAGGTTGAACCTCGAGAGAAAGGAAGACAAAGCACGCTTGGCGGAGGTGGTCGCTATGATAACCTCATCGAGGAATTAGGAGGAAAACCAACTCCTGCGGTGGGCTTTGCGGCCGGGCTGGAAAGAATAATATTGAATCTAAAGAAACAGAAATTAGATATCCCGGCATTGCCCAAGCCTGATGCTTTCATCGCCTACTTGGAAGAAGAAGCCAAGATTGAGGCGATGAAGATTGCCTCGGAGCTACGTAAAGCTGGCATTGCTGTTATCATGGCTACAGGTGATAAGAGCCTGAGAGGGCAGATGAGACAAGCTAATTCCTTAGGTATTGCCTACGCCCTTATCCTCGGCGAACAAGAGGTCAAAAAGCGAAATGTAATATTGCGAGATATGAGGAGTGGAGAACAGAAAACCATCCCATTAGCTGAAATAGCCAGAATGCTTAAACAGCTCAAAATATGATATAATGTACTATGCTATTGACCTCGAATAGAAGCCTAAAATTTTTCCCTCTCTTAGTCTAATTTTGCACTTCAGCAAATGTACTTGGGAATACACTAACTATGCCTCAAAATAACATAAATAACCAAGCAAGCTCGGAATATACTGCCAAAGATATCCAAATTTTGGACGAAATTAAGGCCGTACGCTTACGCCCGGGAATGTATATTGGCGGCACCGATCGATACGGATTACACCAACTCCTCTACGAGATAGTATATAACAGCATAGACGAAGCCATGGCTGGCTGCTGTGACCAAATTGAAATAACAATCCATGAGGATAATAGCGTCACTGTAACTGATAATGGACGAGGTATCCCTACAGAAACTATCCCGGGACAAGATGTCACAGCCTTGGAAGCAGTCATGACTCGCCTGCACGCCGGAGCCAAGTTTAGCAATTATGTCTATGGTGTATCCAGTGGTCTCCACGGCGTTGGTGCTTCGGTAGTAAATGCCTTGTCTTCTTGGCTTAAAGCTGAGGTTAAACGCCAAGGAAAACTCTACCACCAAGAATATCACCAAGGGATTCCCCAAGGCGACGTAGAAATTGCTGGCGACGCCCAGGGCACAGGCACTTCAATTTCCTTCCTTGCTGATAAGGAAATCTTCGAGAACATTGACTACGATTTCGACCTGGCCTGCCAGCGATTAAGGGAACTAGCTTACCTGAATAAAGGGGTAGAAATAGCTCTTAAAGACGAGAGGAGCAATCAAGAGAAAACGTTCTACTTCGATGGGGGAATAGCTAGTTTCATTCGCCGCCTGAATAGAAATAGAGCTGTTATTCACCCCTACCCTATTTATATCTCCACTATGATAGATAGCACCTTAATAGAAGCAGCTCTCCAATATAACGATAGCTTCACAGAATCCACTCTCTCCTTCGCCAACTGTGTCAATACCAGAGACGGAGGCAGCCACCTTACCGGCTTCCGCTCAGCATTAACCCGAGTTTTCAATGATTATGCCCGGAATAATAAACTCTTAAAGGATACTGACCCCAACTTAACCGGGGAAGATGTGCGCGAAGGGTCAGTGGCCATCATCAGCGTAAAACTGCCCCAGCCCCAGTTTGAGGGGCAAACTAAGGCAAGGTTGGGAAATCCCGAGGTAAAAAGTCAGGTTGAATCTGCTGTAGCCAATAGCTTGTCCCTCTACCTCGAGCAACACCCCAACGAGGCCAAGGCCATTATAGAGAAGTGCCTCACCTCTGCCAAAGCCAGAGAGGCAGCACGTAAAGCTCGTGACCTCATTTTAAAGAGGACTGGATTCGAAACATCAACTCTGCCAGGGAAGCTAGCCGATTGTTCCGAGAAAGAGCCAGCAAAATGCGAGATTTACCTGGTTGAAGGTGACTCAGCCGGCGGCTCAGCTAAACAAGGGCGAGACCGCCGCTTTCAAGCTATTCTCCCTCTGAGAGGCAAAATACTAAATGTAGAAAAAGCTGCCAAAGATAAGATTCTAGAACATGAAGAGCTAAGAGCCATCGTCACAGCCCTAAAAGCAAGTGCTGACGAACAATTTGATAGCTCTAAACTTCGCTACCACAGAGTAATCATCATGACCGATGCCGATGTTGATGGCTCACATATTCGTACTTTGCTCCTCACTTTCTTTTACCGCCATATGACAGAGCTAATCAACCAGGGCTACCTCTACATTGCTCAACCACCCCTTTATCGCATCAAGTCCGGTAAACAGGAGTTCTGGCTTTACTCTGAACAGGAAAAGGGAAAAAGAATTAAGGAGCTGAAAGAAGACAAAATAGAGATTCAGAGATACAAAGGGCTGGGGGAGATGAGCCCCGAACAACTATGGGAGACAACTATGAACCCCGCTAGCAGGACCCTGCTCAAAGTACAGGTAGAGAATGCCATAGCCGCAGACCAGGCTTTTCATATGCTAATGGGTGACGAAGTTCCGCCTCGCAAAAGATTCATCCAGGCCCATGCTCAAAATGTTAGAAATCTTGATATCTAAATGCACCCACGAAAATCTTGCGATTTCCGTGGGAATGCGATTAGATCTAAAATCAGATTTATCGGGGCCCCCCAAAAAGTCACAAGACTTTTGGGGGTTAATTTAGCTGTTATGCTTCCCAACTCGAGGGGTTGCGTGATATGGGGACGATTCGCCAGGGAGTCTCGATAATAGCAAATCCCAACTAACGCCGTGCGGTGAGTGAACTTGGTCGTTCGCTATCTCTCAGATGTCAGATATAACTTTTGTTCTGTTATGTATTTTTCTACCTCAGCGGGCACCAAGTAACGAATAGTCAGCCCCTGGGCTATACGCTGGCGAATTTCTGCGGAGCTAATCCCGATTATAGGCATATCCAGCTGAATTACCTTGTCTAGCAGCCCGGGTATTGCTGCTTCTAAGTGCTTCAAATCTTTTGAGCCTAATCTCGGGGCAACCACCAGCCGGCATAATTGAACTAATTTCTGCGGTTCCTTCCACAAAGGCAACCCGGCTAAGGTATCACGCCCAAGGATGAAGAAAAGACTTGCTTCACTGCCTAGTTGTTTCCGTAGTATTGTCAGGGTATCCACGGTATAAGAGGGACCGGGGCGCTCTACTTCGAGAGTATAGAGCTTAAAATTTGGGTTGTCAGATATAGCACGGCGCACCATCTCTACCCTGTGCACTGCTGGGCTAATATTACGGTCCAGTTTAAGCCAGGGCTGCCCAGCAGGCACGAAAAGAACCTCGCTGAACCCTAACTTTATTCTTGCTTCCTCAGCGACAATAAGATGACCTATATGGATAGGGTCAAATGTACCACCAAGAATGCCTATATTCACTTCTTCATTTTCTCGGCTTGGGACGGAATACCGCTCTTTGAGCCTGCGAAATTAGTTCCTCATCCAGGCTCGTCTGCTCCACCATTTCCATGGCTTTCCTGGTCAATTCTAACACAGCTTGGCCGCTAATTGCAGAGATGTAAAAGATAGGCACCCCGAGCCCCGATAAAATCGGGGCAAAGTGTTGCTTGATCTGAGGCAAACGAGCTTGAACCTCAGACAAATCTATCTTATTTACCGCCACGATTTTTGGCTTGTGTGATAAGCCTTTGTATAAGGCTATCTCTTTATCCAATGCGCTGAGGTCATCAATAATGGTTGGCGAACTGCCATCCAATAAATAAATTAGCAGCTTGGTTCTTTCCACATGACGCAAAAACTCGTTTCCCAATCCTTTGCCAAGATGAGCACCTTCAACAAGGCCGGGAATCTCGGCAACAATAAAGTCTCTCCTATCGTTTGACATAACCCCTAACACTGGCTGGCGGGTGGTAAAGGGGTAATCGGCGATTTCAGGTTTGGCTCGCGATATCGCCGATAATAAAGTAGATTTCCCTGAGTTTGGCTGACCAACAATACAGATATCGGTAATGAGTTTTAGCTCAAGGATAATATGCCGCTCTTCACCTGATTTACCTTTACTAGCTATCTCAGGAGCTTGATTTACTGCTGTAGCAAAACGAGCATTACCCAGCCCTCCCCGCCCCCCCTTAGCTATCAAAACCTTCTGCCCGGGAGTCCTCAAGTCTGCCAAAAGTATCTCCTCCCCCGACTCAGTTTTCGTGAAAACCATGGTACCTACGGGCACTGAAATAGCTAAATCCTCGCCTTTCTTGCCACGCTTCCGCCCCCCACTTCCAGGGTGGCCATTTCCAGCAGCAAATTTCTTCCTTGGCCCCATTAGTCCCAGCTCAATTACGCTAAGGCTAGCCATAATGACTCCATCTCCACCATCTCCACCATCTCCACCATCCGGCCCACCAAAAGGAACATACTTCTCCCTCCGAAAGCTGACACACCCATCCCCGCCACACCCACCCCCAACCATAATTTCTCTCTTATATACCATAAGTTCCTAACCCAACATAAGCTTAGTTATATTAATAGATAAGTACTAATCATTATAAGCAATATTGTTGTGAGGTGAGTAAATAGTGATGGAGATCAGGGCTCAGAGGGCAGTGTGGATGGGATAAGCAACAATTTGTCCACAAATTATTAGTAATTCTACACAGCTTGGTATGCCTCTCTATAACCTTTCTGTGAATTGATTTTCTCTTTGATTTCCGCAATTTGGTTAGAAAGGTTAGGATTAATGTTCAATTCGCTAGCTATTTTTTCGTAGCCATGAAGAATTGTGGCATGGTTTCTGCCCCCTAATTCTTTGCCGATTTCGGTTAGAGAGCAGTTGTGTCCTTCGCGCATAAGATAGATGGCTACGTGTCGTGCCAATGTAGTTTTTCTATCTCTTTTCTTGTTAATTAGCTCTTCTGCGGAAAGGCTGAAATAGTCCGCTACCGTCCGTAAGAGCAACTTTATGTCTTGTTTACGGGTCGTGCTTGTTAATAACTTGTTGATTGTTTCGGGAGTGATCTTAGTTCCGCTTAATTTAGCCTGGGCAGTTAGATATATCAAAGCACCTTCAAGCTGGCGGACATTCTCGCATACCTTCTCCGCGATAATGTGCAGCACACCTTCGAGTTCCGGGGTCATCATTGCTTCTGCTTTAGCCCGTAAGATATTCAGGCGTGTTTCCAAGTCGGGTGGTTGTATGTCAACGACAAGACCCCCTTCAAGACGTGATTCTAGCTTGCTGCTAAGTGGGTGCATATCTTTGGGAGCACGGTCAGCAGTGATGACGATTTGATGGTTATTGTTGTACAACTCGTTGAATGTGTGGAAGAAACATTGTAGGGTTTGTTTCTTGTCGATCAGGAAGTGGACATCGTCAAATAGAAATATATGGATATCTCTGAATTTGCTGCGGAACTTGTCAACTTGGTTTTCTCTCACAGCCAATACAAATTCATTGGCGAACTGTTCTGCGGTAATATAGGCCGCTTGCAGCCCATTGTTTGTCGTTAGATGCCCGATAGCATGCAGTAAGTGAGTCTTACCTTGTCCGGTGCTGCTGTGAATAAGAAGAGGGTTATAACTACTTCCTGGGTTTTCAGCTACTTCTACAGCGGCAGCATAAGCTAAACGGTTAGAATCGCTGACAACAAAGTTATCAAAGGTATACCTTGGATTGAATTTATACTTGGTAGCCTTGCTGCTTGTCCCGCCATCGGTTTGATTAGCCACAGGGCTCGCGGATAGTTGCTCGGGATTGTGGATCTCGAATTGGACGTCGACATCCTTACCCATAATATCAACTAAGGTCTTCCTTACCAGAGGATAAAGGCGCTTGGATAGCCATTCAGCGACAAAAACGTTAGGGACACTGACGACAAAGATATTATCTTGGCAGCTTAGACCCTGGCTATTGCTAAGCCAGGTGGTATAATTTGCCTTGCTAACCTGAATTTGCAGCTTGCCGAGGGCACTCTGCCAAATCTCTTTCGCTGATTCCAATCTATCCCCATTCCCAACAATGCTCAGCCACAAAGATAGCTGAAAAGAATGTTAAGGCGAGGCTAAGGATTTAAGAATTACGTGGTATATAGAATATCAAGTTTTCTCAAACCTTCGCTAGGGAGACTTTGACATAATTAAAAAATTAATCAAAAATAGTTTTGCTATGAAAGTGCGCATCGTT
>Ga0066636_10001737_pt1 | contig 13625 bp, 16 predicted proteins | sample CryGeyCG2014_080_2_FD_62736 | JGI IMG/M metagenome (GOLD analysis project Ga0066636, IMG submission 62736) | Groundwater microbial communities from aquifer - Crystal Geyser CG07_land_8/20/14_0.80 | ecosystem: Environmental > Aquatic > Deep subsurface > Groundwater | place: USA: Utah: Grand...
ATCTCCCACGAGGATTTGATGGTTCTGACCTTCAGGATCAAAGGCGATGCATCCAAAATCCGTTTTGCCGGAAGCAGGACCTTATAAAATTCAAAATCTCTTACCGGAAGCACGTCAAGCTCGAGACCCAGTACCGCAGGGAGATGGCCGAAGGCATCCTGGATCAGTTCAGGCACCGCTCTTACGGAAGGAATCTCAAAAATATGGTGTATGGAAGATTCTCTTTTTGCCCGGGGGAAATAGCGCTTGATCATCAAAAGGGGCTCCCCTTTCTGCGGGATGTAAAGGAACCCGTTTTGCGCCGTGCCCGAAAAGTAGAAAAGATCGACCCGCTGGATAATCAATATGCCCTCGATTTCGGATAAAGCCATCTCTTTTTGGATGGTCTTGATCCGGTTTTCGACTTCGCTATCCGGTACCCGAAATGTCTCCGTTTGGGTCATGGTCTTTCAATTCCCTTATCGATTTTTTGCCGCAGGGCTTTACCCCCATCTGCGGGCCATTATGTGCCAAGTATAAAAAGTAATGCTCTTTTGCTCGGGGTATCTGCTTCGGGGATGCCTTATGGAAACTCTGCCGCGGCAATCTGTCCTTTTTGCACGGCTCCAACCCCGGGATTTTTGAAATGCGATCGCTTACGGGAAACGGTTACAAAAAAGGTATCGGCTTCCCGGTTCGATACAGCAAGGCCTGGCAGGTTGCAACAAGGGCCTTATCCGAATCCGTCACGTTGATTTGATAACTGGCGGTCTTTTTGGTCCGGCCGACTTCGCGTGCCTCTGCCCTCAACCGGGTTCCGGAAGGAGGGCTGGAAATGTATGTCACATTGATATTGAGAGCCACACCGATGGTCCCATCCCATTGACCCACGGTCTGAAACGCCTCATCGATGAGGGCAAAAATGGCGCCGCCGTGCATACGCTCGTATATGTTGTTCATCTTGTCCGGGTCAAAGACCATTTCGACCGCGGAAAACCCTTCCTCCAATTCAACCAATCGGATATTTAGGGTTCTGGCAAAAGGTTCCGATGACACCTTTTGAAAAATAGCCTTTTTGACTGTCGGATCCATTGACGGTCCTTGCTTTTTTTTATTCTGTTTTCCCGAAGGTTTCTCCGCTTTCCACCTCGGCGATACAGGCCATGAAATCCTCAGAAAAGGCGTCCTGGATCTGTTCTTCCCTCCCAAATTCCGAGACTTCGGTGGCCACGTTTCTTCCGATTCCGTATGTTACATTCCATCCCTTCTTGCAGAGCAGCTCAATGACTTTTTCGGTCTGTTCTCGAGTGGCATCGCTCCCGATATTTTGCGGTGCAATGAAAAATTTCACCTTACGCTCCTTTCCGTGCATGCAGCTTTTAGACTGATGATTTTAATGCCACGACTCAGGCCACATCAGGGGGAGAGTCATTTCGATCTTTTGGCTTGCAGGCTTTCTCTTCGACATCACTTTTCAGATAATCGTACCAGCTGCCGGTATAGCTGCACTGGATGATTTCCCTGATTTTCTTGATGAGGTAGGCGTTGGTTTCTGCTTCACCATCCTGCCGCAGCCGGAAGGCAATGAGTCTCTGGAGGTTTTTATCCTTCCGCTGTCGGTCCGGTACCATCCTCATGGTCCTCTGAAGAATGGCTTGAAACGGCCCATCCTGCTCCTCAATGGCGATGATTTTGGCTGCCATGCCCCCCCTTTCCATGATGCAATCAGTGGTAAATAATAATGCGTTTCTATGCTTCTGGCAAACAAAAATGCCTCACCCCGGGATCCCCACGGATATTAAATAGGATTTGTAATCCTGAAGCCCTCAAATCCGATCATAAAATTTAAGCGTGATCCTGGCTTCCTGACGGATTGAATATCTTTTTTTCATGTGTTAAAAACCGGTGCAAAGGTGGCTTCCGCTGGGATCAAAGCGATCGATTAGATCCGACCCGCATGGTGGATCCTGACGGCCGCCTTTATTTTTGATGGCTTCGTAAAAAGTCCATCTGCTGCGTTGCGCTGCATCCCCTGCCCGGTTGAATGCCGCTTTGCGGCCCTGCTTTGCAGGATTCAACCGGGTAAATCATTGCGGCGTACATATAAGTACGCCTCATTCCTCAGGATTTGCGCGCCTTGCATCTGAAGCTTTTTACCTTGCCATCCCAATTTTGAGTTTTTACGATTTCATCATTTTTGGATTTCAACGCATGGGGATGACCCCGTGACCCTCAGAACCTCAAACATCCATTCAATCGATAACCCGACAAACTCCTCGGACCAGAACCCCCGTCTGAAGTTACAGATCGGTGCCGCCACCCTGTGCAGGTTGACGCTGAACACGGCGCGCCGTTTTGCCTATCCTTTCGCGCCTTCGATCAGTCAGGGTTTGGGGGTTCCCTTATTCGCCGTCACTTCCCTCATCGCCATCAATCAGGGAACCGGACTCCTGGGGCTTTTCTTTGGCCCTTTTGGAGATCGTTTAGGATATCGCCGCATGATGCTCGTCGGCCTGGCAGCTCTTTCCATAGGGATGCTCGCCGGAGGCTTCATCCCGATCTACACGGTCACCATCGCGTCATTCTTTCTGGCCGGACTCGGGAAAAGTGTTTATGACCCGGCTATTCAAGCTCTGGTAGGCCTCCGGGTTCCCTACTCCCGGAGGGGATGGGCTATCGGGATCATCGAGATGAGTTGGGCAGGGAGTTCTCTTTTGGGAATCCCCGCCATCGGCTTTCTGCTCAACCACGCCGGCTGGAGGGCTCCATTTTTTGTTCTGGGCGCTTTGGGTGTGGTGGGTTTTTTCGCCCTTATCGCCTTGCTTCCGGCAGATAAAAAACCGGATGGTTATTTTCATGGACCATCGGGGTTTCTTCGTTCGTGGGTCATGTTGTTGCGGAAAAGACGTGCGCTGGGAGCCGTGACCTACTCATTTTTATTGAGTGTGGCCTACGACAATTTTTTTGTGGCCTATGGATTGTGGTTGGAGCATGCTTTTAATTTAGGAGTTACCGCCATCGGGGTGGCTACCATCACCATCGGCGTTGCCGAGCTTCTCGGAGAAGGACTCACCGCCACACTCGCGGATCGAGTGGGTCTTTTCCGATCCGTCTTTTCGGGCATTATCGTATCGAGTCTGTGCTTTCTGTCATTCCCCTTTGTCGGAAACAACCTGGTTTTCGGACTGGTCCTCATCTTCTTTCTCTTTCTGTCGCTGGAGTTTGCTATCGTCTCTTCCATGTCTCTTTTCACCGAGTTTTTCCCGGAAAGCCGGGCCTCCATGATGTCCGCCTTCTTTGCGGCGGCCAGCCTGGGACGGGTTCTGGGTGCAATGATCGGTATCCCGATCTGGGCTTTTTCGGGTATTTCCGGAACAACCGGGGTGTCGGCCTTATTCCTTTTGGGATCCATGGGAATTTTGGGGTGGGGCGTTCGGGGATGGAAACCCGGAAAGGAACAACGGGCTTAGTGGCTCAATATCCGGACTGAACCTGATTTCAGGCGCCTCAGCAAATCGAAAAAACCGACAGAGAAACTCCGGAAGGGCTCACCCCTTCAACACCGAAGCGATGCGCCTTAAAGCCCAGTCTATTTCCGACCGGGTGATGACCAGGGGCGGCGTCAAACGGATCACGTCTTGGTGGGTTTCTTTGCAAAGAAGCCCTTTTTGCATCAGGGCCTCGCAGAAACGACGGGCTCCGCCTGCTGTTTTATGCAACTCCACCCCGATCATGAGTCCTCTTCCCCGGACTTCCCTGACAAACGGGCTTTTGATCGCCTTAAGCCCTGCCATGAAATATTCGCCCATCTCTTGAGCGTTTTCAATCATCTTTTCTTTCATCAGCACCCGGACGGCGGTGCGGGCCACGGCGCAGGCCAGGGGGTTTCCTCCGAAGGTACTTCCGTGATCCCCCGGCAAAAAAACACCCATAACTTCCATGTTGGATAGCACCGCAGAAATCGGATAGAAGCCTCCCGAAAGGGCCTTCCCCACCAGGGTGACGTCCGCTTCGATCCCTTCGTGTTCCTCAGCCAGAAGCTTTCCGGTGCGCCCCAAACCGGTTTGAATCTCATCCAGGATCAGGACTACGTTGTGTGCACTGCAGATCTTACGCACCTTTTTCAGGTAGCCGTCGGGCGGCACAATCACGCCTCCTTCTCCCTGGATCGGTTCCGCCAGGAAAGCCACGGTATGGGGCGTGATGGCCTTCTCGAGGGCAGCGGCATCCCCGAAAGGGATGACCTGAAAGCCGGGGGTAAAGGGACCAAATCCTTCCCGGTACTGGGGCTCGGTGCTGAAGGAGACGATGCCGATGGTTCGGCCGTGAAAATTATTTTTACAGACGATGATCCGGGCCTTGTTCTTAGGAACGCCTTTGACTTGGTACCCCCATTTGCGCACTGCCTTGATGACGGTCTCCACCGCCTCAGCGCCGCTGTTCATGGGAAGCACCTTGTGAGAACGGGTCAGAGCGCAAATTTCCTTGAAAAACGGGCCCAACTGATCGTTTCGAAAGGCCCGGGAAGTCAGCGTCAGTTTCCGCATCTGCGCTTTTGCCGCCGCCAGGATCTCCGGATGGCAATGCCCCTGGTTGACCGCCGAATAGGAAGCCAGGCAATCCAGGTAGCGTTTTTGATTGACGTCCCAGACCCAGATCCCCTTTCCTCTTTGCAAGACCACGTCTAAGGGCTTGTAGTTGTGTGCGCCGTATCGATTTTCCAGCGCAATATATTCTTCGGGTCTCATGGACTTAATCTCCATGTCTATCCTTCGGCACGAATTTTCCCGGCTTCAGGGAATCGGGGTTCCGGGTTTTCGATACGTCCCTTTTAAAAAGATCCCCTTTGATGAAAGACCGTTGTCTCCGGATGATGGCTTTTCGCTTTAAATCCCCGTATTTTCCAAATCGACCACTCATGGCTTATCCGTCATTGATTTCCGTGGTGGGCCTTATTCCGCATGAATCCTGCAGGAGGGCGACCGTTTCTCCAGTATCCGGCGTTTTTCATCGGTCAAAGCCGAATCCGGCACGTAGGGCGCCTTTGTGTGGCTATCCTTTTTCTTGATCATCAGCCAGTTCTTGGGGTCTTTTCCCTTCATCCGCACCAAGGAAAATCCGCCCTTGAGACGATTTCCTTCCAGCAAAACAACGAGCTTACTCTTTTCCAGGGCCTGGAGGGGGTCATGGCCTTCCATAAGGGTATAGGTCCCGAAATCCCAAACCACCACGATGCCGGCGCCGTACTCACCCTCCGGGATGATCCCTTCAAAATCGATATACTCGAGTGGGTGATCCTCCACCTGGACGGCCAACCGTTTGTCTGCCGGATTCAGGGAAGGCCCTTTGGGAACAGCCCAGGATTTGAGGACTCCGCCCATCTCCAGGCGGAAATCCCAATGGAGTTGTCTGGCCTGGTGCTCGTGTACGACGAAACGACGATTGTTTTTCAAGTCGGATCCCTTCCCGTCATAGGGTCTCTTTTGGCTTTTATTTCAGGATCGCTCATGAGATAATTATATCATAAAAGGATCGGTTTTGCCACATTTCACCGGAGGTTCTTGTATGAATATTTTCTTTAAAACACCCCTAAGCACCAAGTGGATTGAAGCAATGGAAACGATCCGAAAGGAATTTTCGGAAGTGACCCTTGCGGCTGATGATGCGGAAGGGAGGATGAATCTGAAGAATGCCGATGCATGGGTTGCCGGACAACCCTCACTCTCAATGGATGACCTTCAGGCCGCCAAGAAGCTTAAGATCATCTTTGCCCCTTATGCCGGTGTGAATACCCTGCCTGTTGCTGAAATCCAAAAACGCCGAATCCGCATTGCCAATGTCCATGTCAATGCACCCTTTGTGGCGGAACGCGCCATCGCGCTGGCGCTGGCTTTTTATGGAAAAATTATCAATTATCACAATGATTTGAAGCATTTTCAATGGCACGGATACTGGGCCGGTTCCGGGATCAAAGACACATGGAATTCCATCCGAGGGAGAAACTGCGCCGTCGTTGGCGCCGGAGAAATCGGAAAAGCGATTGCGCGACACCTGAAGGCCTTCGGTTGCCCGGTCATCGGATTTAAAAAACACGCCCAAAACGGATCCATGGAAAGCTTTGACGCCGTTACCACGGATCTTTGGGAGGCTGTCGGAAAAAGCGAACTCATCTTTGTTTGCCTCCCTTTGACTCGCGAAACCCGAGGGATCATCGGGGAATCGATCCTCAAGAAAATGTCCGGAAAATTTGTCGTCAACGTTGGCCGGGGAGATCTGATCGAAGAAAAGGCCTTTTTTGAATCTTTAAAGGAAGGCGTCCTGAAAGGGGCGGCCATCGACGCATGGTATGCCTATCCGCAGCCTGGAAATCCGAAGATGTCCCCTTCAAGATACCCTTTCCATGAGCTTCCCAACGTGGTCCTTTCTCCGCACGTTGCCGGATTCACACCGGAAGCTGCTGCCCTGAATATCGAGGCGACCGTCGAGAATATCCGCGCTTATCTTAAAACCGGCCATCCCAGAACTGAAGTGGACCTGGATGCCATGTATTGAGCCGGAACCCCGGTATGCCCATCCAGCGTCCGAGGAAACGTGATGAAGAAAAAAGACACCCTTTCAAAACTCTATCGGGAAATGGCTTCGCCCTCTTTTTATCCCCATACGGTCCTACAAGTTACGCGCAAGGAGACCCACATCTCCGCGGTCTTTCTCACAGGCGATTTTGTCTATAAACTCAAAAAGCCCCTGGATCTGGGTTTTTTAAATTTTCGATCCCTTTCCGACCGGCATCATTTTTGTAGGCAAGAAATTCTTCTCAACCGGCGCCTCAGTTCCGGAGTCTATCTCGGCGTTGTTGCTATTTATCAGAAACCCGATGGTTCGTTTTCCCTGGAAGGACCTGGTACGATCATGGAGTACGCAGTAAAGATGCGGCAACTTCCCGATGCCGCCGCCTTCAGAAACCGCCTCCAGGCCCAAAAAATGCGGCTGGGACTAATCAACGCATTAGGAAAAAAACTTGCCGCCTTTTATGAAAAAAGCGCCAGCAGCCCTGAAATCGACCGTTTCGGCAGTCGGGATGTCATATCGGCCAATATGGAGGAAAACTTCACCCAGTTGGCATCTTTTGTGGGGACCATCATCGATCCGGAAAAGTGGGAATTCATCTGCCAGGTCAGCCGGACCTTCCTGAACCTGCGGGGCAATCTCTTTGAAACCCGGATCGCTTCAGGCCGGATCCGGGACGGCCATGGCGACCTGCGAACGGATCATGTCTATTTCTACCGAGGCATCCAGATTATCGACTGTATCGAGTTCAACGATCGGTTTCGTTACGGGGATGTGATTTCAGACATTGCCTTTCTGCACATGGACCTGGACCATTACGGCCTGCCCACATGGAGTACAACATTCCTGGCAGCTTACGTGGAATTCTCGAAAGACCGGCAAGCCTATGCCCTGGTCGATTTCTACGCCGCCTACCGGGCCATCGTCCGGCTGAAGGTCTCCTGTCTGAGTCTGTCCGCCGCCGAGCCGAAGAAACGAAATGATTTGATGTCGGATGCCCGCCTATACATGGACCAGGCCTATCGTTATTCCGTGCAGTTCGGCAGGCCGACAATCTGGATGACCTGCGGGCTCCCGGCTTCAGGGAAATCCGCTCTGGCCCAAGGTATCGCTGAGACCCTGGTGCTTTATAAAATCCAATCGGATGCGGTTCGAAAGGAGATTTTCGACAAAACCGATGAACAGATCGTTCCCTATGATGATGGGATCTACCGGGCCGGGATGCGGGATCGGGTCTACGCCCAGATGCTGGCAGTAGCACAGGACAAACTTCGCGCCGGAGAATCGGTCCTTATGGACGCCACCTTTTCTCGCCGGAAATGGCGGGAGGCCGCGCGTCTTTTGGCCCATGATCTTAACGCCAATCTAATCTGCGTGGAATGTATCTGCCGTGAGGAAACCCTCCGAAAAAGACTTGAAGCGCGGAAAAACGGAATCGGTTTGTCCGATGCCCGTCTTGTCCATCTGCCTAAAATGACGGCCGAATTCGAGGCAGTGGATGAAATGCCTTCGGATATGCACCTGAGAGTCGATACCGATCAGGATTTCGATAAAAGTCTGAATATCGCCCTGAGCCGAGGGTATGACCTGAAATGCCGCCAGGTAAAACAACGGATCTAAGAGCTTTTGCAACAGCAGGAACTTTGTTCAAAGGGAAAGAAAGCCCTCAAAGGGTTCCCGATCCCATGACGGAATGCTTTGGGGCGGGGGGTTTGTCCGCTATTTTATAGGTGCGGCTTCCCGTGCGAATCCAATATCGATCTCCATCATTGACAAGCCGATCGGATATCCGAAAAAGAGCCGATTCCGCGAATTTAATGCGATCTTCCCCGAAGCTCATATATAGGGAATCATTTTCGATGAAAAGCTTCTTCGGCATGAGCTTCATCCGTTTTTTCGTGTTTAAAATTAAAAAGATTCCCTCCGGCTCTTCGATGACATCAAATACGAAAAGCGCCGTATCCTCATAAGGGAAATAGACCTTTTCCCTCCCTCCTTCCAACTCCTGGCTTAAGAAAAAACCTTCGGCGTCTTTCCGGATGCAAGCGTGAAAATGATCGATGATCTTCTTATGCTCGAAAGGGCCGTATCGGTTGTGCCAGCGACCGTTTTTATCCAACCGAAAAACAGCTTCTTCCTTGGTGATAACCACTTCTTTCATCGGCCCAATCGCCAAATTGCTCCAAAATACACAAGGGGTGCTTTATTGAAGCGGAAAACGAGAAAAAAGCTTTTCAGGATCGTTTGAACCGTTCGAGACTCAGCATAACCTGGTTGTGAGGGTCCGGGCATCCGAGTTCGATGGTGTCTCCTTTCCACCAGGGTCTGCTACCTCCGAACTGAAAGGTGGAAAGACCCGGAAAAAGGTCGTGATAGAAAAAGCCGCACAGTCCGCCGGTATTGTGGCAGCTGATTTCGAAACGTTCCCCCACCTGATGCCCCGCATTGCAGTTTCCCTTTACCGACTTCACCGTCGCCACCACGCGGAATCCGATTCCTGGATCTTGTGCCATACTGTCCCTCCCTCTTTCTCGTTTGGTCAACGCGCTTTAAATTTCCACAGGCCGCCAAGTTATTCCATAAAATCCCCTCCAAACCGGCTGACGATATCCTTGAAGCTCAAATCCGCATGCCTTTCCCAGAAGGCAATATCATGATCCGGGAGATCGACTCTGCCGCCGGGAAAGACGTATTTGCCCGACATGAAGGCCGCGCCGCTGCCCCTGAGCAGAAGATGGGTTTCGATCCGGCCGGCGTGCTTACGTACCAGGATGAGAATCGCCGCGGGCATGGGTTCCATGGGAGGTTTAATCATGTGCGTCACTGATATATCCTCTTGAAAAGAGTCCGAACATCCATACCCGGACCTTTATGGTATTGCGGCGTGTAAATCAAGACGCAGGATGTTCAGCCTAATTTCCAGTAACCCACAAATGTTAAAAGCGTATCCGGACTCCCTGAAAATATAAGGCCCATCGCCGACAGGGATCGATTTGACCACGTTGCACCATCTCCCGGCCGCCGGGAAGGATTGAGGGGTCTCAAATTTGCTCGCTATTTCATATCCGATCGCAAAGGGCGTAGGACGCGCCTTGCCTTCGGTTCTGGCCTGTGTTAGCGTTTTCAACCGATCCGAATCGTTTTAAATGCGCTAATAGAAAGGAGCGGCCATGGCCAAACACATAGGCATTGTGGCATGCAGCGCCGAGGGAGCGGCTCTCTGCTACCGAACCCTTTGTGCCGAAGCGCCAGCTCTCATGGGAGAGCACCTGCATCCCGAAGTCTCCATGCACACCTATCCACTGGCACAATACATGGTGCACATCCGTTCAGGGAACTGGGGTGAAGTGGCCGCCCTGATGCGCTCTTCAGCCGAAAAACTCGCCTCCATCGGAGCCAGGCTGGCCATTTGCCCGGATAATACCATCCATCAGGCCTTTGATCTGGCCGCCGCCGAATCGCCCATTTCGTGGCTCCACATCGCGGATGCGGTGGCGCAAGAGGCCCGGGAACAGCAATATAAGCTTCTGGGCATCATCGGAACCCGGTATCTGATGACCGGACCGGTCTATCCCACGCGACTTGCCAAGAATGATATCGACTGTGAGATTCCGGAACCCTCTGACCGGGAAAAGATCGACCAAATTATTTTCAAAGAGCTGGTCAACGGGATTTTCAAAGAGGAATCCAGGATCTACTTCAACGAGGTGATCCGGAAATTGAAGAATAAAGGGTGTGATGCGGTGGTATTGGGGTGTACGGAAATCCCGCTTCTGGTGGACCCAAAGGACTGCCCGCTTCCGGTCTTGGACTCCACCCGCCTTCTGGCCAGGGCAGCCCTGAAGGAATCCCTCGAATCCCCATGATGTAGATGCAAGCAAGCAAGGCAGATAGATTCGCGAAGGCTCCATAATAATGAAAAAACCCATCGCAGGCACTGCCGCCGGCATTTTGGCCATTGTACTGTGGAGTACGACGGTAGCCCTTGTCCGGAGCCTGACCGAACAACTGGGACCCCTCACCGCCGCCGCCTCGGTTTACATCGTGGGCGGTCTGGCCTCCGGGGTGCGATTCCTTTTATCGCCGGGACACCTCAAGTCTCTCTTTCAACTGCCCCGAAAGTACCTGTTCGGGTGCGGGGCACTATTCATCCTTTACATGACTGCGCTCTTTGCGGCCATCGGGTTCAGTAAAGACCGGATTCAGGTTCTGGAAGTAGGGCTATTAAATTACCTGTGGCCGCCGCTGACAATCATTTTCTCTCTGGGGCTTCTCAATCGTCGGGCCAACTGGATCCTGATACCGGGAACGTTGCTGGCGGTAACGGGTATGGCCATCATCCTTGCCGGAGAGGAGACTCTTTCTTGGGAGTCCTTAATAAAAAATTTCTTTGAAAATCCCGTTGCCTATCTTCTCGGGCTGACCGCCGCCGTTTCGTGGGCCTTATACTCAAACCTTACCCGGAGATGGGCCGGCGGACATCCGGAAGGGGCCGTGGATCTTTTCATGCCGGTTACCGGTTGTGTCTTCCTCGCCTTTTCTCTGACCCTGGAGTCTATGCCTGGCTATACGCAACGGGCTGTGCTGGAAACGGTGTTTTTAGGTTTGGCGACGTATCTGGGCTACGGCCTCTGGGATTATGCCATGAGGCAGGGGGAGGTGGTGCTGGTCGCCGCTTGCAGCTATTTGACACCGCTGTTGTCCACCCTCATCAGTGTCTTTTACCTGAGGGTCTCACCCACACAAGGCCTTTGGATCGGATGCGCCCTGCTGGTGACCGGCTCCCTGCTCAGTTGGTTTTCCGTTGAAGCAACAAAGTGATTCGGCTATCGCAGGGGTCGGCGGAGTGGGGTGTTTCAAGCGTTTCGGGTTCAACGCGGATTCAAGATGTTCTTTCCCGATGGGATCCGGATTCCCGTCACTTCAGCCCGGACGCATTCTTTTCCGCCGGCATACAAGCTGCAGACGACGATCGTCCTACGTGGATGCTGTTCTTTCACCGTTGCACGAAGAACAAGTTCGGCATCGATGGGGGTGGGCTTCAGATAGGTAATGTTCAGATTCCCCGTAACGAAGGTAATTTCCGGTTCGGTCCCTGGAAAGCGCCCCTCGGCATCGTAGGCCGCTGCCACACAAGTCCCGATGCTGTGGCAATCGATTAAGCAGGCGATCAACCCGCCGTAGACCACTCCGGGGAAAGCCGTGTGGTAAGGTTGGGGCGAAAAATGGAAAACCCCTTCCTTCCCGTCCCATCGGGTCCGAACATGGAGCCCATGCGGATTGTTCCTCCCGCAGCCGTAACAAACGGCGATTTCAGACGCGCAAAAATCCTGAATGGCATCAATGATCATTCTTTCCTCCATTCCAGAGAGTGCGGATTTGCCTCCTTTAGCCCGAATTCCCAAAGATGATCAAGGCCAAAGATGCAAAAAATTCTATAGCACCTTATCGGCCTTCATTTTGTTCCAACCCTTGCAGCCACTATGGGAGGATGCAATGCAGCAGATGGACTTTTTACGAAGCCATTCAATTTTCTTGACAAAGTTTCCTATTTTATGCTGATATCCACTCATAAATTTACGCTTTCTATATTTTTTCAATAGGGAAATTATCGGGGAAAAATTGCCTGATAATCCAACTATCAGGTAAAATCGACCTGATAATCAATGGTTAGACGGCTTCAATTAGTCAGGCCGAACGTATCGCCTCAAGCCGAAAGGAGTGTAAGAAATGATCACCGACGAGATCAAGCAAGTTGTGAAGACACGGTATGGCAAATTCGCCGAAACAGGCGGAAAGAAAGAGTCCTGTTGACCCAGCAAGAGGCAGCCCAGTTCGGGCTACGCAGTGGATCAGGGACTCTATGGTCAGGCTGAGCTTTCCTTAGTGCCGGAGGTTGCTCTCAACCTCTCACGGGGTTGTGGCAACCCTACTGGTTTCGCGAACCTTCAGCCTGGCGATGTGGTTGTAGATTTCGGCTGTGGGGGCGGGATAGACGTCATCCTGGCTGCTCACAAAGTCGGATCGCAAGGGAGAGTAGTCGGCGTAGATGGCGCGCCTCAGATGATCGAGCGGGCCAAGCAGGCGGTGGCTGAGGCGGGCTTGCAAGACAGGAACATTGAATTCCGCAACACATACTTGAACAAGACACAGCTTCCAGATGGCTTTGCGGACGTGGTGACCTCCAACTGCGTCATCAACCTGTGCCCTGATAAGGACGCAGTATATGAAGAAGTCTTTCGTATCCTGCGATCCAGTGGGCGAATCGCCATCTCGGACATTGTTCTCACCGAGAACATCGCTCTTGAGCTACAAGAGCGCTTCCACTCAACTTGGCCGGGATGTTTGGGCGGAGCCATTGCTGAAGAGGACTACTGGCAGACGGTGAGGCAAGCTGGCTTTACTGAGATTCAGATTGTGGCGCGTCACCTGCTCACGCCAGAGGAATTAGAAGCAATGGCCTGTTGTCCTGGCGAAGAATTCACGCCGCCGCCGAGCAAGGAAGATCGTGTTGCCGTGGAAGGGAAGGTGACTAGCGTCAAGTTCACAGCGATGAAGTTACCCGTGAAGCGAAAGATAGAACACAACCGCACCAACAACCGCCTAACAAGCGGTTGCAGCGGACCGTCCGCTGCGCGGCCCGCCGCTGAACCGGGGCGTTCCCGAGGCGCGCGGGCGCGCCTCGGGAATGGCGAGCTACGCTGCGCTCTCCGCGTTTGGCCTTCGGCGCTGCGCGCCTCAGGAACCAAACGCTCGAGCGGCCGGGTCGACTTCTTAACCGCGCCTAAAGGCGCGGATTGAGCCGCCCCGACGGCCGCTCAGCTCGCCATTAGCCAGTGAGGAATCATACAATGTCACCATGGTTCAGCTTCTCAATTTCTTGTTTTGCATTGCTTGTTTCAGGCGTGACGGCATGGCTTACGTTTTTTCGTAAGGGAAAGCTTGTGATGACCCAGCCACCCTCTGTGCCAATGTAAGTGAGACACTTCCCCCCTTAGAATTTAGAGTATATGATTGAGGGCGGGAAGGAGAGATATCATGGAGAAGAAGGAATCGATGTTGGTTCATGTTTCAAAGGG
>Ga0066636_10001743_pt1 | contig 13605 bp, 14 predicted proteins | sample CryGeyCG2014_080_2_FD_62736 | JGI IMG/M metagenome (GOLD analysis project Ga0066636, IMG submission 62736) | Groundwater microbial communities from aquifer - Crystal Geyser CG07_land_8/20/14_0.80 | ecosystem: Environmental > Aquatic > Deep subsurface > Groundwater | place: USA: Utah: Grand...
CAAGCTCGCTCCCAGGAGTATTTGAAATCAGCAGCCTTGACCTCCCTGCCACCATGAAACTTTACCCCGTGGCGAAGATAGAAAGTATATGTTCTGCCATCCTCGCTTTTCTGCCACCGCTCAGCGATGTCAGGCACTACCTCTAATCCAGCATCAAGACGAACTAGACCACTGAAGATCTGCATCACATAGGTATGAGAGGTCATTTCGCTGGAGATCGCTGGGTCAAGCGTTATGGGACCAATATCCCAAAGGTTAAGAATATCCTGGCCGGAAGACAACCCCCGAGGCTGGCAGCCAACCGAGGGCAAAAGCAATAAGGCACAAATAAGGAGGGGTAATAATACAAATTGCCAGATTCTTTTCATTTTAGAACAAATTCTTGGCCTTCAAGCTTAAGTAACTCTTATCACAGACGATAATATGGTCAAGGACAGCAATACCCACAATTTCACCCGCCTTGGCCAATCGCTTGGTTAACTCGATATCCTCCTTTGATGGCGCTGGGTCGCCTGAGGGATGGTTATGCACAAAGATTACCGAGGCAGCGCTGGAGGAGATAGCTTCCTTGAATACCTCGCGAGGGTGGACAATGCTGGTATCCAGGCTGCCCATAGAAACTGACTTGTAATTTATGGCCTTGTTTCTGGTATCTAAACAGAGAACCAGGAAATGCTCCTTCTTCTTGCCTTTCAATTGGCTCTTGACCATGTTAACTACGTCCTCCGGAGATTTGACCATCGGTTTTTCTCTCTCAGCAACAGGAGCTTCCAGCCGCTTGCTTAATTCAACGGCAGCTTTAATCTGGGCTGCCTTGGCTGGACCAATCCCCCTTATTTCAGTCAATTCCTCAACAGAAGCATCAGCCACCCCATTAAGGTTGCCAAATCGGCTCAATAGCCTTTGAGCAGTTACCATGACTGATTCCCCTTTAATTCCACGGCCCAAGATTAAAGCTAAAATCTCCTGAGCGGAAAGAGCCTCGCTGCCCAGCTTGAGCAACCTCTCCCGGGGACGCTCACCAAGGGGCAAGTCATGAACAGTAAAGGAATCTCTCATAAGCCTATTCTAGCAAAACATACCCCTACAATCTATTGTAGTGCGACCCTTTAGGGTCGTGCCTCTTTTTTGCACGAGGCTAAAGCCTCGCACTACGGTTTTAAACACCCTACTAAGAAAGGAACTTGCCCTGTTTCGGATAATGGAAATCGGTCCTTCTTCGTTAGCTATGTAATCTATGATTGTCCGCTGGCATGACTTTCATTCGCCTCTCCAGCCCTATACAGCTCTTCTATCAGCTTTATTAGAGCTTTCTTCGCCTTAAGACTGAGCTTCTTATCAGCCTTGATTGCTGGTATGGCACCAATAACCAGCCCCACTTTGCCAGTGGCCAGGTATCCAACGGTTACCCCCAGTTCCTCAGCTAATTTTACTAGCGAGAGCAAAGATGGAATTCGTTTATCTTGCTCTATCAGTGAGATGTGTTGTGGAGTCAAACCAAGGGCATGCGCCAAGTCTTGCTGAGTAAGATTTAGTTCTTGACGCCTTTTTCTTATCCTTTGGCCTATGCTCATCAAATCATCTCGGCTAAAAAATAGAAATCTTAGCAATATCAGTCATAGTGAGCAAAGGCTCAACTAATAGTTGACAACAAACCCTTTTTTAATTAAACTCCTGGCTGACACATATTGGAGGGTGAGCCATGCTAGAAGCAAGATGTCCCAAGTGTGGTTATCATTGTTACGGCTGGGCGTTAGTTAAACCAGAGGAGCACATTTGCCCGAAATGCGGTAGCAAACTAGAGCTCATTCATGAGCACAAGCCGCAGACAGAAAAGAAACAGGCAAGCGAGAACAGCAATCTACGCTAGGGTAAAAACTTCCAGACCAAGAAAGGAACAAGCTAACCTTCCCCACACGACCTTCGCCAAGTCCATTCTTCTAAAGCTAAAGCAGCGGCTAAAGCCAGCGATGTAGCTAATGCCGATAATACAGCAATTAAAGCGGGATAAGATTGCTTTGCTTGGCTCGCAGTGACCGTGGGGGCTACAAGCGTTGCTTGCCAGCGAGTATCAAGACCATCTACACCAAAGCCATAAACCTGGGTTAGGGCTCCATCGTAGGTATCGCCCTCTTTGATGAGAGTCAATAGACTCAGCATTTTATCCTGGCTGTAGTTATCCAGGAGGTATTCCACCAGGCTATAGCTCTGAGCATAGGAAAGATAAGCTTTTTCCGGCTCGGCGGAAAACGGGCTGCACAGGCTGCGCACTGAAATTAGCTCATCCTCAGAAATAGCCTTGTCCAGGTAGGCTTGGAAACGAGGGTCAAACTCACCCTCATTATACATAGCTAACCCCTCATCAAGCCAGGTGGGCAGTTCGCCATAGGGACTGAAAATTGCCTGGTGCACGACTAAATGCGTCAGCTCGTGAACTAAAGCCCTCTTACCCCAGTCTACTCGAGCTGGTGAAATGGCGATGGCAATTGTGCCAAACTCAGTAAAAGCAACTCCACCAGTCCACTCTTGGGGGAAAATCATGGCTCCTTGCAAATCATTGGCTGAGGTATAGATATATAGTTTGATTGGCTTCTCAGGATATGTGCCAATATCTCTAGTCAATCTAGCAAGCCCTTGTTCAGAGGCATCCATTAATTCCTTAGCGAAGGAATCATCTCCTTCATACCAGAAAAGTGTTAAATCACTCTTATTCCGGCTTTGCCAATTATAGCGGAGGTCATCAAAATGCACTTCGGCTAGAGGAGTTTCAAGCCTATTTCCAGCAGTATCCTGTATCGTCCACCAGTATGTTATCGCTGCCCCGGGAGGCAAGCTCGATTTTCTCATATCCCACGCCCAGCTAGTTTCTATTCTGGCTGCTGGAGCAAAGTCAAGCCAACCCTCACTGGTAACCTGGGCATAGTTTATCTTATCCACTTGATAATGAAGGCGCGCATCAACAATATCGGCCTCACTCTCAGCTTCAAGATGGAAAACAAGCGCAACAGGAAAATGCACCTCTACGCTGCTATCCAGAACCGCGATGCCACTATCAGCCTGTTTATTTGTCGCCCTGAGCCGAAGCTCTGACTCCGAACGAGGTGAAGAGGAAGAGACTAGCGAAGGGTCTTCAGACGCCGCCCTGAGTATGACGAAGGGTTCTTCGCGGAGTTTATTGTAGTTGCCTGATTTATCAGGCACAGTGGCCCAATAAATTGGGCAACTACATTTCTCCCCCTCAGAATGACAGGCAGGACTGTTAACCGGGATTTCGTTCTCAGCTATAACAAGGGAGGGGGTCAGCAGCAAGAGAAGCGTCAGGGCTACCAAAAGAATACGCTTAATCATTTCTCTTCGCCTACTTTGGAACGAAGATAGGCAGTGATAAATCCATCCAAATCTCCATCCAATACAGCCTCAGCATTGGCTACCTCATAGTTAGTGCGATGGTCTTTTACCATTTTATAGGGATGAAGGACATAGCTTCTAATCTGACTCCCCCACTCAACCTCGATACGCTTACCCTTAAGTTTCGCCTTTTCCTCCTCTTTCTTCACGCGCTCCAGCTCGAGGAGGCGAGTATAAAGGATTCTCAAGGCAGTCTCCTTATTCTGATGTTGAGACCTCTGACTCTGACAGGTAGCTACTAACCCGGTAGGCAAGTGAGTTATCCTAACAGCGCTGCTCGTCTTCTGCATATGTTGCCCACCAGGACCACTGGACCTAAAGGTATCTATTCTTAAATCTTCTGGGCTGATTTGTATATCCAGTTCCTTCTCTGCTTCAGGGAGAACCTCCACTAAGGCAAAAGAGGTATGTCGAGCATGATCAGCATCAAAGGGAGAAAGGCGAACCAACCTATGCACTCCATGCTCACATTTAAGATAGCCATAGGCGTAATCCCCTTTAACTTCCACGATGGCACTTTTGATGCCAGCTTCCTCACCAGGAGAGACATCCAATATTTCAGCTTGATAATCATGCTGCTCTGCCCACCTGAGGTACATCCGGAGTAACATATTTACCCAATCCTGAGACTCCGTGCCACCAGCGCCAGCATGAAAAGCAAGCATGGCATTTCTGGCATCGTAATCACCACTGAAAATTAACTGGCTCTCTAACCGCTCAAACCAAGAGGTCAATTTCTTTAGCTCCCACTGTATCTCCGCTTTAAGGGAATAATCACCTTCCTCGACAGCCAGAGTTGCCATGTCATAAAGGTCAGTGACTTCCTTCTCTAGCTGGCGCCAATTATGAACTAAATTTTTCTTCACCCCGAGCTGACGCATGATGGCTTGAGCTTTAGCCGAGTCACGCCAAAAGTCGGGGCTAGCTGATTCTGCCTCTACCCTGGCAATTTCCTTCTCTTCACCAGGAATGTCAAAGATGCACCATTATCTCTGAGACTCGCCGGCATAAAGCTTCTAAATTTTCCCTTTCTTCCTCCATTTATCCTCCTTATATCAACTAAATAACTTCCCTTGATAACTTGGCTCAAAGACTAGGTTGCCACCAGCAGCGAGGTGAGCTAAACGAGTAGGCTCAGGAAGACGATAGCCACGACAACACTTCATCACCCAGTATAGAGCCGAGGCAAGGTCAATTTTGTGACCCACAGAAACATATATCAGTTTCGTTCCAATTTTAGTTCTTAATGCTGCTCCAATAATCTCCCCGTTGTCAATCAGTTCAGCCCGGCAACCAACTTCCTCCCCTACAGGCTCATGCCTGCCACAGAGAATAGATTTAGCACAGCCTATGGTGGGCACATTGAGAAAAAGTCCCAAATGGGAGGCAAGCCCTAACCGCCTGGGATGAGCTATCCCTTGACCATCAACTAGAACAAGGTCAGGAGTATGACACAGCTTCTCACAGGCAGCCAGTATCAGAGGGGCTTCCCGGAAGGATAATAGGCCTGGTATGTAGGGGAAAGCAATCTTGCCTTCAGCAGTTTTAGCTTCCACTACACCAAACTCAGGATAGCTAAGGACCACCACTGCTCCTCGAGCTATGCCTTGAGAGTCGGGAGAAGATATATCAACACCGGCAACAAGATGTGGGTTAATGCCCTCATTATTAGTCACTATTTTCCTTGCCAAGCTCAATTGCATCTCCTTAGCTTGAGCCAGGTTCATATCCCACCCATGCAATTTGCTTACCTCCATAATCTTATTGAATTATAAAGCATTCTTCCCTAATGGCAAACCTTAAAGCCACAAAACACAAAACCATTGACAATTACAATTGCTTAAGGGATAATAGTTAAGTGGTTAAAATCAGATTACGCCGGGTAGGAAGGAAACATAAACCAATCTACCGAGTGATAATAGCTAATAGCCGGTCACCTCGTGATGGTGCTTTTATCGAGACCATCGGACATTACAATCCTTTAACCGACCCTGCTACTGTTGATATTAACGAGGAAAAAGCATTAAAATGGCTTAACTGTGGGGCTCAGCCCACAGATACTGTTTATAGCTTATTGCGCAAATTAGGTATTATGGATAAATTTAAGCAACAAAAAGGAATCCCCACCTGACCTCTCATGTAATGAAGTCTCTTTTCCTTACAAGAGAGGAATGAGATGAGGATGACAAGGAGACAAAATGAAGGAGTTAGTAGAATACATTGTTAAATCCATCGTGGCAGAGCCAGACAAGGTAAACATCACCGAAGAAAATAGTGATATGGGCTTATTGATCAAATTGGAAGTCGCTCCGGAGGATAAAGGCAGGGTTATCGGCAGACAAGGTCGGGTAGCCGAAGCGATACGCACTTTACTCCGAGTAAAGGCAGCCAAGGCTGATACTAGAGTCAGATTAGAAATATTGTAAATAAAGAAAGCCAAGCAACTCAATTTATTATAGTAGCTCGCTTGCTTTTTCTCACAAGACGTTGACTCTCGCCTCCCCCAGCCTTAAAAATGGCATATCTTGTCCAGAGTGGGGCGGTGAGTTCGTTTATGATATAGAACGATTAATAGCGCCAATATGCCAGCGACCCTCAATACGCCTAAATCGAAATGCAATCCTGCCAATCACAATCGCTAGCTAGACTAATACTCCCTATACGAGCAGTGAAACCCATAGCTAAAAATCTAGCTGCTTAAAAGAACCACAGATGCCAATTCAAGATGAAGTACAGCAATATCGAAAATGTTACCAATACTAAGACGAATCTCCTATCCCTAGCTTGCTAAGATTTGTGCTTCTTAAAATCTTCTAGATCAAGTGTATTTATGAAGTCTTTATACGCCGACAACCCCTTCAGTTCCTCCTCGCTGACCTTGCCTTTAGAAATAGGCATACCTGTTTCCTCTTCAAGTGTAATGCCAGCTTTATCCAGCACCGATTCTTCAGCATATATCGGCACCCCGGTTCTTACCGCTAAAGCTAAAGCATCGCTGGGCCGAGAATCAACCTCGACCTCTGTGCCATCAACGCTAAGAGAAAGCTTGGCATAAAAGGTATCGTTTTGAAGCTCATTAACCACAATAAAATTAACCGAAGCTCCTAAGGCCTCAATCACAGATTGTAACAAATCGTGTGTCAGGGGGCGGGACAGCTCAATATTCGCCAGTTTTACCGCAATAGCATCTGCCACGTCAGGACCAATCCAGATAGGCAAATACCGGTTAGCCATTTTCTCCTTCAAAATGACCACGCACTGATCCCTCATTGCCGTGGCCCGGAGTTGATTAATTTCCATCTCTATCATAGTAACACCCCTTTTAGCCAAGCTTTTATTCTACCTCTATAAATCCTACTGAATAAATAAACTTAAGTCAACTATTTTAGCCGATTTAGCCAAAATTGGCTCCTTTTCAATTACTACGATTTGGAATTGTTTAGAAACAACTATTACCTGTCATTCTGAGTCCTTCATTCCTTGTAGGCTCTGAGGGATTAGCCGAAGCCCTGACTCTGAACGAGGTGAAGAGGAAGGGACAGCGACCGAAGAATCTCATATCACTCAGGGTAAGCATTTGTTTGACCCCACCCCACATGATACAATTCAACTATCACAGCAAAAGGAGGCGTAGAAGCAAAACTAAGGCTCTAATGATTCATGAACTTGGTATACGTCAGCAAACAGAGAAACGAGAGGAAAGCCTTTCTCCTTATGCCGCTAAGAGCAAATTCAGCCGGGGCAGGCTGAGATGGGAGGAGCCATGCCCTATAAGAACTTGCTTTCAGCGCGATCGCGACCGTATTATCCACTCCAAAGCTTTTCGCCGCCTCAAGCATAAGACACAGGTCTTTATTGCCCCTTTAGGTGACCATTATGTCACCAGGCTTACTCATACCCTGGAGGTCTCCCAAATTGCCAGAACTATATCACGAGCCTTGAATCTTAACGAGGATTTAAGCGAAGCTATTGCCTTAGGACATGACTTGGGGCATACCCCTTTTGGTCATATAGGTGAAGAGGTTTTAAACGAACTTTACCCCGTCGGCTTCAGACATAATGAGCAAAGCTTGCGAGTAGTTGACCTATTGGAGAAAGATGGGCAAGGACTTAATCTTACCTGGGAAGTGCGAGACGGCATCCTTAAGCATTCCAAAGGGCAAGCAGATATCTTAGGAGAGGGATGGGAAGATATGAGCACCCTGGAAGGTCAAGTATGCAAATTAGCAGACATCATTGCTTATGTTAACCACGATATTGGTGACGCTATAAGGTCTGGTATCATCAGCGAAAACGACTTGCCTGAGCAAGCAGTAAGCATTCTAGGCCATACACATTCCCAGCGAATTAATACCCTGGTCTGTGATATTGTGACCTGCTCTTGGCCAGTTAGCAAACTCAGCAGCTTGGCAAAACCAATTATCGCTATGAGCCCAGAAGTTATCAGGGCAAGTAATAACCTCCGCCAGTTTCTATTTGATAAAGTATATAATCCCAGCTTAGCCACTAAAGAAGCAGCCAGAGCAAGAAAAACAATGCACCTCCTCCACTCCTATTTCCTGAAACATGAAGATAAATTACCCCCAGAATTTGCCTCTCCGGACGATACCAAGGAACGTAAAGTGGTCGATTACATCGCTGGAATGACTGACCAATATGCGCTACGATTGGCCGAGGAAATATCACTAAGAGAAATCCAAAGCACCAAATCCTAAATAATATCAAATGACCAAAACGAAATAAAAATGTAAAATGACAAAGTAAAATTTAAAAGTGAATTCAAGGGCTGTGTCTATAAATTTGCATTGGATCTAACAGGGTTTAAGGAAATGAAGCATTTTTGCATTTTGAATTGTAATTTTGACCTTTTATCTTTGACTTTTGATTTTAGGGGGTTTTGAATTTAGAAATTTGAATTTGTTTAGGATTTAGATATTAGGATTTAGAATTTAAACTAAATGACCGTAATCAATGAAGTAAAACAAAGAACAGACATTGTAGAGATTGTCTCAGATTATGTCTCTCTGCAGAAAGCAGGGCGTAATTTTAAGGCTTTATGTCCCTTTCACAGCGAGAAACATCCCTCCTTTTTTGTCTTCCCAGAACAACAGACCTGGCACTGCTTTGGCGCCTGTAGCAGCGGAGGCGATGTCTTCTCCTTCGTCATGAAGAAGGAGGGAATTGACTTTGGTCAAGGTCTCCGCCTCTTAGCTCAAAGAGCAGGTATAACTCTAATTTCACCCCAGATATCAAAAAGCGCTGAAGATGAAAAGAGGGAGAGATTATTCCAGATTAATGAGGCGGCAGCCGAATACTACCGCCACTTACTTTTAAATACTAAAGCCGGTGAGCCAGCTAGAGCTTATCTCAGCAAAAGAAAGATCACACCCGAAACTATGGAGAAATTCCGATTAGGTTTTAGCCCCGATAGTTGGGAAGCACTTAAGAAATTCTTAACGAGCAAACGATATGAAGAAGGCGAACTAGCTGAAGCTGGCTTGATAATAGAGAAGGAGGGGGGAGGTAATTATGATAGGTTTCGCAACCGGTTGATGTTCCCCATATGTGATATTCAAGGCCGGGTCACTGGCTTTGGAGCAAGGGTACTAGATGAATCTTTACCTAAATATATTAACTCCCCCCAAACACAAATTTTTGATAAGAGCGGTAGCCTTTATGGAATTGACCAGGCTAAAACTGCCATTAGGAGAGAAAATTCAGCAGTAATTGTAGAGGGTTATATGGATGTTCTTAGAGCCCATCAGCATGGCTGGCAGAATGTAGTTGCCTCGATGGGAATCTCCGTAACGGAAAAACAAGTGGCGATCATCCAGAGGTTGACCAGAAACATAGCCCTATCTCTTGATGCTGATGCTGCCGGAGAGGAAGCTACTTTGCGAAGTGCCGAGGTATTAGTTGCCTCCCTGGAAAAAAAGGTAACGCCAATCCCTACCTGGTCTGGATTAGTAAAATACGAAAATATTCTTAATGCTGAGATAAAGGTTATTCCTTTGCCTCAGGGCAAAGACCCCGATAAAGTGATAGATGAGAGTCCCGACCTTTGGCAAAACCTGGTGGAACAAGCCCTACCTATACTGGATTTTGCCTTTGCGACCATAATAAGTAAGATTGATCCCAATAAAGCCAAGGATAAGTCTCTAGCGATACAAAAATTGCTGCCCTTAGTTTATGAAATAAAAGACCCCGTACGGCAAGCTCACTATGTGCAAAAATTAGCCCGCCGACTAACCATCAGCGAATCTATACTGGCAGCCACTTTGAGAAAATCACAAACCACCAAGAAGAGACAACGATTGAGTGAGGCAATAGAACAATCTCGCTTCACTCAGCAACTCGTGTCCAATCCTATTGAGGAATATTGCCTGGCTCTGCTGCTCCAATATCCAGAACTTCGCCAGGCATCTCGAGAGTTGTCAACAGAGCATTTTGAAAGCACCGAGAATCGTGAGGTTTTCATCAAGTGGCAATGCACCCAGGACAGTTCCAAGCTTAAAGAGAAAGTTGACGCCAATCTATTAGAACACTTAAACTACTTAATGAATAAGCCAATCTTGGATAAAAATGAATCTGAGCGGCAACAGGCTCTGAACGATTGCATTCTTAGTTTGCAAGAGAGATTCTCAAAGAGGTTGGAGGCTGGTAGAGAACTAATGTTTAATCTTACCCGGGAGAAAGAAGGCGTGAATGCCGAGCTAGCTAAACTGGATGAAGAGGGAATAAGAGCCAGTGAGCAACTCAAGGAGATCTTCATTAAACGCGGGAAACCAGCAAGAACAAAAGAGGTTAGATGATGGATTTAATTAAAGGTAGGACTCCTGACATAAATGAGGATGAGGAATCACCTCCAGAAGAGCCCCCCGCCGACGAGGGTGAAGCTGAGGTTAGTGGTGTCGCATTTGAGGAAGAGACTGCGGAGGAAGTGACCACTAAAGAAGCTAAGCCACTAGTAGTAGCGGCGGAGGAACAGGAGATAATTGATGACTTAGCTCGCATGTACCTTCGCGACATCGGCAAGGTGCCACTTCTCACAGCCGCTGAAGAGAAGGAACTATCCAGCAAAATAGAACAAGGTAACCACTTGAGGAAAATTGAAGACGCACACTTCAAGAAGCACAAGAAATTTCCTTCAGCAGTTGACATAGTAGTGGACCTAATTTCTCAACTATCCCGGGCTTACCCTATCATCGAAGTTGTCAAAGAGCACTGTGGCATCGAGCGCTCTTGTAGTCTAGCAGAGACAAGCACAAATTCTAAATTTCGCGCTGCTATCGATAATGAGCTAGCCTTAGCATTGGTAACAGCCATGGCCGAAAAGACAGGCAAAGAAACTGCCGCAGCAGAGGAAGCCATAATAAACCTTTCTTTGAACAGCCGCCTCTTGCCACCACAATCGCTGATCTTTATTGGAGATAAACCTTCAGGGCAAGAGATAAAGGCTCTCCTGGCTAGCAACAAATTCCTCTCCCAGCTTCACTCCTATAACGAGCAGTTTAAAACCCACTTTGAAGAGGTAAGGGCTGAGGCAAAAAGGGCAGAAGAACACCTCGCTGAGGCAAACCTGCGCCTGGTGGTTAGCATAGCCAGGAAATACATCGGACATGGTATGTCCCTCCTCGACCTTATCCAAGAGGGAAATATTGGCCTTATGCGAGCGGTAGACAAGTTTCGGCATAGAAAAGGTTACAAGTTCAGCACTTACGCCACTTGGTGGATCAGACAAGGCATCACCCGATCCATAGCTGACCAATCTCGCACTATTCGCATCCCAGTGCACATGGTAGAAACAATCAATAAGTTACTGCGGACGATGCGACAGCTAACTCAGGAACTTGGGCGCGAACCAAGCTATAAAGAAATTGGCAACCAATTAAATTTGACTCCCGAAAGGGTAGAGGAAATTATAGACCTATTTCACCATGAGCCGATATCGCTGGAGACGCCTGTCGGTGAAGAGGAGAACAGTCGCTTGGGTGACTTTGTCGAAGACCATGCTAGCTTGGCGCCAATCGAAGCTGCCACACAGCAGTTACTCAAAGAACAGATAGATAGGGTACTTGATGAGCTTACCCCACGAGAGAAAAGGGTGCTACAGCTCAGATTCGGCCTCAAGGATGGACATACCAGAACCTTGGAAGAAGTGGGACAAGAATTCAATGTAACTCGAGAGAGGATTCGCCAGATTGAAGCTAAAGCTTTGCGCAAGTTGCGCCACCCTAGTAAGAGTCGAAAACTTAGGGATTATTTAGAGTAAGCGCTACTAAATTGGTTAGCTCTTGTATCTGATAAATCGATTATGGAACAGCTCTGGGCACCATGGCGAATACAATATGTTACCAGGCCGAAGGAGAGTGGCTGCATCCTGTGCCAAAAATCTAAAGAAAATAAGGACGAGACGAACTTCATCCTTCACCGCAGCCAAAATAACTTCATAATCTTGAATGCCTTCCCCTATAACCCGGGACACCTAATGATAGCTCCTTATCGCCATGTAGCAAATCTGCAGGATTTAACAGATGACGAGCTAACAGACCACTTCAACCTTGTGAAGAAAAGCTTGGCTCTTTTAAAAGAGATACTTAATCCCGATGGCTTCAACATAGGTTTAAACATAGGCAAGGTCGCTGGAGCTGGAATAGAAGAACATCTCCATACTCATATAGTGCCCCGATGGCAAGGTGATGTTAACTTTATGCCCGTATTGGCCAATACCAGGGTAATATCAGAGGAGTTAGCTGCCACTTATAAAAAACTAAAAGCCGCTATTAAGTAAATCGCTACTCAGCTTGAGGATATGAGCCTAGAACTTTAACAAAAGTGGTTACCTGTTCAAGCTCTTTTATAGCCTCTTGATAAACTTCACTATCTATGTGCCCTTCAAAATCGGTATAAAAAACATACTCCCACGGTTTGCTTTTACTTGGCCTAGATTCTAATTTCGTCAGATTTATATTCCTAATGGCGAATATGCCCAGGACTTTATATAGGGCACCAGGTACATGCTCAGCAGTAAAAACAATAGAGGTTTTGTTTCTTTCAGCCGGCTTAGCTTTTTGTTTAGAGATAGCAAAAAACTTGGTGTAATTATTAATATTGTTTTCAATTTGCGGTGCCAGTATCTCCAAGCCATAGATATCAGCGGCTCTCCGGCTGGCTATAGCAGCACACTCTTCCAACTGATTCTCCCTTATCATTTTGGCGCTACCTGCGGTATCGTAACCAGGCACGGTTTCAAGCTTCAACTTGCTCAGAAAATCCTCACACTGAGCCAGAGCTTGAGGATGGGAATAGACCTTTCTTATATCAGCCAATTTTTCTCCGGGCAAAGCCATTAAATAATGACTTATCCTCAGAATGACTTCAGCGTATATATTAAGAGGGTATGCCAATAGCAAGTCATACGTTTCGTTGATGCTACCAGCCTGGGAGTTCTCTATGGGAACCACGCCGAAACTGACCTTGTCCTCAACCACAGCTTGGAAGACATCTCGAAGGCGAATGCAAGGCAAGAAATCTACGTTGCCGCCGAAAAGCTTTATGGCGGCATCCTCACTGAAAGCACCTCTGTCCCCCTGAAAAGCAACCTTAATCATAATTTAAAAGTATAGTCCAAACTTACTCTAAACTTCCACTGGCTTGCTTAACTTTTCCAAAAGCGCGGCAAAAATATCATCAAAACTGTAAACAACTCTAGCCTTCCCAACCACATGCAGATAATCAAAACAACCTTCCCTGCTCCAGGAAGCCAGGCATAATTTAATGCCGGCCCCACTCCACCTAACCCAGGCCCTACATTCCCTAAAGTAGCTGCCACCGCTGAGAGCGATGTCTCCAAATCAAGCCCTAAGAAACCAAGCGTTATGGAAGCGACAACTGCCACAAGGAGGTAGAGAAAAAAGAAAGAGATTATATCTCGGATTATTCCCTCTGAGAGAGGTTTTTGGTTATATTTCAGCGGAATCACAGCTTTGGGAGAAATAGTTTTTCTCATCATCACCCTGCTATGTTTCAGCAAGGTCAAAATCCGCACTACTTTTATCGCCCCCCCGGTAGAACCACCACAGCCTCCAATCAACATCAAAGTTAAAAGCACCATTCTGGCACCAAAGTGCCAGGAGCCAAAATCGCAGGTGACAAAGCCGGTAGTAGTCATGATCGAGATTGCCTGAAAGAGACTAT
>Ga0066636_10001747_pt1 | contig 13593 bp, 15 predicted proteins | sample CryGeyCG2014_080_2_FD_62736 | JGI IMG/M metagenome (GOLD analysis project Ga0066636, IMG submission 62736) | Groundwater microbial communities from aquifer - Crystal Geyser CG07_land_8/20/14_0.80 | ecosystem: Environmental > Aquatic > Deep subsurface > Groundwater | place: USA: Utah: Grand...
ATCGACCGGGAGGCCCCGGCCCACCGGTTTACATTGGAGGAGTGGCAAATCGTGCGCCGGATGATCCACACGACCGGCGATTTCGGGATCATGGAGGCGGTCCGTTTTTCGCCGGATGCAATCGCCGCCGGCGTTGCGGCCCTTCATGGCTGCCGACCGCTCATCGTTGACTCGAACATGATCCGCTCGGGGATTTCGCTGCCACGCCTGCGGGGCGTTTGCGGATTTTACCGGAAGGAGAGCCTGATCTGCCACATCGCCGACGAGGAGATCGAACGCACGGCCCGGCGGACCGGCCTCCCCCGCTCGCTCCATGCAATCGAGAAGGCCCGACCCTTTATCGCCGGAGCGATTGCGGCCTTTGGAAACGCCCCGATTGCGCTAATGGAGCTGAATCGGATGATCGTTGAAGAGGGGCTCCGGCCGGCCCTCGTCGTCGCGATGCCGGTCGGTTTCGTCCACGTCGTGGAGAGCAAGGAGGAACTGATGGCGCAGGGCGTTCCGTATATCGCGCTCGCCGGCCGCCGCGGGGGAAGCCCGCTCGCGGTGAGCGTCATCCACGCCCTCTGCGGCCTCGCGGGAACGGAAAAGAAAATATGAAATAATCGGGAGCTGTCCCTATTTATCAAAGGAGTGATCCATGGGAGAAGAGGCGGTAATGCGGGCCGTGATCCTGATCGGCCACGGGAGCCGCGTCGCGGGCGCCGACGACGACATGGAAAAGATCGCGGCGGGGCTGCGGGCGAAGCTCGGCGGGATCGTCGCGACCTGCCGGATGTCCGGCCGGGGGATCCCGTTCGACGAGGCGTTCGATCAATGCGTTCGCCAGGGGGCGAAGAGCGTGATCGTCCTCCCCTACTTCCTCCACTTCGGCGTCCACCTCCGCGAGGACATCCCGAAGATGATCCGAAAGGCCGCGCGGAGAAGCCCGGAGGTCCGTCTTGTTTTGGGCAAACACCTCGGCTACGACGACGCCCTCGTCAACCTCGTCGCGAAACGGATCGGGGAGTCGGAGGGTCTCTGCGAGGGAAAAGGGGGGACAGCGCCCCTATTTTTCCTATTCCTGGTTGTGAGCCTGTGCGCGCTGCCCACGCCGGCCTTCGCCATGCACATCTCCGAGGGGATTCTGCCCATCTCCTGGGCGGTTCTCTGGTATGCGGTCGCTCTCCCCTTCGTCGCCTGGGGCCTCCGGGACCTCCGTCGCCGCAGCGAAGAAACCCCCTGGTTCAAGCCGCTGGTCGGCCTCGTCGGGGCGGCGGTCTTCCTCATCTCCTGCATGCCGATCCCCGTTCCCAGCGCCGGGACCTGCTCCCACCCCTCCGGTACGGGCATTGCCGCAATCCTGATCGGTCCGGGATTGACCGCGGTCGTCACGAGCATCGCGCTCACGCTTCAGGCCCTCTTCCTCGCCCACGGCGGGATCACGACCCTCGGGGCAAACATCGTCTCGATGGGGGTGGCCGGCGCATGGGTCGGCTGGGGCGTTTTCACGGCTTCGAGGCGCCTCGGCCTCCCCTGGTTCGCAGCCGCCTTTCTCGCGGGGATGCTCTCCGACTGGGCCACTTACGCGACGACCTCCCTCGAACTGGCCGCCGCGCTCCACGGAGACGGATCGTTTACGACGATGTTCTCGCTCATCCTGCTCGCCTTCGTCCCCACGCAGCTCCCCCTCGGCATCCTCGAAGGGTTCCTCTGCGCGGGAGTGCTGAAGTTCATCCGGAACCGGAGACCCGAACTCCTCCAGACCGTTCCGGCGGGAGGCACGGCATGAAGAAAGCGATTTTGATCCTCACCGGGTCCATTTTCGGCCTCCTCCGACGGGATCCTCCGCGCGCAAGCGCCAACGTTCGTCGGACGGGGGAAACGGAAACGCCCGCGGACGCCCCCGACCGGGGACGCCGAATGAAGAAAACAACACTGATACTGCTTTTCGCCGGGGTCCTCCTTTCCGGACCGATGTCAACTTCCGGCCAGGCCGCCTCTTGGTCCGGCGTCGACAAGACCGTGATCGAAAAATTCGCCGAGAAGGCGGGACGGTCGGCTCGCGAACCCTTCATCAACACCGACCAGGGGGACCTTATTTTGTTCGTCTTTCTGCTGGCCGGTGTGGTCGGGGGATTCGCCGCCGGTTACTGGTTCCGCGTCCTGTTCCCGCCGAGGAGGAAAGATGTTTGATCTCTTTTCCGACATTTTCACCTACCGGGACAACGCGCTGACGCGGATCGATCCGCGGGTGAAGCTTCTCATCGCGCTGGCCGCGCTCATCGCCGTCGTCACCGCGGTGCGGCCGGTTCTCCCGCTTGGCGTCTTCGTCCTGTGCCTCGGGACCATCGCCGCACTCCGGATCCCGGCGAAACTCGTCGCACTGCGCCTTGCCGCGCCGTTTTCGACCGTCGCGATCCTGGTCGTGATCCAGACCTTCGTCACCGGGACAACGCCGCTCTTCACCCTGACCCTCGGCGGCTGGACGCTGACGGCGAAGGCCGAGGGGCTCCGACAGGGGCTGCTCCTTGGCGCGCGCGTCCTGGGCGCCCTCAGCATAGTCCTCCTCCTCGGCATCGCGACGCCGGCTCACCGGATTTTCCAGGCGCTCCGCGGATTCCGGATCTCGAAGGATTGGGTGGAGATCGCGATCCTGATGTACCGCTACATCTTCGTCTTGATGGACCGCGCGGGCGACCTCGCCGCCGCCCAGCGCCTCCGTCTCGGCTACACGGCGCCGCGCCGCGCGTTCGCCTCCTTTACCGCGCTTGCCGGGGCAACGGTCGTCCACTCTTTCGAACAGGCCGGCCGGACCCACGACGCAATGCGGCTGCGCGGCTACCGGGGGACGATGCCCTTCGGACCGCTCCCGACAATCGGTTTGAGGGACCGCACGCTCCTCGCCCTTTGTTTGACCGCCATAGCTGCCGCCTATGGCTTTCTGGAATGGGGGATGAGATGAGAAGAACCGCTGCCGCGGGACCTCTCTTTGCGGGCGACGACGGAATCGTTATCCGGACCGGCGCCGATTTGAATCCGTGCGTCATGACTCCGGACATGCGCTTTCCGAAATGGAGGAGGAAAGGATGAGGGCGGTCAATGTTCAGGGGGTTTCCTTCACCTACGACGACGGGACCGAGGCGCTCTCCGGGATCGATTTTTACGTCGAAGAGGGCGAGTTCGTTGCGGTCCTGGGCTCCAACGGCTCGGGGAAGACGACGCTGATCCAGCTCTTGGTCGGCCTCCTCAAGGCAAAGTCGGGGCGGATCGCCATCGGCGGGCGGGAGATCGGAAGCCTCACGGCGGAGGAGCTCTACCAGCGGGTCGGCCTCGTCTTCCAGAACCCGAACGACCAGCTCTTCGCCGCGACCGTGGAGGAGGACTGCGCCTTCGGCCCCCGGAACCTGAACATCCCGGAGGCGGAGGTGCAGCGGCGGGTCACGGAGTCGCTCGCGGCGGTCACGGCGCTCTCGCTGCGGGGGCGCGCGATCCATCACCTGAGCTTCGGGGAGCAAAAAAGGGTCTCGCTCGCGGGGGTCCTGGCGATGCGGCCGGCGGTTCTGATCCTTGACGAACCGACGGCGGGCCTCGATCCGGCCGGCGAGGCGCAGATGATGCAGCTCCTGAAAAAGCTGAACCGCGAGGAGCGGATGACGGTGATTCTCGCCACCCACTCGGTGGACATGCTGCCGCTCTTCGCGAACCGGATCTACGTCCTCGACCGCGGCCGGGTCCTCCAGCAGGGGCCGTCCGAGGAGATCTTCTGCCACCAGGAGATGATCGTCCGGGCGAAACTCCGGCTTCCCTACGTCTCCCGTCTGATGTATGAGATGAAGCGGCACGACGGCGTCCCGATCGACGGCCTGCCGCTGACGATCGGGGAGGCGCGGGTGCAGCTTCTGGAGCTGATCCCGAAGGAGATGATCCTCCCGGGAATCGAGGAGATCGGGTCATGAACGCGTTGCGGGAGGGATACACCACCGGAAGCTGCGCCGCGGCGGCGGCAAAGGCGGCCCTGCTGCTTCTCGCGGACGACCTGGCGACTGAAGAGGTGGAGATCCCGCTTCCCGACGGGCAGCGGCGGCGTCTGCCCGTCGACCATGTCCGGCGGACGAACGAAGGGGCGGAGGCGGCGGTCCGGAAAGACGCGGGCGACGATCCGGACGTGACGAACGGCGCGCTGATCGCGGCCGCCGTCGCCTGGACCGAAGGCAACGATGTGGAATTCGCCGCCGGCGAAGGCGTGGGAACGGTAACGAAGCCGGGGCTGGCCGTCCCCCCCGGCAGGCCGGCCGTCAACCCCGTGCCGCAGCGGATGATCCGGGAGGCTCTCCGGGAGGTCACGTTCCGCGGCGTCCGGGTGACGATCTCGATCGTCGGCGGCCGGGAACTGGCCGCAAAGACCTTCAACCCGCGGCTCGGCATCGCGGGCGGGCTCTCGATCCTCGGGACAACGGGAATCGTCCGGCCGTTCAGTTGCTCCGCGCTGCGCGAGACCTTCCGGTGCGCGCTGCGCGTGGCGGCAGCCGCGGGCATCCGGGCGCCGGTATTCGTCCCCGGCCACATCGGCGAGCGGGCCGCGCGGAGCCATTTCCGCATCGCGCCGGAGCAGGTTGTGGAGGTCGGAAACGAGTGGGGGTTCGCCCTCGACGAGGCCGCCCGGGCGCCCTTCGCGGCGCTCCTCATAGTCGGCCATCCCGGCAAGCTGGCCAAACTGACGGCGGGCGGCTGGGACACCCACTCCGGCAGATCGGGGAGCGCACTCCCCATTGTTGCAAAAATGCACGCAGCCATGTTGGGGCGACCGGCGGCGGAGACCCCCACGGTCGAGGGAATCTTCGCGGCCCTCGATGGGGGGGAGAAAAAGAGGCTGGGGAATACGCTGGCGGATGCAATCCAAAAGGCCGTCGGCAAACGGACGGAGGGGCGTCTCAACGCGGCCGTGGTCCTCATCGACCTCGGCGGCCGCATCCTCGGAGAGGCGGGAAACCGAATCGCATGGGAGTGAGAACGGGCGAGATCATCATCGTCGTGTACGGCACGGGAATGGGGAAAGGCGCGACGCCTGCAACCGGATCGGCAGCGGGGAAGGCCGATATTCTGACGGGTTCCCGGCAGAGGCATAACCGTTTTGTTGGAATATCTGGAGATTGGATAGTATGACCCTGACCAAAAAGAAGATCATCATCGTCGGGTGCGGACCCGGTGCGGAATCCTACATCACGCCGGCGGCACGGGCGGCCGCGGCGAGGGCCGACGTCCTGATCGTCTCCCGGCGTCTGAAAGACCTCTTCCCAAAATGCCCGGCGGAGCGGATCGATTCGGGCGTGGACATCGATGGAACCCTCGATGAAATCGCCGCCCGCTATGACGACGGGCGGCAGGTGGTCCTCCTCGCCACGGGCGATCCGGGGATCTTCAGCCTGGCAAAGCCGGTGATCCGGCGCTTCGGGCGGGAGAACTGCGAGGTGATCCCCGGAATCAGCTCCGTCCAGGTCGCCTTTGCCAGGCTCGGCCTCGACTGGCAGGACGCCCGGATCATCTCGGCCCACAGCTCCGACCCGGAGATGACAGCCGCCGATCTGCGCCCCGCCGGAAAGATTGCCGTCCTCGGGGGGCGGGAGGCGGCGCTGGCATGGATTGCCGGGCTCCTTCGGGAACTCGGAAGCGGCCGGCGCGTCTTCGTCTGCGAGGAGCTGACGCTTCCGGGCGAACGAATCCGTGAGGTCGCCCCCAACGACCTGGCCGGGCTTCCGGTCTCGTCGCGGGTGATCGTCCTGATCATTCAGGGAGAACTGCTATCATGAAGCTATGCGCCCTCTGCGGCATCGATCCGGAAGATCCGGAGTTCGCCCCCATGGATGAAGGGGCGCGGGGAGCGAGAAAGGGTGAACGGCCGTCAATCCCGGCCTTCCCGCGGACGCCTGTCCTGATGATCAATGGAGAACGGCTATCATGAACCCAGGCACACTTTACGGCATCGGGATCGGGCCGGGCGACCCGGAGCTGATTACCTTGAAGGGGGCGCGGCTCATCAGCGCCTGCCGGAACCTCTTCGTCCCCAAGGCGCGGACGGCTTCGGAGAGCGTCGCGCTCGCCATCGCCCGGCCCCTCGTCGGCCCGGGAACCCGGATCGAGGAGATCGTCTTCCCGATGACGGCGGACCGGGAGGAGCTGGCGGAGCGGTGGGACGAGGCGGCGGCGCGCGTCGCCAACGTTCTCACAGCGGGCGAGGACGCCTGCTTCCTCACCCTCGGGGACCCGCTTCTCTACTCGACCTACATCTACCTCCTCCGGGCGCTGCGTCAGATCATCCCCGCTCTGAACGCTGTCACCGTTCCAGGGATCGCCGCCTTCGGCGCCGCGGCGGCGCTGACAGACTTCCCCGTCGGGGAGGGGCGGGAACCGGTAACCATCGTTCCCGCGGCGGACGACCTGGGCGCCGTCCGACGGGCGTTGGCGCAGCGGGGAACGGTCGTCCTGATGAAGATCGGAAAGCGCCTCCCGGAGCTCCTCGACCTCCTTGACGAAGAGGGACTCTTGGAGTCGAGCGTCTTCGTCTCCCACGCGACGATGGCGGAGCAGCGGATCGAGACGGACCTCCGCCGCCTGAAGACGGAGGGACCGGAGGCGGGCTACCTCTCCATCATCCTCGTCCATGCCGAATAAATAGGGACAGCGCCCTATTATTTCCGGAAATAATAGGGGCGCTGTCCCCCTATTTAGCTCTCAAGGAGAAGCAATATGATCGTCCATTTTGTCGGCGCGGGTCCTGGGGACCCGGAACTCCTCACGCTCAGGGCGGAGCGGCTGCTGAAGACCTGCCGGATCTGCATCTACGCGGGGTCTCTCGTGAGCCCCGGCGTCCTGGCTCTGATCCCGGTGGAGGCCGAGCGCCACAACTCTGCCGGGATGTCCCTGGAGGAGGTGATCGCCGTCTGCCGGGACGCGCGCGACCGCGGGATCGACGTCGTCCGTCTCCACTCCGGCGACCCCTCGATCTACGGGGCGACCCGCGAACAGATGAACGCCCTCGACTCCTTAGGGATCCCCTATGACGTCTGCCCGGGGGTGAGCGCCTTCCAGGCCGCCGCGGCCGCCCTCTGTACGGAGCTCACCGCCCCGGAGATCTCCCAGACAATCGTCCTCACGCGAACCGCGGGGCGAACGCCGCTCCCCGAGGAACAGGAACTCGACCGAATCGCCCGGACCCGCGCGACCCTCTGCATCTTCCTGTCGGCAGGAAAGATCGCCGAGGTCGCCGTTACCCTGAGCGCCCATTACGGGCCGGAGTGCCCCGCCGCCGTCGTCTTCCGCGCCTCTTGGCCGGAGGAACTCCTCATCCGCGGGACGCTCGCCGATATCGCTCTGAAAACGCAGGCGGCCGGAATCCGTTCGACGGCGCTGATCATCGTGGGGATGGCGCTCGCGCGCGACCTCCCCGCATCGAAGCTCTACGACGCCGCCTTCACCCACGGCTTCCGGAAGGGGAAGATGCCATGAACGCCGCGCCCATCTCACAGATCGTCCTCCCCGGCACGGGGGCGAAACGCCTTGCTTCGCCGGCAGCGGCACTTTTGGAGCCGCGGCGCTTCATGGATGGGTCGGTCCGCGAAGTCCCGGAGGCGGAGGAGACAACATCATGAAAACCGCCCTGATCACGCTCTCCCCCGAAGGGACGAGGCTCCTCGCCCCACTCACCGGCAGGCTGCCGGAGGCGCGGCTCTTCATCCATGAGTCGGTACGGGAGGAGTCTGTGCGGATAGGGTCAGTTCGACAAGCCCGGCAATGGTCCGGCATGCGCGATTCAATCCAACCAGAGACGAACCTGCATGGATCTGTCCGGTGCGAGGCCTTCCATTACGAAACAGCCCGGCAGGATTCAGCCCCGCACGAGGCAAACCGAAGCGATCCGGACCGGCGCGATTTAACCTGGAGCGGTTCGGAATCGGAACTGGAAGCCCCCACGGCGGAGCGCTTTACGAGAATCGCCGACCTCACCGCATCGCTCTTTCCCGTCTGCCGGGGACTTGTCTATGCCGCCCCCTGCGGCGTCGTCGTCCGGGCGATCGCCCCGTTCATTAAAAGCAAGTACGAGGACCCTGCCGTCGTCGTCCTCGATGCGGGGGGGCGCTGGGCGGTGAGCCTGCTCTCCGGCCACGAAGGGGGGGCGAACGACCTCGCGATCCGCGTCGCTAACCTGACCGGCGCCGAGCCCGTCGTCACAACGACAACCGAGGCGCTCAAATCGGTGATCGTCGGAATCGGCTGCCGGCGGGGAACGCCGGCGGAACGGATCGTTGCGGCAGTCCGTGAAGCGCTCTCCGAAGCGGGAATCGCCCTCGCGGAGGTCCGCCTGCTCGCATCGGCGGAGATCAAGGCGGACGAGGCGGGGCTCATCGCCGCTGCGGAGACACTCGGCGTTCCGATCCGCTTCATCGCCGCGGAAGAGATACGGGCCTCTTTGCGTGAATTTTCGCATTCGGATTTTGTGGCCAAAAAGGTGAATCTGCCGGCCGTCGCCGAACCGGCGGCGCTGCTGGCGGGAAGGAGAACCCGATTCATTTGTCGAAAGAAAACATTCAACGGAATCACGATCGCCCTCGCCCGGGAAGGCTTTCCGTGGTCGGAATCGGCCCCGGAGGGCCGTTAGGCAATGGCTGGCGTGTATAACCATTCACCGCACCCGGCGAACGCGTTGCCGTATCTGCTGCTGACGTTGAGCGCGCTGTTCTGGGCGGGAAACGCGGTGATGGCGCGCGCGTTGCATCATCTGCTGCCGCCGGCGACAATGGCTTTCTGGCGCTGGGTACTGGCCTTGCTGCTGCTTTTCCCGTTTGTCATGCGGCCGATGTATGAGCAGCGCGCGCTGCTGCGCGCCAACTGGGCGCGCCTGGCGCTGCTCGGCGTGCTGGGTGTGGGCTGTTACAACACATTTCTCTACGCGGCGCTGCAGACCACGACCGCAACCAACGGCGTGCTGATCAGCTCAATGACGCCGCTGCTGATCTTGCTCATCGGGCGGGCGTTGTTCGGCGTCCGAATGACACGCCGACAGCAGGTCGGTATCGTGCTGTCGCTGGCGGGTGTCGTCGGGATTGTCAGCCGCGGCGACATCTCGGCGCTGGCGCAGCTCGATTTCAACCACGGGGATCTGTTGCTGATCGGCGGCGCATTGACGTGGGCGCTTTACACGGTGTTGCTGCGGTGGCGGCCCGCCGGCATCGACACCCTGGCGTTCCTTGGCGCCACGGTCGTCGGCGGCATCGTGCTGCTCATGCTGCCGCTCTATCTGGTCGAACTGGCAAGCGGCCGCGTCGCCGTATGGAATGCGGCAACCGGCGCCGGAATGGTTTATTTCGCGGTGTTTCCGTCTATTCTTGCCTATCTCTTCTGGAACCGCGGGGTAGAGCAAGTCGGCGCCAATCGCGCCGGGCTGTTCCTATATCTGATCCCGGTGTTCGGGATCGTGCTCGCCATAACGTTACTCGGCGAGCGGTTGCATCTTTTTCATCTGGTCGGCGCGGCATTGATTTTTGCCGGCATCTATATTTCCACAACCGGCGCGTCCGGCACGAAAGTCAATGCATGAAGCACATCGACAGAATCGGCGGCCTCGAACGGACCAGCCATCTGCCGACCGTCGCCCAGCCGGCGGCGCTGTTGGCGGAAAGGAGGACCAGATTCATGTGTCGCAAGAGAACGTACAGCGGATTCACCAATCGCCATCGCCCGAACAGGCTTTCCATGGTCGGAATCGGTCCCGATGGACCGCAAAATTTTTCATTTCTTCTCCCTTCACCCTAAATAGCTATACCCAGTCTTTCTTGTTGATCTTTGCCTGAAGGATTCTCCGTTGGAAGGTCTGAGGCTTCTCCCAGGACCGCCTTAGATTTCCCGGTATATCAATTAAAAAGTAGCCCGGACGAATTTGGCAGATCTCCGGCTCTTCATCCCAGTCGTAGCGGTTTGTGCTGTCCAGGTCAAAGGGAGCCCCACAATAGGCTCCGGTCAATAAAGAAATCCGAGAAAAAATATGACGGTCCAAGATCCCAAGGCAGTTGGGGATGGCCCGAGGATTGATGCAGCGGATAACACTGGGGGAAATAGTACTGCCGAACCAATATCCGGTAGATGCAAAATAGGCCCCTTCAACGATCAGAGAAAGGGAGTTCATCTGGAATGGGTTTAAAATCGTCCCATAGCAGGGACCTTCAACAAGCGTTATATTAAACTCTTCCAGTTGCTGGAGAAAAATCAGCAGCCGCTCCAGATAAAAGATAAATTTTACCAAATCCACTTTGGTCAGCTCCAGGTGTTCAGCGATTCGGCTGACGAGAAAGAGGATTTTCTGGGCCAGGGGAGAAACCGGATAGAGGTCAAAGAGGAGCGTTAGGTTATATTCGAGCAGTTTTTCCGCGAGTTCGGGATTCAGAGCATGATCCGGCTTAGGCCGGCCTCCTTTCAACGATCCGCGGAGGATAATAGTCTGTGGCACTGTCCCATCCGTAATCTGCCGCATTGATTCAACACTCTGGATTTCCAATTCCGCAATAAACCGAGTCAAATTTGCATCAAGCTTCTGGGATATGTATTCCCGCCTAAATTCCTGCATAATAGTATGGATCCGGCGAAAAATTAACTTTTTCAGGGCCGCATTATTTTTTAGATCCCCTGTCTCCATTTTGTTGTGGAGGAGGCGAAGGATATCCTCATTATTAAAACGGAGAACCAGGAATTGGCCCATCTGGAGCGCTTCGTGCTTTGCATTGCTCCGCAGGAGTTCTAGAAAATGGTCGACTAAACTGGAAAAATTATCCCGAAACTCGGCCTTTTTCTTTAACGAGTCAAAATCTTTCCCGAACCAGGTTAGACTGATCTGATCCTTATTCCCTATCCACTCATGGGACTCCAAAAGCTTCCGGTAAATTTTCTGGAATGCCGTAAGGCTCTGGAAAAGAGTCTGCTTTTCCTCCCAGGAGTAGACCTGGTGAAAGGAGATATAAATGATCAGGGTTTCAATCTCATAATGGTTGATCAGAACGGCGCAGGCCCTGGTCTTTATCGCCTGTCGATGGGCTGGATTCCCTTCCAGAAGTATGATTCTCAGGACCGGATCAGCAAGAATCAGTAATTCAGGGACCCTCCGGTTATAGAAATTGATAAGTTCGACGAACAATTGCGGGGAAACCGGCGGATGATGTTCTGCAATGATCTTTATGAGAATCTTGGCAATAACGATATCCTGAATAATTTGAGAATTCTGATCCGGGGGCAATAGATCCAAGCGGGTCAGTTTCGGGATGATTTTCAAATTGTACGGTTCGGTCGGGAAGAGGATCTCTTTTACCTCCAACCATTCCTCCAGAGTCAGTCTTTCATGAAGGGATTTCCATTCCTCATTGAACCGCCTCTTCAGGGCGCGGTGGTTGTGGTAACCCGGCCTGTGTGAAGAGAAAAGGATTGATAAGGCATTGCTTATTCGCGGTGGAAGTATATGAAGCAGGATTTTGTGTGTCAAGAGGAGTATTCAGGGTCCCGATAAAGGTGATCATCATTGATATCAATTTGAAATGATTGATCTAACGCAGAGCTAAGCCGCGCGCGTTAGCGCGTCGGCTTGAGCGAGAGGTTAGATGCCTCGTAGTGGGTGACATAGTTTCAGCGATTGCCCGTGCGGGCGAATCGAAATCCCGAATAGACAAGTTCAGTGCTGTTTCCCGAATCCATTGCACGTACCACGCCCCCCTCGCCATTACCGATTCCCGCGACAACCGCTTCGTCATCGGAGACCGCCTGCAAGGCAAACGTCACTCTGGCCTCAGGATCGGCACCGTTCTTGGAAGCAAGCACCGCTTTAAATACCAGAATTCCCGATTCGGTCGTGAGTTCAGCCTGCTTGAAGTCGAACTGCTCATCGGTTGTGTCTGTTTGATACTTGCCCACTCTATTGCGCCAGGCGTCGGGTATTTCGGCGAGCAGCACTCGTTCGAACGCAAAAGGCGCGGGCAGTCCGTCCAGCACGGCCACATCTTTTCCCTGCACCGTTTGGAATCGAACGGATAGCGTATCAATCGGTATGGAGATCAAACCGAATGCCACGCTCGCCTTCGGCACGAAGGTGTCGGCGCTAACCGGCTGCAACGTGAAGCTCCTGTCAAACAGTGAGGTCTTGAGTTGATCGCCGTCCACGGTAATGGACCCGAGCTGGCCATTAAACATCGCGTAGTGGCCAGCGTAGCGGGCAAGTTTGTCACGTGGTAGCTGCACCGGATCGGGAGCCCTCTTCGCGGAATCGTGCGGCGGCATACCATACCTGGTCGCGTAGGCGAGTTCGAGCACGCGGGTGCCGAGCTGCGTGATGAACTTCGATGCCTTATCGCTGTTGGTAAGGATGATGACACCGAGCTTCTGTTCGGGCAGCAGCGAGAGGTGCGCCTGATAGGGAGGAAATCCGCCGTTGTGCCACGCCAGCGGCTGACCGCCCGGGACGGACAGGCCGCTCAGTATCCAGGCCATGCCGATCTTGTGGCCGAAATCCGTATCGAGACCCTCGAACTGCGGCTTGAACATTTCGTGCAGCGTTTCGGGATTGACTAGCTGCGCGCCCTGCGCGCTGCCATCGGCAAAGATGAACCGCAGCCAGCGGCTCATGTCGTTCACGCTGGACAGCATGCCGCCTGCTGGTGTGTCGCGCAAGGATAAGCGTGTCGCTTCCTTTCCGTTGCGGTAGCCACGGGCATAGTGGCGCTCGATCTCTGGCGTGAGCTGGAAGGAAGAATCCGCCATCCCCAAGGGCGTCAATAGGTTTTGCTGCATGGCGCTGGAGAATTCCTGATGTTCGACGTTCTCGATCACCTTTCCGAGCAAGCTGAAGTCGATGTTGGAGTATTTGTATAGCGATTGCGGCGGACTCACGAGACTCTCCTCACGTAATGCCGTGACATACTCCGCGAGTGAGACGGGATGGTCGACCCACATGCCCTTGAGCATATCCGATGGCAATCCGGAATGATGCGCAAGCAAAGCGCGCAGGGTGATGGGCTTGCAGTCCGCGAAACGATTGTGGATGGAGAATTCCGGTACATAAGCCGTGACCGCTTTGTCCAGTTCGACCTTGCCCTGTTCGGCCAGTCGCATGATCTCGGTGGCCGTCACAACCTTGGAGATCGACCCGATTCGATACACCGTGTCAGCGGTCGCAGGTACCTGATTGGCGACATCGGCATAGCCGAAACCCTCGGCCCAGACGACTTGCTGATCATCGATAAGCGCGATGCTCAGACCCTTGACGTCGTGTTTCGCCATGTCTTGTTTAATCACAGCGGACAGATACTGCCTAGCCGGTCCGTAATCGCCGCGGGCGATATTCGTCGGTCTGGGTGGGGCACCGGCGCACCCGGAGAGCAACAATACAAAGGAGAAACCCAAGCCGATTAGCCATCGAGGTAACATTCGCAGGTCCATTTTCTTGTCGTATTTTGCTGTCATTTGTCACCGCCGATGAAGTATGGACCCACCCAGCACCGATAAACGGACCCACCTGATCGTTACTTTATCTTTTTTCCACACCGGCTAAAGAGACCCATCAACTTTTATTACCCAGCGGCA
>Ga0066636_10001750_pt1 | contig 13579 bp, 10 predicted proteins | sample CryGeyCG2014_080_2_FD_62736 | JGI IMG/M metagenome (GOLD analysis project Ga0066636, IMG submission 62736) | Groundwater microbial communities from aquifer - Crystal Geyser CG07_land_8/20/14_0.80 | ecosystem: Environmental > Aquatic > Deep subsurface > Groundwater | place: USA: Utah: Grand...
TGAGAAGGTAGACACACCAGAGGAGAATGCTGAAGACGGCGATCATTGTGTAGAGGCGGGGTTCGCGGATGACACGGAAGCCCTCGACGAACGTGTCAAGGACCGATTCGGTTTTCTCCAGGAGCCGCGAAGGAAGGAAGCCGAACAGGCGGCGATAGAGTGCGAGGGTCGGGTTCTTTTTCCAGAAGAGGAAGAAGAGGAACAACACGATCGAAAGCGTGGCCGCAAAGAGGATACTCGCCGCCTGCAAAAGCCAGGGGAACACGGCCGTCAGTCGTGCCTCCCCCGCTGCAAAGACTCCGCCGAGAAGAAGGAGGAGTGTCAGCATGTCGATGACTCGTTCCACGACGATGGTCCCGAGCGCACCGCTCTTCGATATCCCTTCAAGGTTGCCGAGCGTGTACGGGCGGACGAGCTCGCCGACCCTGGGGACGAAATTGCTGAGGGCGTACCCCATCATCGTCGACGCGAACAAGTTCGGGAACGATGTGCGTGGCTTGAGGGGAGCGAGGAGATACCGCCATCGCCATGCACGGACTCCGATTGCGGTGAGGATAAGGGGGATCACAAGCGATGCGACGAAGTAGTTCCCGCGCGAGAGGGCTTCTCTCAGCTTCCCGAACTCCGTTCCGCGGAATGCAATATAGAGGAACCCCAGGGTCAGGAGGATGACTGCAGCGGTCTGGACCGCCCGAACGCGAAGTATTCTCATCTGTTGTCTGTTCCTCGGGGCGGATGTCAGCGTTGCTTCCGAAGGTCCACCACCGTGGCTCCCTTCGGAGCCTGAAAGTGGAACATGCTTTCGCTGACGCCGGTATCGAACTTCGCGTTCTTGATCTGGTAGGTGGTTTCAGTCTCGTTCACGTCCGTGATGACAATCTTCCAGGCCACCCACTCATCGGGGTCGACCCACATCTTCAGAGACCGGACGGAGGCTTCGTTGTCCTTCGTGACAAGCTTGAGCACATACACGGTCGTCCCGTGAAGCTTCTCCCTGCCGAGGAGCGTCGCGTAGTAGTCCGATGGTAGGCCGAGAATGAACCGTGCAGGGGTAAACGAATGAGGGTCATCGCGATAGGAGTCGATGATCACCTGTTTGTTCGGCGCAGAGTAGGACCAGACCGTTGTTCCGTCCGTGACGATTGTCTGCTGTTCGTTCGAGAAGCGGGTGCAGTTCGGCTTCTTCATCACGAGCGTCCCTCCGAGTGTCTGGGTGGTGTTCGTGAGTGTGAACTTCACAGTCTGTGTGAACGTGATCGTGGCGTCTTCTGCCGTGTTGTATTTCGCCTGGAGTCGCTCGAGGACATCCCGGGCCGTCTCGTCGGCCGCGCGTGCCGCGAGACCCGTTCCTGCGACCGCATTGATGAGAAGTCCGGCGATGATGGCCCGCCGCAATGTTCGGGCCGCGTCCATGTACATGCTATTCTCCTTCCAGGGCTTCGAGAATCCGTTCAAGTTCGTCCTCTGTGTCGACGAGCACGAGCCGGGCCTTGCTCCCGTCGAAGGGTCCCACGATCCCCGCCATCTCAAGCTCATCGATGAGGCGGGCAGCACGGGAGTAGCCGACCTTCAACCGGCGCTGAACGAGCGAAACCGATCCCTGCTGGTGACGAACGACAAGTCGGGCTGCTTCTTTAAAGAGCTCGTCGCGAGATCCCTTGCCTCCGCCGAGCCCGTTCATCTTCCGCTCGGCGACGGAGGGGAGCGCGGCGGGATTGGAGTACCCCTTCTGCCGCGCAATGGAGTCGACTATCCGCTCGACTTCATCGGTGGACAGGAATGCGTTCTGAATGCGCATCGGCTTCGGGCTGCTGGAGGGAAGGTAGAGCATATCGCCGTTCCCGAGAAGCTGCTCCGCGCCGTTCATGTCGAGGATCGTGCGTGAATCGGTCTTCGACGCGACCTGGTAGGCAATCCGCGCCGGGAAGTTGGCCTTGATGACGCCCGTGAGGACATCAACGGAGGGACGCTGCGTTGCGACGACGAGATGGATGCCGACTGCGCGGGCGAGCTGGGCAAGGCGGGCGATCGGCTCCTCGACTTCCTTCGCCGCTGTTATCATGAGGTCGGCGAGCTCATCGATGACGACGATGAGGTATGGAAGCTTGTGGTGCTTTATCTCCTCGGTGTCGTGCAGGCGTCCTTCTCGAAAACGGTCGTTGTAGTCACCGATACTCCTGACCCCGGCCGAGGCAAGCCGGTCGTAGCGCCGTTCCATCTCAAGCTCAAGCCCCTTCAGGACTGCGACGGCGTTCGCCGGTGTTGTGAAGATCTCCTCATCTGCGTCGGGGGAGAGTGCAAGGAAATGGCTCCGGAGCTTCGCATACTGCGAGAGCTCGATTTTCTTCGGGTCGATGATGATGAACTTAACGTCCGATGGGTGAAGCTTGTACACGAGGCTCATGAGGATGGTGTTGATGCCTACGCTCTTCCCTGATCCGGTCGCGCCCGCGATGAGGAGGTGCGGCATCTTCGCGAGGTCGTCGACGTACACCTCACCCGAAATCGTCTTGCCCATCGCCAGTGGAAGGGTCGCCCGTGTCTCGCGAAACCGAGTGGAGTTCACGACGCTTCGGAACCGGACGATGGCGGGGTGCGCGTTCGGGATCTCGACACCGATGGTTCCCTTCCCGGGCATTGGTGCGATGATCCGGATGCCGCGGGCCTTGAGGGCAAGTGCGAGATCGTCCGCAAGGCTCGTGATGCGGCTGATCTTCACGTCGGATGCAGGGACAAGCTCGTAGAGGGTGACGACGGGGCCGGGCGTGACGCTCACGCTTTCGATCTCAACCGAGAAGTTCGCGAGCTTCGCCTGGAGGAGGTCGGCATTCTCCTTCAGCTCGTCGTCGTTGACAACTTCGTTCTGTGTCGAAGGGTCAAGGAGGTCAACCGTCGGCGGGACGTAGTCAATTTCCTCCTCCGCGTCGGGTGCCACGACGGCCGCAGCGGCCTTTGCCGGGGCCTCCTCCTCGGCAGCCAGCATTCGCTTCATAACATTGAGCGGACGGCTCTTCGGCTCAAGCGGAGGCAGCTGGTCCGTTCCGTCCTCCCTATCAAACATCGTCTCGAGTGGTTCGGCCTCAACGGGAGGATACGTGCGTGACGGCTTCACGCGTTCAGGCTGCGGTTTCTCCGGGATCTCCTGTTTCACCGCGGTGTCAGGCTCCTCATCCTTCCGGATCTCGACCCGGGCGCTGTGCAACCTGCGTTCTGCAGACGCATCAACCGGAGCGTGGCGAAAGGCGGAGACCCGGTCCGCGATCCGGTCGTAGATGCGGCGGAGACGCTCGGCTGTGCGCGTCATGTCGAGATCATAGGCGAGGAAGAAGACGAGGAAGAGCGCTGTTCCAAGAACGATGGAGCCTCCGATCGCACCGAGGAGGCGCGAGAAGACGAGTGCGCTGAAGATGCCGATTGTGCCCGACCATTCCTGCGGTATGAACGCCTGTCCGGCGATGTTCCAGATCATTCCGACGATCGCGGAGGAGAGGCAGGCGATGGCGAGGAAGTATGCACTGAGTGCGAAGAACCGGCGAAGCTGCCATTCCCTCAGGATCCCCCAGCCCCAGACGAGGAGGAGAAGCGGGATGACGAGAGAGAAATAGCCGATGCCTCCCTTGATGAACGCATCGGCGAGGACGGCCCCGACCGGCCCGATCCAGTTCTGGGTTCGCTCGAGCTTTTCAGGGTTGGTAAGTGCTCCAAAGAGCCCGAGGTCCGCGTTCATCTCGTCGAGCCTTGAATAGGAGACGATCGCGATCGTGAGGAGAACGCCAACGAGGGCAAGGAGCACTGCGATGAGCTGCAGCTTGCGGTGCGTCCTCCCGTGTTCCTGCTTTGGTGCTCTCCGCTCTTTCGCGCGTGCTGGCATGGTTCCCCGAATCCCTCCTTCAGGCGGAACTCTTCACACCGGTCCGCTCTTCATCAGCGGCGCCACCGCCGATCGGCGGCTGGGGTTGAAGTATCTTGAGAACTGTATTGTCTACGAGGACCGGGAGAATCGGGACTGAATCGACCGCGGCGCATGATTCGAGGTCCCGAGCGAAGCCGATGGAGGCGAGGTACTTCCCATGGTCGCACGAATTGAGCAGGCTGAGGAGCGATCTCCCGAACCGCTTGTAGAGCCCCTGCGCAGCGCGTGCTCCATCGGTGAGTACCGGCGGCTTCAACTCACAGAGCCGGTCGATGATCATACCGGCGCAGACCGCATCCTCCAGCGAGAATGTGTTCTGTTTCCCCGAGCAAAGGATCGTCGCGTCGCCATCGCCGCGGCCCGAGAGGTATTCGACGACGCGCGAGAGGTTCACGAAGCTGCCGATGACCATCTCGCGGGAACCGCGAGCCTTCGCGGCGGCAAGGGTCCCGTTCGTGGTGCTGAAGACGAGGACTTTCCCGGTAATCCGCTCGCTGACGTACTCGGACGGAGAGTTCCCCAGGTCGAACCCCTCGATGATCCTTCCGTTGCGCTCGCCGCAGAGGAGCGTGAGCTCCGCGCTGAGGTTCGTGCGCATCTTCAAAGCCGTCTCCACGTCAAGGACGGGGATTACTTCGCGTGCACCGTTGTTGAGGGCGGTGGTGATGGTCGTCGACGCACGAAGGACATCCACAACTACGATGATGCGGTCGCGGACGCGCGAATCGTCGATCTCGGAAGGGGTAAAGGCGACGTCTATTCTCATCTCACCTGTCGACAGCAGCCATCATGATTACCGATTGACAAACGGAAACTTGACGACACGAGCCCGCACCGGGATGCCGCGGATACTTGCGGCGATCTCCGTTCCAGGCTCCGCGTACTTTGACGAGACATAACCCATGCCGATGCCGCGCTGGAGGAGAGGGGAGAAGGTCCCACTTGTGATATGACCGATCTTCTCGCGGGGAGCGCCCGCGGAGAGCAGGTCGTACCCGTGGCGCGGCAATGCCTTCGACCCGCGATCGGGGTCGTCGACAACGAAACCGATCATCGCGCGGCTGAGACCCTGGCTGTGCGCCTTGAGGAGAGCCTCGCGCCCGGTGAAGTCACCCTTGTTAAGCTTTGTGATCCAACCGAGCCCCGCTTCGAGAGGATGGGTCGTCTGGTCGATATCGTTCCCGTAGAGGCAGTAGCCCATCTCGAGGCGGAGCGTATCGCGCGCCCCGAGCCCGGCCGGCCCGATACCGAATTCCTTCCCGGCGTCCATGACCGCGTTCCACACCGCCGCCGCGGTTCCCTCGTTCGCGTCGAAGTAGATCTCGAAACCGAGCTCGCCGGTGTATCCCGTCCTAGAGATGATCGCCTCGGCACCCGCGACGCGCCCTCTGAGGAAGTGATAGTAGTTCAGGGATGCGATGTCGTCGGTCGTCAGCTTCTGGAGCGTCGCGAGGGACTTTGGTCCCTGGACAGCGAGAAGCGCAACGTCGTCGCTCGCGTCCCTGATCTCGACATCATAACCCGCATGGGAGACAAGCCAGTTGAAGTCCTTATCCTTGTTCGAGGCGTTCACGACCAGCATGTACCGCCCGCCCAAGTCGTAGACAAGGAGGTCATCGACGATTCCCCCGTCATCATAGAGGAGGGCAGAGTACTGGACACGGCCGTTGAAAAGCTTTGTCACATCGTTGACGGTCATTCGCTGGAGGAATGCCTCCGCGCCCGCTCCGTCGACGTAGAACTCGCCCATGTGCGAGACATCGAAAACGCCGACGGCGTTGCGGACGCGAAGGTGCTCCTCGATGATGCTTGTGTACTGCACGGGCATCTCAAATCCGGCGAACGGCACGATCCTGGCACCGAGCGCCTGGTGGATGGTGTAGAAGGGTGTGCGTTTCAGCATGCAGGGAATCCTATGCCTTCAGTTTCTTCCAGTCAGCGAGGAACCTATCGAGTCCGGCGACCGTGAGCGGGTGGTGCACGAGCTGTTCGATGACCTTGAACGGCATCGTGACGATGTCGGCGCCCATCATCGCCGCGTCAACGACATGGAGAGGATGGCGGACGCTTGCGACCAGGATCTCGGTTGTGAACCCGTAGTTCCGGTAGATGGTGACAATCTGTTCGACGAGACCCATCCCGTTCTCACCGATGTCGTCGAGGCGCCCGACGAACGGGCTGATGAACGAGGCGCCGGCTTTTGCCGCAAGGATCGCCTGCGGCGCGGAGAAGCAGAGCGTGACGTTCGTCCGGATCCCCTCGGAGGAGAGCTGCTTCACCGCCTTCAGCCCGTCCTTGATGAGCGGGATCTTCACAACAACGTTCGGGTGCAGTGCGGCGAGCTCGCGTGCTTCGGCAAGCATCCCCGCGGTGTCGGTTGCGATGACCTCCGCGCTCACCGGACCGTTCACGATCGAACAAATCTCCCCGATGAGCTCGCGAAAGTCCCGGCCTTCCTTTGCGACGAGGCTCGGGTTGGTCGTGACACCGTCGAGGACGCCGAGCTCGGCGGCCTCCTTGATCTCGGCCACGTTTGCCGTGTCGATGAAGAACTTCATGGAGGCTACGTCCCCTTGTACTCTGAGGTGATGTCCTTTCCGTCACGCGGCAGAATGAAGCGGAAGTCGTGCGCGGCGAGGGCCGGATCGCTTTCAAGCTTCAACCGGATGAAGTGCTTCAGCGAGAGCTTCGTGAAGCGGCTGATCGTCCCCTCGTGTAGGTACTCGGCGACCGACGGGTTCACGCGCAGTGTGAGCCGGAAAGTGCGGTGGTCGGTCCGGAAGCGCTTGATCCATCGCTCGATCTGGTTGAGGACAGTGTTCTTCGAGAGAACCATTCCGCTGCCGCCGCAGCGCGGGCACGGCTCGGAGAACGACTTCATGAACCCCTGGCGGACGCGCTGACGCGTGATCTGCACAAGACCGAATTCGGTCATCGGCAGAACGGTGAACTTCGCGCGGTCCTTCCGGAATTCCTTTCGCAGTTCGTCGTACACCTTCTTCTTGTTCCGCTCGTCATCGAGGTCAATGAAATCGACGACAACGATGCCGCCGATGTCACGGAGGCGAAGCTGCCGGACCACCTCGCGTGCCGCCTCGAGGTCCGTCTTTAAAGAGTTAAGCTCCTGCTCCTGTCGGGCGGCGTAGCGTCCGCTGTTCACATCGACGACGACCATTGCCTCGGTCTGTTCGATGATGATGTAGCCGCCGCTCTTAAGCGGCACTTTCCTCGAGAATGCCGTCTGGAGCTCTTTCTCGATGCCGAAGGCATCAAAGATCGGCTCGTTGCCGCGGTATGCCTCGATCCGGTCAATCATCTCCGGGGAGGCGCCCCGGACATACGCGGTGATGTCGCGGTAAAGCTTCTTCGAGTCGACGACCACACGGGCCACCTCGCTGTTGAAGAGGTCACGGATGACGCTCGAGGTAGTGCTCAGGTCCTTGTAGAGGAGCGCCGGCGGCTTCTCGCTCTTGACCGTCTGTTCGATCTCCTTCCACGTTTCCATGAGGCGCTGGAGGTCGGCCTTGAGCGCATCCTCGCTCTGCCCCTCGGCAACTGTGCGAATGATGACTCCGAAGCCGTCGGGGAGCATCCCGTGGACGATCCGGCGGAGCCGGCGCTTCTCGCGGAAGTTCACGATTTTCTTGGAGACGCCGATCTTCCCGTCGAAGGGGAGGAGAACAAGGAACCTCCCGGGAAGGGAGACTTCGCTCGTGACGCGGACACCCTTGTTTGCAACCGGTTCCTTTGTGACCTGGACGATGATGTCCTGTCCCGATTCAAGGTGGACGCCGTTGAGCTGTGCTCCCCGCCGTTGCGCACGTCCTTGTCCCGGGCGCGACCCGTCCCCCGGCTCGATTCGCTGTGGGCGCCTGGAACCAACCGCATGCTGAGCCACGACAGCCTCGGTCTCCCCTTCGTCGTCGGTATCCACGTCGGAATCATCACCGATGAGCGAAGAATACTCGTTCAGAGAGCTCCCGATGTCGGAGAAGTGGAGAAATCCGTCCCGCTTGAGGCCGATGTCTATGAAGGCTGCCCTGATACCGGGCATGACGCGGGCGACTTTGCCGAGGTAGATGTCGCCCACCATCCGGTCTTTTTCAGGAGTCTGGGCAAAGAACTCCGCGAGCCTCCTATCTTCCGTAATCGCTGTGCGGATCTCGTTGGAGGCTCCGTTGATGATGATCTCTTTTCTCATACAATAACACTCGTTTAGTTCGTGACGGCAGCGCCGCTCTCCCGACTCGTCGTGCGAGGGGGGACATGCTGATTACACTTGTGGCATACGTGGGATCTCGGCGTGCGCGGCCGAATGGCAGTCTAGCGGCATCAACTGCTGCCTCCTCCCTTAGGGTGCGCAAGAGGCGAGTCAGCAGGAGAATCGTCGGGCGAGCGAGAAGATCGGGGAGTCTTCCGGACGAGGCCAGTACGGTCAGATAGAAGAGAATGTGAAGTGCCCTTCGGCGCACTTACGTGGCTCCACGTAGAGGAGGGTGCCCGGTACTTGAGGCCCTTTGCCCACAGCACGAAGCTGGAAATTCCCGCGTCAGCGTGTCAATCGCGACGCGAAAGGAGATGTGCGGGACACCCAGTGTACAATGTGCCAGCTTTGCTGTCCCCGTTGGGACAACGGCTTAACAACCAAAGATAAAGTAAGGATTCTAACGATCGATTGCAAGATTCATACCTTAGATCCGATTTAGGCGTGAGTTTTCGCTGAGTTCTCTCTTTTGAGGGGTTGCCAAACCTTAGGTTGGCACGATCAGGACGGAGAGGGTTTTCAGCGTCGAGTGTCGAGCCCGATCGGGTGAGACCGGAGGCAAGATAATACTCAGACGGGCGCACTCCACCGAAGATGTCTGTGATGACACCGAAAAGAGGCAAGAGACGCGAGCACTCGTGAAGAGGTGAGGTGCCTGGGTTGACTTTCTGGCCCCCTTTCAATAACTTGCCGCTGGAGGGAAGTTCAAATCCGAGATCCGGCTGAGACGCGTGTTCTTCCGCGTTCCTTTTCGCGTGACTGAAGGAGCATACCGAGAGAGGAGGAGATGCACCATGTCGGACAGAGAACGATTCCTGAAGTACCTCGACGAGCAGCACGTCAGCTACACCTTGGTGCGTCATGTCCGCGCGTTCACATCACAGGAGGTGGCAGGCACGACGCACGTTCCCGGCAGGGAACTCGCCAAGACGGTCGTCGTGAAGGCCGACGACAGGTACGCGATGGCGGTCCTGCCGGCCCCGCGGCGCGTGAACCTGAAGCTCTTCAGGGAAGTGTGCGGTGCGAAGGAGGCACATCTGGCGACCGAGGAGGAGATGGAGAAGATCATGCCGAGCTGCGAAGTCGGCGCGATGCCTCCCTTCGGCCACTTCTACAACCTGCCTGTCTACGTGGACAGGGCGCTGACCACGGACGTTGACATCGTCTTCAACGCCTGCACGCACACCGACGCCGTGAAGATGAGCTACAGCGACTACGCGAAGCTGGTTCAGCCGAACGTGGCGGACTTCACCGACTCCGCTTCGTAGTGCAGCTCGAGCCATCGCTCGCATCACGCGCCCTGCTTCCGGGAGGAGCGGTAAGGGAGCATGGCGGTCCGATTTGTGTTTTCCCCACGGAAACGGTGCCTTGTATTTCGCGCCCTCCCTCGTTAATTTAAACTCGCTAAAGACAATGGGAACAAGCAATTCCGCGGGAGACCTGACGTGGTCCGCCCGCCCGGGTAACGGGAGGGAGAAGAGCACGAGCGAGGAGCTTCTTTTCGCCGAAGTGTCGAGGTTTTTCTGTGCGTCGTTGGACATCGAGCGTTGCATCCTTTTTCTCTTCGACGGCGCGCACGAACGTCTCTAGCCTGTCCATGTCATAGGTGTCGACCCGGCGAAGGTGTCCCGGCTTCAGGAGACTGACGATTACCCGCTACTTCTCGCTCGCCTCCAGCAGGTGGATCGTGTGGAGCTGATTGACTCAACGCCGCCGGAGGATCCCCTTCGCCAGGTGCGGTTCGTCTACGAGGGCCTCCCTGCCGGTGTTCTTCTTCCGGCGAAGGCGCATGGCATTCTCTACGGTGCGGCCATCCTCGGGCTCAGGGAGAAAGGCGGGCCCGACGTTCGAGGCAGGCTTCTGTCCTCCGCTGCCGTCCAGCTTGGCCTCATGGTTGAAAACCTCAGGCTCAGGGAGTCGGTCCGGAAAGCGGAGCAGCGGTACGACGACCTCTTCAATCTGACCCCCGAGTTTGGCTTCGTCCTCGCGCCCGACGGGACGATCCTCGATACGAACCAGTCTGCCGCCACCACGTTCGGGCTCATCCCAACCGACGGTTTCGGGCGGCAGATCTTCGACTTCCTCGCGGAACATTCACACGACGATTTCGCGCGCGCGCTCAGCGACGCGGTGCGTCTGAAGCGAAGCAGGGAGTTTGAGGTTCAGTTCCGACGGCAGGACGGCCAGCTCGTCGATGCTGTTCTCAACCTGTCGGCCTACTTCGATTCGAAGTTCGACACGAACGCCGTCTACGCAGCAGGCCGCGACGTCACCGAGCGGAAGAAGGCGGACCTCCAGCTTCTGAGATTCGCCAACGCAATCCACTTCACCGTGAACCCTATCGAGATCACCGACGTCGACGGGCGGATCATCTATGTGAACCCTGCCTTCGAGCGTGGGAGCGGTTACACGAAGGAGGAGCTGATCGGCAAGAACCCGGCGATCCTCAACAGCCGGAAGCACTCCAGTGAGTTCTGGTCTAAGATGTGGCGCGCGATCATGGCCGGGAAGGTGTGGACCGGCGAGGTGGTGAACCGCCGGAAGAACGGCGAGCTCATGTACACTGAGCTCCTCATCTCACCGATCCTCGACGCGGCCGGCAGGGTCATCGGTTTCCTGGGCTCCCATACCGATGTGACTGAGAAGAAGCACCTCCAGGAACAGCTCTTCCGGTCGCAGAAGCTCGAGAGCATTGGTACCCTCGCGGCCGGCATCGCGCACGAAGTCGGCAACCCGCTCACGTCAATCTCCTCCCTTGTGCAGATCATCCAGAGAACGACCGGGGACAAGTTCGCACGCGAAAAGCTCGATCTCGTGCGTGAGCAGATCAACCGCATTGCAAAGATCATCCGCCAGCTTGTCGACTTCTCGCGTCCGACGAACTACGAGATCAAACCGACCGATGTCAACGCGCTGGTCAAGTCTGCGGTCAGCATCGTGCAGTACGGGAAGAAGGCAAAACAGGTCACGTTCACGCTCGATTGTGCTCCCGACATTCCCGCCGTCGAGGTGGTCCAGGACCAGCTCATCCAGGTGTTCATCAACGTCCTCATCAACGCCGTCGATTCGCTCGACGGCAAGCCTGGGACGGTCCGCGTTGCCACGAGAGGAGCGGGGGAGTTGATCGAGGTCGGGTTCACCGACAACGGCTGCGGGATGTCGCCCGCCGTGCTCGGCAAGATCTTCGAGCCGTTCTTCACGACGAAGAGGGTCGGTGAAGGAACCGGACTCGGACTCTGGGTGAGCTATGGCATTATCCAGAACATGGGCGGAGATGTCGCGGTGCGGAGCACGCCGGGAGGCGGCAGCGTTTTCACGGTGACGATTCCGAGACGCACGGCGGGGTACTGAGATGGCTGAGCGTGTTCTTGTTGTCGACGACGAAGAGCTCATTCGCGAGTCCCTCACATTCATGCTCGGGCGTGAAGGGTACGATGTGGAAGAGGCGCACCACGGCGCCGAAGCACTAGAGCGAATGTCGCTGCGGCCGTTCGACGTTGTCATCACGGACATCGAAATGCCGGAGATGAAAGGGACCGAGCTCCTGGAACAAATCTCTCTCCGGTACCCCGAGAGTTTCGTCATCATCATTACAGCCTACGCGTCGATTGAAACCGCGGTTGAGGCGCTACGCCACGGCGCGTACGACTACATCATCAAACCGATCGATTTCGACGATCTCCTCATCCGCCTTCGCCGGCTGCTCGACCACAAGCGTCTGGCGAGGGAGAACCAGATCCTGCGGCAGGAGATCCACCGTGAGTACGACTTCGGCAATATCGTTGGCAAGAGCCCGAGCATGGAGCGCGTCTTCCAGACGATCCAGAAAGTGGCGGAATCCGAGGGGACCGTGCTCATCACGGGCAAGAGCGGGACCGGGAAAGAGCTGGTGGCCCGCGCCATCCACTTCAACAGCCCCCGGCGCCAGAACCGATTCGTTGCGATCAACTGCGGCGCAATCGTCGAGAGCCTTTTCGAGAGCGAACTCTTCGGACACAAGCGCGGGTCCTTCACCGGTGCGACGCTCGATCGTGAGGGCTACTTCAAGCTCGCCGATGGAGGCACGATCTTCCTCGATGAAGTGAGCGAGATCCCATACCACCTACAGGTAAAGCTCCTCCGGGCGGTCGAGCAAAAGGAGGTCCTTCCCGTCGGTGGAACGCAGCCGCTCCACGTCGACGTCCGGATCATCGGAGCGACAAACACAAGTCTCAGCGAGCGCGTGACACAGGGAAAGTTCCGCGAGGACCTTTACTACAGGCTCAACGTCGTCGAGATCTACCTCCCTTCTCTCGCGGAGCGGAAGGACGACATTCCTCTCCTCGTCGGGCACTTCATTGAGAAGTTCAGGGCGGAGATGGGAAAAGACGTCCGGGGTGTATCGCGGGATGTCATGAACGCCCTCCTCAACTATCGCTGGCGTGGCGAAGTCCGCGAGCTTGAGAACGTCATCGAGCGTGCGATGATTTTCTGCGACGGCTGCACCATAGAAATGAAGTATCTTCCTGAGAGTGTCCGAAACGGTGCTGCTGCCGGTGATCTGGAGCCGCAGCGAGGATTGAAAGACGCCGTCCAGGAGTTCGAACGCAACTTCATTCTCCGCTCACTCGAGTCGTACGGCAACGACAAAGAGAGGACGGCACAGGCACTGGGCATCAGCATCTCGTCCCTCTACAGGAAGATGCAGGAGCTCGGGATGCCGCCGGAGAGACCATCCGGGTTCGTGCCGGAGATGCCCCGCGGGTAGGCTCGCTTCGCATTCCTGTCCCTCTTCTTAGATTTGCGAAAACCTCTCCCTGCCGTTTCAGAATTGGGAAGTCCCTCCCGATGGCTCCCCTCTGAACGCCCGTTTCCATCATTGATTCCCGACTTCTCTCTTAGCCGTGCATGTGGCACGGGAATTGACGTCTGGTGCGTGAAAAGGCCTCAGGAAACCACGACCCAATGTCGGTGCCCCAGAGACACAACCGAGAAGAGTCAGCCGGACCGCGCAGCGCCGGCCGCATCCTCATCATGAGCAAGGATGATGCGCTCAGGTCGAGCCTCCAGCTCTACTTCGAGGGAGAGTACGCGGTCTCGTCGGTTGCGTCGTGCGAAGAGGCCGCTGAAGCTCTCAGGCGGGTGCCTGAAGATCTCCTTCTCCTCGATGTCGGACTCTTCGATGAGGGGGCTGAGGAACTCGTCACCTCTCTCCACGCCGTACCGCGTAGGGTCGCTGTTGTTCTGATGTACGTGTACCGGGAGGCGCTCCGCGCGTGGGAGCAACGGATCCGGCGGGATGTCGACGCCGTGTGCTACAAGCCAGTCGATGTCTCCCAGCTTGCCGACCGAATCCGGGAAATCCTCTACAACAGGTAAGGGAAGAGATTGTGAAGCAGGTGTCAACTGTCCGCGCCGTTTTG
>Ga0066636_10001758_pt1 | contig 13545 bp, 10 predicted proteins | sample CryGeyCG2014_080_2_FD_62736 | JGI IMG/M metagenome (GOLD analysis project Ga0066636, IMG submission 62736) | Groundwater microbial communities from aquifer - Crystal Geyser CG07_land_8/20/14_0.80 | ecosystem: Environmental > Aquatic > Deep subsurface > Groundwater | place: USA: Utah: Grand...
GCGGCCTCCGGCAGGTCCTTAAAGGAATTGACCACCAGGCGATTGCCATAGAACATGGCCACCTCGGCCCCGGGACGGGACAGAGACTCCAGAAAACCCCGGTCGATAAGGAGCCCCGTGAGGACCACCCCCACCACCTTATCCTCGTACCGAATGGGGGCCGAGGCGCTCAGGGCGATGGAATCCTGCCAGGGGGTCATGCGGGAGGCTTCTTTGCCCTTAAGACCGGCCCGCACCAGGGGATTGCCCGAGATATCGACCCCCAGGGCCCCGGGGTCGTGAGCCCGCACCTGGATAACCCCCTGGTAGTCGGTAATGGTGAGGATGTGGAGGCCGGTAGCCTTCATCATGGGGGTTACCAGGCGCCGGAGCGCTTCCGAGTTGCCGGTGGCCAGGAGTTCCCCATAGGTGGGGTTGTCGGCCAGGAGGCTGGCGGCCTGCTCCACCCGTTGAATCTTGCCCCGGTATTCGGCCAACACCAGCCGGGCCACCAGTTCCACCCGCTGGCGGTGCCACTCCAGGATCTGCCGGGTCGCCAGGTACTGGATCACCAGGAGCAGGCCCACCAGGGCCACCAACAGGGAGAGCAGGGTGACCCCTAAGAGCTTGCTGCCGACTTTGTTCCGCTGCCACATGGGTGAAATAATAGCATATTTAGGAGGATGGGGGAACGGCCACCGCGCCCCGCCGGGCCCTCACCGAAACCAGAGGGCTTCAAGAGGAATCAGGCAGGAGGATCCCTTGGCGGCGGGGGCAGTGCCGTCCGCCACCCGGGGTTGGCCCGCGTCTTGCCGGGGCACGAGCCTGGCGCGGGTCATGCCCATGACCAGGACCGGAGTGGTCCGGGCCGGTTGAACCTGCCCGGCTCACCCCAAGGGCAGACTCAGAAAACCAGACGGCTCACTCCGCCTCTTCCGCCAAAACGTCATAGACCCAGCTCAAGGCCGCGGACGTCGGGGGAAAGCCGATGGTGCTGGTGAGCAGGATGACGGCGTGGTAGATCTCTTCCGGGGTCGCCCCGGCCTTTAAGGCTCTGCGGGCGTGGCTGTGAACCGCCCCTTCCGAACGGCTGGCCGCGGCCCCCGCCAGCTGGACCAGGTGGGCGGTCTTGTCATCCAGAGGTCCCTCCTGGCGCACCGCCTCACCCAGCTGCTCCAGGGCCTTGATGAAGTTGGCGTGTTTTTCCTTAATGAACGAGTACCAGCCGGGATACCTTTCTTCGGACATGATTTTATCCTCCGGGTCTTGGCCGCAGCATTTTTCGGTCCTGCACCCTGATTTTTGCGGAACTAAATCTTAGGATGGGCACCTCGCGCCCAAATGTCAAGGAACGCCGGCGCCTTTCCAGGTACGGTCAGGCAGCGGGTTGACCCCCCACCCCTGTTCCCCTAAACCCCCCAAGCTTGCGCGCTCAGGTCTCCCTCAGCCTCCCGTTTATTCGTCCCGCGGCGCCTGTAAACAGGGTGCGCTGCCGGCTCTCCCCCTCAAGTAAGTCGATAATTTTTCCTGATAGATTTTGCTTGCTTACTGGCTTGAGGGATTATATTTTTTAGAATATTTATCTGTCCATCGCCAATAACCGATGGGTTGGCAGTCCAGGGGGGAGCGGCGCCCCTGCCAGCCTCGCCGGCCCTGACCCCGGAGGGCGAGAATCCCGGCCCGGATTGCGGTAATACCTTAATAACCTTGAAAAGCCGGAGGTATGATGTTCAGATTTATCCTCACCACTATGCTCCTGGCGGCCATCCTGGGTTGCGGCGGTGACCACGCCGACAAGTATATGCAGGAAGGGTTTGTCTACTTTCAACAACAGAAGTATGACGAGGCCATTGTCAGCTACGAAAAGGCCATCAAAGCCGAACCCCGGGCCGCAGCCGCCTACAACATGATCGGCATGGCCTACCGCTTCAAGTTCAACCAGCTGGGGGCGCCGGAATTCCGTCAGAAAGAGATGGCGGCGTTTCAAAAGGCCGTTTCGATCGACCCGAAAAATTGGGTGGCCATGATCAACCTGGCCACCGACTACTATGCCGACGGCCAGAAGGGCAAGGCCGCGGCCCTGTTCAAAAAAGCCCTGGAATTGAAACCCGATCACCCTGAAAAGGCCGAAATCCTGAAGATGATTGCCGCGGGCGAACCAAAGCCTTGAGAATACCGGCCGCGATGGGGTTGGCGCTGGCCTTCCTCCTGGCCTGCCCCGGGAGTCGGGCCCCGGCCCAGGGGCCCCAGGGGGCCGAACTGGCCGGGCGTTTGGGCTGCCTGGCCTGCCACGCTTGGCAAGGGCAAGGGGGCCAGCTCGCCACCGCCTTAGACGGGATCGGGGCCCGCTTAACCCCCCGGGAATTGGGGATAGCCATCGCTTATCCCCGCCAACGCCACCCCCTAGCCAAAATGCCCAGCTACGCCTACCTTCCCCCCATGGAGCAAGCGGCCCTGGTGAATTTTCTGGAAAGCCTCAAGTGATCACCGGGACCATTCATACCGAGTTGCGTTCGGAGAGCTATTTGGGTAGCCGCAGGCTTTAGCCTGCGCCTGCACAGGCGAGACGCCTGTGCCACCGGTTTGATTGCTACTCGGTATCAGGGCCGTTTTTCCCCGGAAGGCGCCGCTCTCCGGATAGAGACGGCCGCCCCGCCGGGCCGGAGCTATTCGCTGTACCGCCTTATGATGATGATCCCCAAAACCAGGCAGACCACGCCGTAGGCCGAAAGGAGGGCCAGGGACTCCAGGCTCTCCAGATTCCAGAAGGGAAAACGGAGGAGGCGGTTGGTGTGGGTCAGAGGCAACACCTTAATGATATCCCGGAGCAGCCAGGGCATCTCGTCCACCGGAAAAAACGTGCCGCAGAAAAACGCCATGGGCATGATAAAAAAATTGGTGAACGTGGCGGTATCTTCATGGGACCGGGACTTCATGCCCACGATCACCCCAAAGGCGGCGAACACCAGGCAGTTGAGGACCAGGACCAGGAGAAACATCAGGTTGAGGTGAAAGCCGGTCCCCAGAAACAGCCCCAAAACCAGGAGGATGACCGAGGCGAACAGTCCCCGGACCATGCCGGCCAGGATCTGGCCCACCACGATGTCGGCGGCGGTCACCGGGGCCTGGATATATACCTGAAAAGTGCGGAAGTGGAGACGCCCCACCGTCATGCTGGTGGCGATCCAGGTATAGGAATTGGTCATGGAGGTCATGGCGATGAGGCCGGGGAGCAAGTAGTCCAGATAGGTACCCCCCGACATGGCCACGCGTTTTCCTAAACCCAGCCCAAAGGCCAGGAGATAGAGCAGGGGGGAAAAGAGGGCGGAGACCACGTAGCCCAGCCGCAGCAACCGGCGCCGGAACAGCAGGATTTCACGGTAAAAGATGGGAAACCAGTTCAATTGGTCAGCCGCTCCCCGGTGAGCTGGATAAACACGTCTTCCAGGTTGGCCTGGCGGATGATGACCCCGGTGGGCTCCGTTTGGGCCCGGGCATAGGCCTCCTCCTTGTCCCGGACCAGCAGATACTGCCGCCGCCCGCTGTTGAGGGTTTCCACCACATACCCCCCCACCTTGGCCACCAGGGCGCCGGGGGTGTCCAGGGCGATGAGCCGGCCCCGGTTCAGGATCCCCACCCGGTCACACAGCATCTCCGCTTCTTCGATATAGTGGGTGGTCAGAATAATGGTGATGCCCGAAAGCTTAAGTTCCTGGATGAGGTTCCACAGCTGGCGCCGCACCTGGGGGTCGAGGCCCACGGTGGGCTCGTCTAAAAAGAGCACCCGGGGCCGGGACACCAGGGCCCGGAGGATCAGGAGCCGCCGCTGCATCCCGCCGGAGAACTCCCGCACCAGGCTGTGAGCGCGTTCCTGCAAGTTCCCGAACTCCAAAAGTTCCGCGATCCGGGCCGGCAAATCCGGCATGCGGTGCAGCCGCCCGTAGATCCACAAGTTTTCGAACGCGGTCAGTTCCCGGTCCAGGTTGATTTCCTGGGGACAGACCCCGATGAGCTTTTTCACGGCCAAAGGCTGGCGCACCACATCAAAGTCGTGAATCCGGGCCGTGCCCCGGCTGGGTCGGGCCAGAGTGGTCAAAATTTTGATGGTGGTGGTTTTGCCGGCGCCGTTGGGGCCCAGCAAGCCAAAGATCTCTCCCGGGGGAATCTGCAAAGATAGAGCGTCCAGGGCCACCAGGTCCTGGTATTGCTTACCCAGATTGTCGGTAACGATCATCTCGTTCATCATCAGATGGCCGGTAAAAGCCGCGGCTTTTTAAGGCGGGATCACGGGGTCTTAAGGGCGCCAGCTAATCCCGCCATTAAAGTAATACTCTCACCTGATTTTAGCAAGGGAGGGGGCAGATGACTGAATTCCCGTTTCCGGAATTCAGAGACGCGATCAGGCCCTGCGGGCCTTGGCCCACCGAAGCAGTTCTTCATGGGCCTTTGGCCCACCCGTAAAACCTGAAAAGCTGGTATTGGCTGGTGGCACAGCCTTTCCAGGCTGTGCACGACTAATACCGAGTTGCGGTCAAAAATTTACAGACGAAACGTAGGGGCGCACCTATGTGTGCGCCCTCAGGGGGGGACACATAGGTCCCCCCCTTGTCCATTGAGCGCTAATCGGTATAACCTGCTTCCTTGGCACAGGCTGGAAAGCCTGTGCCACCGATTTATACCGAGTTGCAATCAAAAAGTAATTATTGGTAGCCGCAGGCTTTAGCCTGCGCCTGCACAGGCTGGAAAGCCTGTGCTACCAATTGACTGCGAAGTGGTATTAAAGAACTTTTCTAAGCAGGACAGTTGAGGCTGGGATCAACGGCAGGGGGTGGAATGGCAGGTCCCGGTGGCAGGTCCTGGCCCTGGCCACCGGGGATTGAATCAGGGATTAGACTGGCAGGCAGTCCCGCCCCGGGCGCTTCAGATCAGAGGGCGGCGATTTTGCCATCCTCGACCACATATCCCAGGGCCTTGAGGATGGTGGACTGCCGGTCATTGACTTCCTCAAGCACTCGTTTCAGTTTGCCTTCGGAGTCCTTGACGTAAATGGCGGTCCGCAATTCCCGCAACTCATCCATGGCCTCGTTCGGGGTCATATTGATACCGGCGGCAGCCAGCCGCTGGCAGAGCAGGGTGAGGTAAGCGAGCGCCGCCACACAGACAAACAGGTGAACCCGGATTTTCGAATCGGTCCAATGGTATAAAGGCAGCAACGCTTTTTGGAAAAGACTGCGGTTATCTTTGGCGTTGCCGTGAGGCCGGGCGCCATTTGAGCCTTTGCCATCGCCCGACTCGAGTCCCAAGACGGCCCGGGTCACGCAGGTGTCATAAATCTCCTCAGCGCCCCAATCCTGGCGATCGGTGATGAGGATATTCTTCCCGAAGTGGCGCACGACGCCAGCCATCTGGCGATGATCCAGCTGGAACTCGAACCGGAACTGGCCTTTTTCCTGAACGAAATTTAACTGGAAGAGGTCTGGACTGATTTTGAGGCGGAGGCACAGTTGCTCCAAGTGAGTCTTGATGGACTCGACGGCGCTTTCCTGGTTGGCTTCCTGGGCAGAGCGCTGCCGCAACGCCAGCAACTCCTTGCGCACTCTTTGGACTTTCTTGCCCAGGTCCTGGTAGCTCTTATGAAAGATCTTGGGATCAAAGGTGACGACTACCCGGCGGGGGCGGTTCCAGAAGGTGGCGGGCGTTTCATAATACAGGATCTTCTCATCTTCCCTGGCGAAGGGAGAGGGCTGGGCGCCGCGTTTGCCCGGGAGGGGCCGGAAATCCTTTAAAGAGATTTCGGTCAATTCGGGGGCAAAGTCAGGGGCGCAAGAGACAATGAAATGCATGCCGTCTTTGGCATCGATTTGCTCAATAATGGGAGTAGCATCCATTTCTTGATTAACGAGCACGGTCACATCTTCGATCGCCACACCCAGGTTGGAGACTTTGCTCAGGAGGTGTTCCAGGTGATCATAAAAGCCGGCGACGGGCACGCCGCCGGAGAAATTCTGGTAATAAAAAGGAATCCCCTGGCTCCACTCGGTAATCAGGGCCAACCCGATCTTCTGTTGGGCCAGGTGTTCCGCCAGGAAATCCTGATCCGGCTGGGGCATGCCGGCAAAGACCGACGCCTTGGGAGGAGCGGAGATATCGGCGGCCTCAATGATCAGCCGATGTTTCCGGGCAGGCAAGACGCTATGGATCTTTTTAAAAAAGGCCGTCTTGATTTTTTCCAGGTCAGAATCGCTGATCCGATCCCAGTGGTTCCAGAAATTCTGGGAGTTCAGGGATTCCAGCCTCAGGGGACGAATCCTTTGAATGTCCGTGGTTTCGTACCAGTTCGCCAGTTGCCTTTTACTGGTGGGGGCGATGGCCCGGTTCAGGGTGGCGTAGAAGACCAGTTCTCCCAGCGAAGGCCCCCTCACCCGTTTCTTGGGAGGCAGAATCTCATTAATCATGCCGGCCAGGTCCACCGCCCGATCGAGTTCGTTGAGGGCGAAAACCGACCCGAATTCCTTGGGGGAGAACCCGCCTTTTCCTAAAGCCTCCTCAACTTTATCGGCGGTGCCCAGGTACACCTGGTTAATGGTGGTGGGCTTGCCATAGACCCGCTGGGTTTCCCGAATATAGAAATATTCGTGGCCTTTTTTCAGTTTTTTGTACAGATGTGCCATAATCCACCCATTTCTTTAAAATATTAAGTTACTGTTTAAACTAACCATATTTTCACCATACCAAACTTACCTTCAAGAAGAAAATGAGGTAAAGTACTCTTTTTTATAGAGCAAAGTACTCTTTATCCCGCCTTTGGGATTGGATTCACTGCTCTATTTATTTATGGGGGGACTACGGCAGGGGTTAGAAAGCGGCAGTGGCCGTATAGCCTTTGCGGATGGCGTAGCGCACCAGGTCGGTATTTTTCTTGAGGTTTAATTTCTTCATAATTTTCGTGCGATGATTCTGAATGGTGCGGAAACTGAGAAACAGGATTTCCGCAATTTCTTTGCTCGATTTGCCCTCGGCGATCATTTTGATGATCTCAATTTGCCGGGGGGAGAGAGGCTCGGACGGTGCGGCGTCATTCTGGCGTTGGCCCTGGACATAGAGGTTGACCAGGTCGCTGGAAAGCAAGGGGGACACATAGGTCCTCCCTTGCCTGATCATGTCGATGGCGTTGAGGAGTTCCTTGGGGGCATCCTCCTTTAACAGATAGCCGTCAACTCCGGCCGCTATGGCATTATTCAGGTATTCTTTCTTTTTGTGCATGGTCAGAATCAGCACCTTGACGGCCGGGTAGGCCTTCTTAATCTCTCGGGTGGCTTCTATCCCCGGGAGAGAAGGCATGGAGATATCGAGGATCACCATATCCACCGCCAGGCCTCTGAGAAGTTCCAGCAGTTGGGGGCCATCCCCCACCTCTCCCACAACTTGCAGTCCCGGTAAGGCCTCAATGATTTTCTTAATCCCCTCGCGCACCAGGACGTGATCTTCGGCCAAGACAATTTTATACATAATCATTCCCCACGTTTATCGGTTGGAATGGCAAACGCCACGGTGGTGCCCTGGCCCCTCCGGCTCGAGATCCGGAGCGAGCCGCGGGCCATGAGGGCCCTTTCGTTCATGGCGGTCAAACCCAGGCTTCTTTTGGCAACTTTGCCGTCCATGACCTGCTTTACATTAAACCCCCGGCCATTATCCCGGATCATAAAGGATACCTTGCCGTCCTCTCGGGTGACGTTCACCGCAACCAGGCTGGCCCGGGCATGTTTGACCACATTCGTCAAGGATTCCTGAAAAATGCGATAAATGTTGATCTGGATTTCAGACGGAAAGAGATGATCGATTTCCTCCATCACCACCGCACTTTGCATATGATGATTACGGCAGATCTCGTCCACCAAATATCCCAGCGCCGCAGACAGGCCCAGATCTTCCAGACTCGAGGGACTGAGGTCCCAGGACAGCCGGCGGACATTTTCAATGACCGTGTCGATATAAGACAGCATGTGTTCACAATTTGCCTTCAGGTGCTGCTGATCCGGCGCCAGATTGTCTTCAATGGCCACCAGATTGATTTTCAAAACCGTCAGGGCCTGACCCAGTTCGTCATGCAATTCCCTGGCGACCCGCCGGCGCTCTTTTTCCTGGATGCTCAGGAGTTGGGACGTGAGCTGCCGCAGTTCCTGCTCCGACTCCTTCAAGGCCCCCTCCGCCCGCCGCTGCTCGGCCCGGCCCCGCAACGCCATAATACCATAGGCCAAATCGTTGGCCAGGCCCAAAAGCAAGTTGATCTCCTCTTCGTCAAAGGCATTGGGTTCCCCCGCATAGATGCACAGGGCCCCAAAGGGGGCGGCGCCTATCAAAGGGAGGCCCAGGACCGAACGAAAATTGCGTTGGCGGGCGGCGTCGCGCCAGAGGTCGAAATTGCGGTCCGTGAGGGTGTCCCGGACAACCGCCGGTTCCCCCAACCGGATGGCCGCACCCACGGGGCCGCGGCCCCGCGCTTTATCGGCCCAGGTGAGGTTGAGTTTTTCCACATAACCCGCATCGAACCCGGTTTGGGCCACCGGACGCACCGATTTATGGGCGTCAGGCTCGGCATAACCCACCCAGGCCATGCGATAACCACCCACCTCGACGATAATCCGGCACACCTCGTGCAACAATTCCCTCTCATCGGTGGCGCGGATCAAGGCCTGGTGACATTCGGTGATGGCCTTGAGGGCGCGGCTGACCTGCCGCAGCCTCTCCCCCAGCCGCTTGGGTTCCGTGATGTCCTCAATGATGCCCATAATGCCGGTCATGACGCCGGCGCCATCATAGAGGGACGAGGTGGACAGGCGGATGTCGATGAGAGAACCGTCCCGCCGCTGCCGGCGCAGTTCCAGGCCCAGCAGGTTAACGCCCTCCAACGTTTGTTGATCCAGCGCTTGGGCGGCTTGCTCCTGGCCTGGGGGGATAGTCGGCAAATCCCGCCCCAGGACCTCTTCCTGACGCCACCCAAACATGCGTTCCGCCGCCGGATTCCAGCTGGTGACCCGCCCTTTCAGGTCCAGGGCGATAATGGCCAGGGGAGAGGCCTGGATTAGGGTCCGCAGCCGGGTATTGGCTTCCTGGAGGGCCTCCTCGGCGTGTTTTCTCTCGGTGATGTCCTCCTGGACTGCAATCCAATATTTCTTCCCGGCTGTTTCCAGGGCACTGACCCGGGCATAGGTATGAAATGAGGTTCCATCTTTCCTACGGTTCCTGACCTCCCCCGACCAGAAGCCGGTCGCCCGCAACTGCTCTATAATATCCCTGGCAATCCCGGCGCTCTCCTCCGCCGAACCATCGTTTAACACGGTTACCGGTTGACCGATCAATTCCCCCGGCTGATAGCCGAACATGGCGCAGAATGCCGGGTTAGTAAACACGATCCGTTCATCTTCCTCAGTCATGACGACGCCTTCCGCCATGTTCTCCAGGACCCGGGTCTGGGTTTGCAGGGCCTCTGCCGCCCGCCGGCGTTCGGTAAAGTCCAGCAAGGTGCCCACAATGGCCGGCCGCCCCTGGTATTCCACCGCCCGCCCGAAGGACTCGCAGTGAATCACGGCGCCGTCCCGATGAAGGCCCCGGAAGGTATAATGCGCCGCCTCCAGTTCACCGGAGAGCCGCCGGCGGATGTTCGAACGGACCAGGGGGAGGTCTTCGGGGTGAATCAGGTCTCGGGGCGCCACCGCCCCGGAAATCATTTCTTCAGGCTGGTAGCCAAAAATCTGGGCCATGGTGGGATTCACATAAACGAAGCCCCCGTCCCGGATGATGTACACCCCGGCCAAAGACCCTTCCGTGACTACGCGGTAACGGGCCTCGCTCTCCTGCATCGCCTCTTCCGCCCGTTTCCGCCGGTCGATATCCCGGAGCACTGCCAGGACGCGGTCCCGCCCTCTGAGCCGGATGGGTTTCAGGTGGACTTCCACCCAGAAAACCCGTCCGGCCCGATCCCGGGCCTGCCATTCAAAGACCTGGGGACTCCCGCCCGCCGCCTTGGCTATCAAGCTTAAAGCCGGCTCCAGTTGCAACCCGGACCCGCCGCCGCATAAGGCCGTCACCTTCAGCCGCCGGGCTGCCTCCGGGGTGTAACCGAACATCTCGCACATCCCCCGGTTGACCTCCAGGATCTCACCGGTCGCCACATCGTGGATCAGGATGGCATCGCTTACCGCATCGAAAATTGCCCGGCAATCAGCCTGAGAAATATTCATAGCGGGGCCTGCCCGCGCACTGTCTTGCACTGCCACTCTCCCGCGCCCCTTGCAGTTTATTCAATGTAAACTATTGTTTATCATTGCCATTATATCGCGGATCTGTCGTTTTTTCCAGCAAAATCAGTCTGATTCCCCAGCCGCGGCCTGAACCAATTCCTGGGTCAGCAGGTTTAACAAGCCCCAGACCGCATCCAGGAACCAGAACCGGTCCAGGTGGGCCGGCAAGGTAAACGACACCTGGGCGGGAAACTCATCGTCCGCCTGCCATAAAATGACTTCCACCACCAGGCCGGGAAAGACCTCCAGCGCCACCGCGGCATCGCCGGCGGGCCTGATCTCGCCGTGCAGTTTTTTCCCGGCGGCCAAAAAACCGGCCGCGTCCCGGCCGAAACGCTCTTCCAGAGGGCCGCCGGGCAGGCTGTGGTGTCCCCGGAAAAACGTGGCCCCGCCCGGTAATTCCAGAGGACTGATGCCCGGCCCCAGGGCCGCCGGGTTGAGGTGTAACAGGTACATCAAGGCCGTGAGGCAGAGCCGGAACCCCGGCGCCGCCTCCGGCGCCCCGGCTACCTGCACCTGCCGCCGGACCGGGGAAAGGAGCAGGGTCCGGTCCAAAAACGGCAGATGATACGCCCCCTCCCGGAAGAGCGCCCCGGTGCGGCCGGTTATTTCCTGGGGATCGCGGTCCTCGAACTCCTTCCAGATCTCCGCGCTCACGTCGTTGCACTTTTCATACGCCATGGCTGACCTCCGGAGATGCCGATGTCCAACCAGAGATGGTCACCACCGAGAGCCCGGCCTTTAAGTTTCGTCCGCCGCAGGTCTGAATCACCCGGACCTCCGGGCCCGACCGTCCGCTTTCCCGCTTGCATCACCTGTCAAACTCAACTAAGATGTTTTGGGGTTCGGCATCATGTATAGTTATTTATACTAACCATTTCAATTAATACTTCACTTAGGCTGGATATGCAAAAATTCTTCTATCCGCGCCGCGTGGCCGTGGTGGGAGTCTCCGAAGACCCTGCCAACCTGGCCCAGGGAATTGTCGCCAATCTGTTGCACTTCAAGTATCAGGGCAAAATCTTTCTGGTGGGACGCCGGCCCGGCGCCACCTATGGCTTGCCTATCTTTTCCCGATTATCCGACCTCCCCGAGCCAGTGGACCTGGCGGCCATCCTGGCGCCGGCCCGGGTCGTGCCCGCCCTGGTGAGAGAATGCGGCGAACTGGGGATTTCCCGGGTTGTGGTCGAATCCGCCGGTTTCTCGGAATTGGACGATGCCGGACGGGGCCTGGAAGAGGAAATACGGGCCGCGCTAACGCACTACGGCATGCGCCTGGTGGGTCCCAATGGCCTGGGCCTGGTCAATCTGGAGATCGGCCTGGCCCTGCCCTTTGCCCAGATGCAGCCCTTTCCCCGGCCGGGCCGCATCTCCATCATCGCCCAGAGCGGCGGGGTGGCCACCCATGTGTTGGCCTGGATGAGCAAAGAGGGTCTGGGCCTCAACAAGTTTTTCAGTTTGGGCAATAAGCTCGATGTGGCCGAAAACGAAGTTTTGGAGTACCTCCTGGAGGACCCGGGTACCGGGGCCATCTATGTTTACCTGGAAGGCCTGCAAGACGGCCGGGGACTCCTGGCCGTCGCCGATAAGGCCACCAAGCCCGTTTATTTGCATATGGCCAATGTGGGGCCGGAAACGGCCACCATCGCCCAGTCGCACACCGCCTCCCTGACCACCGATGAGCGGGTCTTGGAGGCCGCCTGCCGGCAAAGCCGGCTCATCCGGGTCAAGACCCAGTCCGAGTTCTTGAACGCCGCCCGGCTGGTGGGCCAGCCGCCGGTGCGGGGCAACCGCGTGGTGGTCTTCTCCCGCAGCGGCGGCGAGGCCGTGGTCACCGCCGATGCCTGTCGCCGGTTTGGCTTCACCCTGCCGCCCCTGTCCGAGACGCTGGTCCAGGACATCACGGCCCGCTCCCGGGCCGGGGTCATCCACCCCACCAACCCCATCGATCTGGGGGATATCTTCGACTTCAACGTTTACCTCGATATCATGGCATCGGCGTGCCGGGACCCCGAGGTGGACGCGGTGCTGTTCCATTACGGACCCATCATGGCGGACATTGAGCAGGAAGCCGCCCGGGAGATGGCCCGGCGCATGGTGGAGTTGGCCCGGGAAGCGCAAAAACCCCTGGCCATCACCGTGCTGTGCACCCTCAACGAAGCGGACTACCTGCGGGACGACCTGGGGATTCCGGTCTTTCATTTTCCCGAGGAGGCGGTGCAGGCCCTGGCGGTGAGCCGCGACTTGGCCGCCCGGGGAGAAAGCCGGGGACTGGCGGAGCCGCCCCCCTTACCAGAGGCCGCCACCGTGGCCGAGACGCTGACGGGCTCCAAACCCGGGGGGTTTCTCCCCCTGGCCCAGGCCCTCACCGTGATCGGGGCCCTGGGCCTGGACCTGGCCCCCTGGGCCGCGACTGCCACCCCGGAGGCGGCGGCGGCCGCCGCCGGCCGCCTGGGGTTCCCGGTGGTGCTCAAACTCTCGGCCCCCAGCCTGGTTCACAAAACCGAGGCCGGCGGGGTCATTCTGAACTTACCCGATGCCGCCGCGGTTCAAGATGCCTTTAACCGGCTGGCCCAGGTGGCGCAGAGCCACCTGCCGCCCCAGGAGGCCTGGCAGGTGGTGGTCATGTCCCAGGTGGCCGGCGGCCAGGAAGTGCTTCTCGGGGCCCGCCGGGATGACTCCTTCGGCCCCGTGGTGGCCTTCGGCGCCGGCGGGGTCGACACCGAAATCCTGGATGACGTGGCTCTCCGGGTAGCCCCCTTGAACCCGGCCCAGGCCCGGGACCTCATGGCCGAAACCCGTATCGGCCGGATCCTGGCAGGCGCCCGGGGCCGGCCGCCCGCCGGCCTGGACAGCCTGAGCCGGGCCCTGACGGCCCTGTCCCAATTGATGCTGCATTTTCCCTACCTCCGGGAGGTGGACCTCAACCCGGTGCGGGTCTTCCCGGGAAAACCGGGGATCCTCGCCCTGGACGCCCGGATCCGGCTGGACGATTAATGCCAATTTGCCGTAATTAAGGTAATACTAGGGATAAGAAGGACTTAGGAACATAAGAGAGGTTGAGACGCCCATGAAGGCCAACGCGCAAGAGATTACTCCCCAGGAGCTGGCCGGGATCATTCGCCGGCACCCCCGGGTAGTGGCTTTAACCGGCGCCGGCATCTCGGTGGCGTCGGGCATCCCCAGCTTTAGGGGCGCGGGCGGCCTCTGGGACCGCTTTGATCCCATGGAATACGCCCATATCCAGGCCTTTCGCCGCGACCCG
>Ga0066636_10001766_pt1 | contig 13520 bp, 11 predicted proteins | sample CryGeyCG2014_080_2_FD_62736 | JGI IMG/M metagenome (GOLD analysis project Ga0066636, IMG submission 62736) | Groundwater microbial communities from aquifer - Crystal Geyser CG07_land_8/20/14_0.80 | ecosystem: Environmental > Aquatic > Deep subsurface > Groundwater | place: USA: Utah: Grand...
CGCTCTCGCCAGTGAACTCAACATCCTCGCTCACCAACTCGACACCATCTCTGAATCCAACCGCCATTTCCGCGATTTCACCCTCACCAACCTGCGCGAGGCGCTGACCGAGGTTATCGCCTGTTTTCCCATCTACCGCACCTACGTGACCCGCGACGGGGCGGCCCCGGAGGATTTGGCCTGCGTGAAGCAGGCGGTGGCCGCGGCACGCAGCCGCAGTCGAGCCGAAGACCTGAGCGTGTTCGACTACGTTCGTGCCGTGCTCACCCAGGAATTCACCGATCCGGGTGACGAAAACCCGGCCGGACCGGCTCCCGACAACCCGGAGCCGGCTTTGCAACCTTCCGCCGCGCCGGCCTTCAAGGAAGCGGCCCGCCGGTTCACCATGAAATTTCAGCAATACACGGCCCCGGTCATGGCCAAGGGGATGGAAGACACCAGTTTTTATATTTACAACCGGCTGCTTTCCCTGAACGAAGTGGGTGGCGAACCGGAAAAATTCGGGCGTTCCCTGGACGAATTCCACCGACTCAACCAGGAACGGCTGGCTCTCTGGCCTTACGCCATGCTCAACACTTCAACCCACGATAGCAAGCGCGGCGAAGACGTTCGGGCGCGAATCAACGTGCTTTCGGAAATCCCGGATCCGTGGCGGGAAAAGCTGCGCAGCTGGAGCCGCATCAATCGTTCCCGCCGGACCCGCGGCGCCGAAACTTCGAGGCCTGACCGCAACGATGAATACGCTCTGTATCAAACCCTGGTGGGGAGCCTCCCACTCGATGCCCGCGAACCCGCCGCCCTGGAAGCCTATCGGTTACGGGTCGAAGCCGCATCGATCAAGGCCGTTCGGGAAGCGAAAGTGCACAGCAGTTGGATCACCCCGAATCCCGCATACGAACAGGCGCTGTCCAGGTTCCTCGATCAAATTCTTCGGAATCCGGCGGACAATCCGTTTTGGGAGGATTTTTTCCCGTTCGCCGAGCGGCTTGCCCACTTCGGCATGCTCAACAGCGTTGCCCAGACGCTCCTCAAGCTCACCGTTCCGGGGGTTCCCGATCTTTACCAGGGCAACGAAATCTGGCGCTACTGCCTGGTGGACCCCGACAACCGGCGCCCCGTGGACTTCGATCGGCGCAGGCAACTGCTGGACCAGGTGCGGACCCGGGACGGCGAAGGGGAAGCCGATCGGGCGCAACGCTCAGCCGAACTCGTCCACACCATGGAAGACGGCAGGCTGAAGCTCTACGTCACCTGGAAAACGCTCCGATTCCGCCGGCGGGATCCGGATCTGTTTCGAACCGGTTCTTATCAACCCCTGGTGGTGAAGGGTGCCCGGAAGGAACACGTCTGCGCCTTCGCGCGCGGGCAAGGCGAGCGCACGATCCTGGTCATCGTCCCCAGGTTCTTTGCAACGCTTTTAGGCTTCGAGCATGATCCCAGGACCTGGAATGCCTCCGCCTGGGAAGACACCAGGGTGGAACTGCCCCGAGATCTCAGCGGCAAATCATTCGGAAACATCTTCACCGGTCGCGTGATCGAAGCGAATAGGGAGAACTCCGGGTGGCTGCTCTCCGGCGTGCTCAAGCACTTTCCCGTGGCCCTGCTGGCAAGTGTCTGAACCTGTTCACGCAAAGGCGCAAGGCCCGCAAAGAATTCCGGGCGATCCATGCCTGGCTCATCGATCCCGTGCTCGAGACGTTGGAAGTCTTCCGGCTTGAATCCGGAAGATGGGTCGTCCTGGGAGTATACACCAAGTCAGCCAGGGTACATGCCGAGTCCTTTTCCGACCTAGATCTGAATCTTGGTCTGCTCTGGCTTGAGCCGGGACCCTGATCGGGATTCCGATACGGCGAGCCGGCACGGTCTGGTGGCCATCCTTTTGGTTTTTCGGACGCCTGGTTCCGTGCCGCTGTGGCTGGCTTCGTGCGGGACCTTCCAATCACCCTCATGGCTGGTGTTCCCTTGAAGGGGAGAGATTCATGCCAACCGTTTCGATGTTTTACGGGATCATCATCCGGATGTACTTCGCCCCGGGTGAGCACGCACCGCCCCATTTCCATGCCTACTATGCGGAGCACAAAGCCACGGTGGATATTCGTACCTGTGAAGTGATGGAGGGCGACCTTCCTGGAAAACAGACGAAACTTGTCCTGGCATGGGCGGAACTGCATCAGGACGAATTGATGGCAGACTGGAGATTGCTGATGAATGGGGAAGAACCATTCAAGATTCAGCCTCTCCAATAAGGAGAACAGCAATGTATCCATCAGTGAAGGAAGTTACCGCCGGTACTGACTATATGCTTTCAATTGTCTTCAACAACGGCGAGCATGGTGTCCTGGACATGAAGGAATTTTTGGATTTCGGCATTTTTCAGCGAATTAAGGATTATGATGCTTTCAGACGAGTTCGAGTGGCATTTGACACCATTGAATGGGACTGTGGGGTTGATCTTGATCCTGAGTTTGTTTACGCAAGATGCAAGGCCGCCGGGACCGCACCACCAAGCGCTGAAGCCGACCAGCAAACGGCTGAGCGTCTTGGGGAGTCCCTGGCGTAATGGCTGCGGTGGGCGGCGGCTTATCGTGGCGTTGCCGTTGCTGGTGCTGATGCAGACCTGGTTCCCGGCGGTCTGGATGAATGCGACATAATAAACCGGAGCCGGATCAGCCCCGGGACCGCCGCGCCCCAGCGCGGCGTTTTTCAGCTGGTTTACCGAAGCGCAACGAAGCCCCCGCCATCAAGTGGTGCGGCGCAACCCGAGCAGCCGTTCGGCGAATTCGGCAAAGCCCTCGCCGCCTTCCCGGGAACACACATAGGCCGGGGGCCGGCGCATGCGGTCGAGAAACGCCCTGACGTTGGCCACCCCGATGCTCACCGGAAAATAGCCGAACATGGGTTCGTCGTTGGGGGAATCGCCCAGATAGGCGAACCGGTCTTTGGCTTGGTCCAGATCGAGTGCCAGGCGTTCGGCGGCGAAGCGTTTCACCATGTCCAGCTTGTTGTAGGCACCGAACCAGCCGTTGACGTGAATCGAGGACACCTTGCAGACGGCGCCGTGGGCTTCGAAGATGCGGCAGATCCGGTCGATCGCCGCCGGGGGCAGGGCGGGCACATCTTCGCAATAATCGATGGCCAAATCGGCTTCCCGGTAGTGCTGATCGCTGGCCACCGCGGTGCCGGGAACGGCCGCCAGGATCTCCCGCCGGATTTGGTCCAGCCGCCGACGTTTTTCTTCCCGCACCGGGGCCGGGTCCAGGAACCGCTGCTTCAGTTTGTGTTCGGCTTCATCGAAAAAAAAATAGAACGCACCGTTTTCGCCGACCACTGCGTCCACCGGCCACATCCTTGCCAGGTGATCGCACCAGCCGGCGGGCCGCCCGGTGACCAGGATGGTCTTGAAGCCGGCGTGTTTGAGGTCCCAGAGCGCGGTGAATGAGCAAGCCGGGATCTTGCCCCGGTGGGTGAAGGTGTCGTCGAGATCGAAGAAGACCCCCTCGATCCGCCGCAACAGGGCGGGGCCCGGCGGTTCCGTGGAAACCAATGAGGTCACGGCGGGATGTCCTTTCCATACTGGTTTAGGATGCGATCTTTTATTACCAAATGCGGGCAGGATGCCCGCGCTCCCAGGTGAGAGCCTACGAGGAGTGAACCATTTCATCCTCGACGAGTAACTATACTCGTGAAGGCTTAAAAGCTTCATTTCCGCGCGGAGACGCAGAGACGCGGAGGTTGATTTCAGGGGTTTTCTCTGCGCTCTCCGCGCCTCCGCGCGAATCCAAAACGTAACTCCTCAAGCTAAACAGGTATATAAAGGGTCAGGGTTCGGTCACCTGATCGTGGCCGCCGCGGCCGAGATGAGCATCGAGAGCCGCCGCAAAGCGGTGCCGGTCGCAAGAACCGAATTGGGGGGGTCCGCCGGGGGCCAGTCCGGCCGCCCGCAGGTCCTGCATGAAGTTTCGCACCGACAGCCGTTCGCCGATGTTCTCGGTGGTGTAGGGATCGCCGCGCGGGTCGATGGCGCCGGCCGCCTTGGCCACCACTTGCGCGGCCAGGGGAATATCGGCGGTGATGACCAGGTCGCCCGCCGCCACCTGGTTCGCTATGGCGTGGTCGGCCGCATCGAAGCCCGATCCCACCCGGACCATCGAGACCAGCGCCGATTTCGGTACCGCCAGCGGCCGGTTGGCCACCACCACCACTTCGATTCGGAGCCGTTGCGAAGCCCGATAGACGATTTCCTTGACGGCTTTCGGGCAGGCATCCGCGTCGATCCAAATTTTCATGCTGCCGGCTCCTACCCCGTGCCGAGTCAACCGGTTAATTATAGAGAAATAAAGGTTGCCGCGAGCCGATGCCTGGTGTATCAGTCCCACTGCTTTTCGGCTCACGGATATATCACGACAGGAAAGGAATGCAACTGAATGAAGGACGTTTCGCAAAATCAACGCATCCGTAACATCGCCATCATCGCCCATGTGGATCATGGCAAGACCACCCTGGTCGATGCCATGTTCCGCCAAAGCGGGCTGTTCCGAGTCGGCAAGGAAGTGGAAGACCGGCTGATGGACAATCTGGAACTGGAGCGGGAACGGGGCATCACCATCGCCGCCAAGAACTGTTCGGTGGTGTGGAAGGGCACCAAGATCAACATCATCGATACCCCCGGGCACGCCGATTTCGGCGGCGAAGTGGAACGGGCGCTGGCCATGGCCGACGGTGCCCTGCTGCTGGTGGACGCCTCCGAGGGGCCGCTGCCCCAAACCCGGTTCGTGCTGAAGAAGACTCTGGAAGCGGGACTCAAGGTGCTGGTGGTGATCAACAAGATCGACCGCAAGGACGCTCGTCCCGCCGAGGTCCTGGACGAGATCTACGATCTTTTTATCGATCTCGATGCCACCGAGGAGCAGTTGGAATTTCCGGTGATTTACGCAGTCGGAAGAGACGGCCGGGCGCAGCTCGAGGTGGAGACTCAGAGCGACAACCTGGAGGTGCTGTTCGACACCATCCTGGCGGAAATCCCGCCGCCGCTGCATGACCCCGGCGAACCCCTGCAAATGCTGGTGGCCGATTTGGGATATTCCGACTACCTGGGCCGGCTGGCGATCGGAAAAATCAACCACGGCACCATCCACTGCAACGACCAACTGGTCTGCATCAGCGAAAACGACCAACTGGTGCCACTCAAGATCAGCAAACTGCAACTCTACCAGGGGCTCACCCTGGAACCGGTGGAGGCGGCGGAATCCGGGGATATCGTGGTGCTCTCGGGGATCGACCGGGTACGGATCGGCGACACCATCTGCACCCGGGAATTCCCCAAGGCCCTGAAGCGGATTCGGGTCGACGAGCCGACCGTGGCGATGCGTTTCACCATCAATGATTCGCCCTTCGCCGGCCGGGAGGGCAAATACGTTCAGTCCGGGAAGCTTCGGGAGCGGCTGTACAAGGAAACGCTGCGCAACGTGGCCATTCACATGGACCAGGGCGACGATCAGGAAACCTTTGTGGTCAAGGGTCGCGGCGAATTTCAGATGGCCATTCTGATCGAAACCATGCGCCGGGAAGGATTTGAACTCTGCGTCGGCCGCCCCGAGGTGATCTATCGGTTTGAGGACGGCCGCAAGCTGGAACCCATTGAACACCTGTTCGTGGATTGCGAAGAGAGCTTTCTCGGGATCGTCACCGAAAAACTCTCGGTCCGCCGCGGCCAGATGATCAACCTGGTGAACAAGGGCAGCGGCCGGGTGCGGATCGAATTCAGCATTCCGGCGCGCGGCTTGATCGGCTACCGCGATGAATTCCTAACCGACACCAAGGGGACCGGTATCCTCAATTCCTACTTCGACGGCTACGGCGACTATCGGGGCGACTTCCCCACCCGTTTCACCGGTTCGCTGGTTTCCGACCGGCAGGGCAATGCGGTGGCCTATGCCCTGTTCAACCTGGAACCCCGCGGGCGCATCTTCATCGTGCCCGGCGATCCGGTCTACGAAGGCATGGTGATCGGCGAACACAACCGGGACAGCGATCTCAACGTCAATCCGTGCAAGGAAAAGAAGCTCAGCAACATGCGCGCGGCCGGAAAGGATGAAAACGTGATCCTGACGCCGGTCACGCCCATGACCCTGGAACGGGCCATTCACTTCATCCGCGAAGATGAATTGGTGGAAGTCACGCCGTTGTCCGTGCGGCTGCGCAAAACCATCCTCGCCGCCGTGCAGCGGCCGCGCAAGAAAGCCGTCGCCAAAGCCGAATAGGCCGTGGAGCTGGAGCCGGCCGATTGAATCCGGTTCCAGCCCATGGAATTTTTCGCAACCATGGCTTATGATTGCAACAATGAGCGGCAGTGCCGGCGATTCCCGGGGTGGGGCGACCGCGGTGCCTCTATTTATGTGCCATCGGATCGGCCGTCGCAATGCGTGGCGGTTGGGTTGGCGGCGCCGCTCCGGGCTGATTGAGCCCGTGTGCAAGCAACGCAATGAAGCAAGGGAGGCGGACCATGACGGTTAAAGAACTGCGCCGGATGGCAAAAGACATGAGCATCAAGTACGTGGGACAGCGCAAAGCGGATTTGATCCGGCAGATCCAGAAAGCGGAAGGCAACTTCGATTGCTTCGGCACCGCCGTCGATGGCTGCGACCAGCTCGAGTGTTTGTTTCGGGAAGACTGCCTGAAGTAGCTGCCGGGGTCGGTCCCTTGGTCAGGTGTGGTTCGCCCCGGCCTTGTTCCAGTTCGGGTAGTAGCGGCGGCAGTCCGCCACCAGGTCGGTGAGCGGGACCTGCCCCGGGGCCGCGGGCTGATCCAGGAAGGTGTAGGTTAGTAGCGAACCGGCCGCCGGGAAAACCAGCCGGGAAAGGGCTCCCAGGGCTCCCATGGAAATGGTGATGAGCCGGTCGCGGCGGTGGTCCAGCGTGAAGTTCAGCAGCCGAAAGAAATCGTCCAGCGCGTTGGCGTGGGCGGCGATCTTCACCAGATCGGCCCCGGCTTCGCGGCACGCCGCGTAAATGGTTTCGAGTTCCTCGCGCCCGGGGGTACCGCCGAAATCGTGGCGCGACATCAGGATTGCCACGCCGCTTCCCCGGAATCGCTTGACCACGCGGTGGCGAATGGGTGAACTCCATTCGATGTCGATGAGGTCCACCAGTGGAGCCGCCAGCTCGAAGATGGCCAGCTTGGTGGCGTCATTGATACCGGTCGTGCCGCCTTCCGCCGGATCGTTGCGCACCGTGACAATGAGTGGAAGACCCAACTGCCCGAGCCGTTTAACCGTTTGCTCGATCCGCTCCATGCTCTGATCGCGGAATCGATCCACCCGCAGTTCCAGCACATCCACCGGCAACCCGGCGAGCACGGCCGGATCTTCTCGATCGGTCACCACCAGGGCGATCCGCGGGCCATCCTCGGCCGGGTCATCTCGGTTCCATGCCCACATGCTTGCATCCATCCTCTTTGATTTTGAAAAGCTCCTAGCAGATTGGGACCGGTGAGTCAAACGGCATCCGCCGGTGGGATTCGATCGGCTCGCCGTCTGGAGCCGCCCTCGCTGCGCCGAGCCTTGTCAGATCGCCCGACCGTGATGATTGTAGCGGCATTGAATCGTGTGTTATGTTCAAACCGATAATATCACCGCCATTGATCCGTGCGGCAGCATGGGCTGCGCTTGCACCGGGGGTGAAGCGGTGGGTGAACTTTTCGCGGAAGGATGCTACTTTTCCCATGCCGACTGTTTCTATAATTGTCCCAACCCTCAACGAAGCCGCCAATATCGATCCTCTGATTACCCGGATCGAAGCGGCCTGCCTCGGCGCCGCTCTCGACTACGAAATCCTGGTGGTGGATGACGGTTCCACGGACGATACCCGAGACCGGGTGCGGTGTTTGCTGCCGGATCACCCGCTGCGACTGATCGAGCGCGAACCCGACCACGGCCTGGCCGGAGCGGTGCTGGATGCGGCCGCACAGGCCGCGGCGGAGGTCGTGCTGGTGATCGATGCCGATCTCAGCCATCCGCCCGAAGCCATTCCGGCATTGGCCGCGCCGATTCTCTCCGGGCTGGCCGACATGGCCATCGGCAGCCGCTACGTGACGGGCGGATCGACCCCGGGCTGGTCGCGGCTGCGGCGCCTGGTGTCGCGGTTCGCCACCCTGTTCAGTTGGCCGCTCACCGAGGTGCAGGACCCCCTGTCCGGTTTTTTCGCCGTTCGGCGCCGGCGCCTGCTCGCTCTCGACAAGACCGTGAGCGGCTTCAAGATCGGTCTGGAACTTCTAGCCCAGGCGGGTGAATCGCTGCGCGTGGTGGAAATCCCCATTGCGTTTCATGACCGGGTGGAAGGCCGGTCCAAGTTCGGCCTGGCCAACGGCTTCGCCTACCTGGAACAACTGGCTCGGCTCCTGGGCGGCAGCGCTTCCGGTGGCTCGGCCTTGCGCTTCGGCCTGGTGGGTCTGCTCGGCATGGCCCTGGACCTGAGCCTGTTTTCGCTGCTACTCAGCCGCGGGGTGAGTCTCGGCACGGCCCACGCCACGAGTTTTCTCCTGGCCACCATCAACAACTATCTGCTCAACGCCTATTGGGCGTTTCGCCGGGAACCCGGGGCCGACCGGGCGGTTACGTTCAACCGCTACGCGCTTTTTCTGGTGGTGGCGGTATTGGCCTTGTGCCTTCGCGGCGGGGTGCTGGCGGCGCTCACCGGCGGCGGGGGTTGGTCACCGCGACTGGCGATCCTGCCGGCGGTGCTGGCGGCGGCGGGGGTCAACTACTTTGGTGCCGCCTGGCTGGTGTTCCCCGTGAGAGATCGTCGGGTGGCCCCGGAACTGCGCTGGAACCTGATCACCTGGGCGGTGGTGGCCTATGTCCTGTGCCTGCGCCTGGTCTACCTGGGCGGTCCCGACCTTCTTCAGGAAGAAGCCTACTATTGGAGCTACGCCCAGCGGCTGGATATCGGCTATCTGGATCACCCGCCCATGGTGGCATGGCTGATCTGGCTGAGCACCAGCGTGTTCGGCGACACCGAATTCGCGGTGCGCCTGCCGGCTTTTCTCAGCGGCCTGGTGGCCGCCGTGTTCGTGTTCAAACTCAGCCGAAACCTCTACGGCGGCGGGGTCGCCCGGCGGGCGCTGGGCGTTTTTGCGGTGCTCCCGGTGTTTTTCATCTGCGGCTTCCTGATGACCCCGGATGCTCCCCTCATCGCCTGTTGGGCGGCGGCCCTGCACTACCTGGAACGGGCGTTGCTGGGCCGGCATTCCCGGGCTTGGCTGGGAGTGGGAGCGGCGCTCGGATTGGGGTTCCTAAGCAAATACTCGATCGGCCTGCTGGGCCTGGCCACCCTGGTTTATGTGCTCCTGGATCGACCTTCCCGGGCCTGGCTGCGGCAGCCCGCGCCCTACCTGGGGGCGCTGCTGGCGCTCCTGATCTGCTCCCCGGTGATCCTCTGGAATGCCCAGCACGATTGGGCTTCTTTCGCCTTCCAGAGCACCAACAGGCTGGCCGGGGATTTTCACTTTTCCCTACCGCAACTCGTGGGCAGCATGCTGCTGCTGCTTTCCCCCACGGGTTTTTTCGCCGCCGCCGGCGCGCTCCTGGGCAAGGGCGGGATCCCGCCGATGGCGTCCGGGTCGGTTCATGCCCCTGCCGATGAGATTGGAGCAAGCGCCGATCGCCGCCGGTTCGAGCTGATTTACACCCTGGTTCCCCTGGCCGTGCTGATGCTTTTCAGCTTGACCAGGGCCATCAAGCTCAACTGGACCGGGCCGATCTGGCTGGTCCTGGTGCCCTGGCTGGGCTATTTCCTCTGTTCGGGGAGGGTCCCCCAGGGATCACGGCTGCTGCAGCGGATCCACCGACTGTGGCCGGCCACCATGGCCGGGATCATGCTGACCCTGGCCATCATGCTGCATGTGCTGACCCTGGCTTTCCCGCTGCAGCTCTATCCCGCCCGCAGCAGTTTGATCGGCTGGCACGATCTGGCCGACCAGATCGAACGGATCGAGGATCGGATCGAACAGGAAACCGGGCAGGAACCGATGGTGGTGTGGATGGACAAATACGGCATCACCAGTCGTCTGGCGTTTTATCGGACCAGTGTGCTCAAGCAACGAGGCCCGCTGGGACGGGAGGAGTCCCTGAACGGGACCATTGGCCGCCACGTGGTGGGGCTGAGTTCACTGATGTACCAATGGTGGCAGCTCCGGCCCGCCGTTCCCGGATCGATGCTGATCCTGGTGGACGAGGACCCGGAAAACCTGACCAAGCGATCCGTCGAAAGGCATTTCGAAAGCCTTGGCGCGGTGCAGCAAATTGATGCCCACAAGAACGGCAGCAGGGTCGGTACCTTCTACTACCGGATCGGCCAATGGAAGGGCTGAGGCACGTCCGGTCACGCCGCCGATCAAGTCGCTGAGGTTTCCGGTCGGCCGCCTTTGCCCGGGCGTTCGCAATGGGCGCATGTTCAATCACAGCCGGCCCAGGGGCTGGCGGCCGGTTTCGCCGGTGAGCGGGAGGGCGAGCAGGTGGGGCAGCGTCAGTTTGGCGGGATCGCGGTACTGGGCCAGGCCGATGGTCATTGCCGGATGACCGCGGCTGGGCTGGGCCCGGTAGGTGCCGAACAATTGGTCCCACCAGGGCAGATTGAAACCGAAGTTGCTGTTGGTTTCGCGAATGATCACCGAATGGTGCACCCGGTGCATATCGGGGGTGACCAGGACCAGGCGCAGCACCCGATCGAGCCCGAGCGGCAGGTTCAGGTTGGCGTGGTTGAACATGGAGGTGGCGTTGAGCAGCACTTCGAAGATGACCACCGCTTGAGGAGCGGCCCCCAGGAGCAGCACCGCGGCCAGCTTGATGACCATGGAGAGACCGATTTCAACCGGGTGAAAGCGCAGCCCGGTGGTGACGTCGTAGTCGAGATCGGCGTGATGCACCATGTGCAGCCGCCAGCACAGCGGCAGGGCATGGAACATGACGTGCTGGAGGTAGATCACCAGATCGAGCGCCAACACCGCCAGGATCCATTTCAGGCCGGCGGCAAACGGCAACTGATTGAGGATGCCCCAGCCCCGCTGCTGCGCTTGCATCGCCAGATCCACGGCGAGCACCGGAAACACCAGGCGGAGCAGCAGCGGGTTCAAGGCGGTGAGGGCCAAATTGGCCGCCCAGCGGTGTGCGCGCGGGGTGCTCGGTTGCCGCCGCGGCCGCAGTCGTTCGGCGAGCGCGACCAGCAGGAAAACGCCGGCGAAGGCGCCCAGTCGAACGGCGATTTCATTATTCATCAGGGGTGCGCTCCGGTACTGCCTGAGTTGAGGATGCGGCGGGCGCGGCCGGTGGCAAGCGCCGCCGCGCCGCGCTCCAGCGCCTGACCTGCCGGGGAAGCAGCAGGGATAAAGCGAACAAAGCGGCCCCGGCGAGGCTCCGGGCGGACCAGAGCAGGCTCCAGTCGCCGCTCATCCAGGCCGCCCTCGGTTGGTCCACCAGCGCGACGAAGAGCAAGGTGCCGACCACCATGCACAAGGCAGCTGATAGGCGCCCACCAAGTGGGTCAAAACCAACCGCCGACCGAGGTCCGACAAGCACCTCGCCCGCCGCCGATCCTTGCATTACCGCACCACGAGTTGCGCGCCTGGGTCCCTGTTCCTAAACGATTCCATCGCTTCGCAAACGCCGGATTTCCGCCTCGCTCAAGCCCAGTTCCCGCAAAATCGATTCGCTGTGTTCGCCCAGTTCCGGGGCGTGGCTGTGGAGACTCCCAGGGGTGAGGGAAAGCTTGGGGGCGATGCCCAGTTGCCGGTAGGTGCCCCAGCGTTCATGAACCAAATCCACCACCATGCGACGGGCCACCAGTTCCGGGTCGGTGAGCGCTTCATCGAGATTGCGGACCGGTTCGCAGCAGCAGTCGAGCGGCTCGAAAAGAGCGATCCATTCGGCCTGGGTCCGGGTGGCGAAGAGATGGGCGATGGCGTCCTGCAATTGTGCCTGATGTTCGCCCGGTTCGAAGTAATCCGGGCGGTCCCATTCGGGGTGGTCGACAGCCCGGCAGAAAGCCTTCCAGAATTGCGGTTCCAGCGCCCCCAGGCTCATGAAGCGGTCGTCCCGGGTGCGGTAGAGGTTGTAGCAGGCAAAGCCGTGGTTGAGGAAATCATCGGCCGGTTTCGGAGTTTCCGGGGTTCCCAGGAGCTTTCCCCAGCGCAGGCAGTTCCAGGCGAGTGCCCCATCGGTCATGGAGATATCGATGAACTGACCGGTGCCGAGGCGCTCGCGGGCGTACAGAGCAGCGGTGATGCCGAAGGCGGCCATGAGGGCGCCGCCGCCGAGGTCGGCGATCTGCACCCCGGAAAGAGTCGGCAGTCCGTCCCGACCACTATAGGACAGCACTCCGCTCAGGGCCAGGTAGTTGCAGTCGTGACCGGCCCGCTGGGCACGGGCGCCGTCTTGACCGTAGCCGCTGATGGCGCAGGTGATGATGCGCGGATTGATCCGTTGCAGGTGGTCGTAGCCGAGCCCCAATTTGGCCATCACCCCGGGGCGGAAGCCTTCCAGCACCACATCGGCGCCGGCCACCATTTGTTCGAACAGGGCTCGCCCCTCGGGCGCTTTGAGATTGAGCGTGAGGGAGCGCTTGTTGCGGTTGAGGACCACGTGGAAACCGCTGTTACCGCCCACCAGCGGCGGCCAGGCGCGGATGTAATCACCACCCCGGGGGTTTTCGATCTTGATCACGTCGGCTCCCAGATCGGCCAGCAGCATGGAACAAAAGGGGCCGGGCAGGAGGCGGGAGAGATCCAGCACCCGAACATCGCCGAGGGCGCCGGAGGTTACCAATGGTTCGCTCATGGGAGGTCCTTTTCGTGGTTGTTAAGGAGGTGCAGGTCGGAAAAGCGCATACGATCCCGCTACGGCTTCGATATGCGCGCCGCAATCATCGCTACGCACCATGGGCGCCGCCCCAAGTCGGTAGCGGGCGTGGTGGGCGTGGTGGGCGGTCAGGGTGCGCGCGGCGTTCCCTGACTGGCGGCGAGAGCTAGAGCCGTCAGGTAGCTCCCGTTGGTCGCAACCTGACCGTATGGAGAGGCCACGGCACCGGAATTGTCAGGTAGCTCCCATTGGTCGCAACCTGACCTACGGCGAAGACCAGGACGACCAGCCGCGGTGTGCGGTAGCCCTGGCGCTATAAGCATCGGGGGGCTCCAGCGGTTGTTATCAAAAGAGGGCTTCGGCGAAGGCTCGGGCATCGAACGGACGCAGATCGTCCATGCCTTCGCCGATGCCGATGAAGCGGACCGGCACCTTCAGTTCGGCGCAGATCGCGACCACGATCCCGCCCTTGGCGGTGCCGTCGAGCTTGGTCAGGACCAGTCCGGTGACGCCCACGGTCTGCTGGAACAGGCGGGCCTGGGAAAGGGCATTCTGGCCGGTGGTGGCGTCCAGCACCAGCAAGATTTCGTGGGGAGCGGTGGGCAGCTTTTTCCGCATCACCCGCTGCACCTTCTTCAATTCTTCCATCAGGTTGACCTTGGTGTGCATGCGT
>Ga0066636_10001769_pt1 | contig 13506 bp, 9 predicted proteins | sample CryGeyCG2014_080_2_FD_62736 | JGI IMG/M metagenome (GOLD analysis project Ga0066636, IMG submission 62736) | Groundwater microbial communities from aquifer - Crystal Geyser CG07_land_8/20/14_0.80 | ecosystem: Environmental > Aquatic > Deep subsurface > Groundwater | place: USA: Utah: Grand...
CGCGCGCAGGATGCCAATAAAGGGCAAATTACGATATTCACCCTTGTAATCCAAACCATAGCCAACTACAAACTCATCAGGAATTTCAAAGCCTATATAGTCGAGAGGGACATTTGTCAATCGGCGCGCTCCCTTATCGAGTAAGGTGCAAACACGAAGACTGGCTGGGTTGTGAGCTAAAAGGTGGCCAAGAACATAATTTAGCGTCATGCCTGTATCTACAATATCCTCAATCATTAATACGTGTTGCCCAGTTATGCTGCTATCAAGGTCTTTCGTTATTTTGACCACCTGGCCATCGTCACCACCATAGTACGAGATGGCCATAAAATCGACTGTGACCGGCAGAGAAAGGTGTTGCATCAGGTCAGCCAGGAAGCAAACGACTCCCTTTAAAATACCGACCATGACCAGCCGCTGACCAGCGTAATCATGTGATATGCGCTTAGCTAAAGTTCGTATCCTCCGCTGGATTTGACTATGACTATAGAGAATTCGGCTGACTCCCTCTATCTTGGCTTCACCTAAGGGACTATAACCATACTTGGCTAGCAGCTTATGAAAATCGCCCTTGCTAAGAAGCTTAATTTTGATTTCAGGGTAGAGCTCCTTGAGCTGACGTAGCTTGCGGTTCTTTTCCGTTATCAGGTTTTGCTTTAACGTAGTGAGCTCAACATAAAGGTCTAGCTCGGGTAAATAGAAATCAGGGGTGAACATTTCAGCTATCTCACCACCCTTCCAGCGAAGAGGGAAGGAGCGAGGCTCGTAAAGCCACTCAATGCGGTAGAAATCCAAAAGTCGGGCAAACTCTTCCTCGCTAGGATGAGCGAACTCCGTTGGCCTCAGCGATGTGGTGGGCAATTGAGGCATTTGAACTAACTTTGCTTGCTCCTCATTCACCCTGTATCCTTTTTCCAGCAATTGATGAAGCTCTGCTCTCTCTAAGAGAACAGCGCTTATGTTGGCAACACTTGTAAGGAAGCTTTTATCAGCCTCCGAGAACTGATGAGGCTCGCGAGTATACACTCTGATTTCACCGATAACTTCCTCTCTCTCAAGTATAGGAGCTCCGAGTATAGAACATACTCTTTGTGTTTCTGCTATCTTAGGATGCTGAACTCGTTCATCTTTGGTGGCATCGGGAATAACTACCACTTTGCCATCGAGAACTTCGGGAAGACTCTTGTGAGCATCAAGCGGACCTTTTCTAAGATAGAGATCGCTGAGACCATGAGTACCTACAGTAAGTAAATATTCCTTTTGGGGATCAAGGAGAGAAACACGACAACCATTTGCTCCCATTGCCTTGGCAGTGGTTTTAGCGATAGAATTACAAATCTTTCTCAAACTAAAAGCTGAATTAGAGACTTTAGCTATCTGTTTTAGGGCTAAATAATGACTACTTCTCGAGCTACCCATTTCCCATACCTTATCAACATTTGGTAAAGCCGCAGTTGAGACAAATATTACAACCTTCCTGGTAAATCAACTTACCACCACACTCGGGGCATTGTCCTGTCCCACTTTTGACCATCCCAGGTTCGTTAGATTCAGGCATCCCGGAGCTGGTACTGCTCTCCTCTTTAATATATTTTTCAAGCACGCTAGCAATAGCATCAGCGCAGGACAAAACGGCATGCCCTTGTTCCCAAGCAATGGAAGGGCAACGAATGCCGCGCAAGTGTTTTACAACAGAATCTATATCTATTTCAGACCTTAGGGCCAAGGATACAAGGCGGCTAATAGCCTCGAGTTGTGCTGCAGCACAACCTCCAGCTTTCCCTAAGGTGGAGAAAACCTCGGATATACCTTGGTCATCAAAATTTACCGTTACATAAATATAACCACACCCAGTGCTTACCCTCTCAGTTATTCCCTTGGTAACTTTAGGTCTTTTCCTAGGAACTAGTTTACCTTCAGCCTTTTCCTTCCTTTTACCCATGGTAAGAACCTGGCTTTCCCGACTCCTATCGCGGTAAATAGTTATTCCTTTTAAGCCCTCATGGTAAGCCAGCATATATACCTTGGCTACATCCTCAGGCGTTGCTTCATAGGGGAAGTTGACCGTCTTGGAGACAGCGCTATCGGTAAACTTCTGAAAGGCTGCCTGCATCCTAACATGCCCTTCTGGAGAAGTGTCATAGGCTGAGACAAAGAGTCTCTCTATTTCTTCAGGAACGCCCTCTATGTCCCTCAATCTTTTCCCCTCAGCTAGCTGTTTCATTAACTCGGATGAATAGAAATTCCCCCTTCTAGCCGCCTGCTCAAAGTAGGGGTTTACCTCTATGAATTCCTCACCCTCGAGGATATGGCGCACATAGCTTAAGGCAAAGATGGGTTCAATGCCACTGGAACAATTAGCAATTATACTCAAGCTGCCGGTAGGAGCAATAGTAGTTCGAGAGGCATTGCGAAACTGAGGACCACCAGGCACATCATAGATACTTCCCTTAAAGGCGGGGAAAAAACCCCTCGCTTCAGCTAGCTCTATTGAAGCTTTATTTGCCTCCTCGGATATGAAATGCATGATCTCCTCAGCCATGTTGAGCGCTTGCTCGCTGTCATAAGGAATACCAAGCTGGAGCAGCATATCGGCAAAACCCATCACCCCCAAACCTATTTTCCTAGCGGCCTTCGTCCTCTCAGCAACCTCAGGCAAGGGAAATTGGTTAACATCGATAACGTTGTCGAGGAAGTGGACTGCTAGTTTAACCGTCTGAGCTAGCTTAGCATAGTCAATCTCGAAGTGCTTATCCCGGCAAACCAGCATTTTAGATAGATTTATAGAGCCTAAATTACAAGACTCGAAGGGAAGCAAAGGTTGCTCACCGCAAGGATTGGTGCTTTCTATTTTACCCAATTTAGGTGTAGGGTTACGCCTGTTTATTTCGTCCATAAATACGATGCCCGGGTCACCGGTGCGCCAAGCCATATCAACTATTTTGTCGAATACCTCCTTGGCATTAAGCTTACCAGTCACCTCCCCTGTTCGCGGGTTTACCAAGTTGTAGTCAGCACCCTTCTCCACCGCTTCCATAAAGCTATCAGTTACAGCTACAGAGAGGTTAAAATTGGTCAAGACTCCTGGGGCATCTTTAGCGGTAATAAACTTTAGAATATCAGGATGGTCAACGGCTAGTATCGCCATGTTAGCCCCGCGGCGCATACCGCCTTGCTTTACCACATCAGTGGCTATATCAAAAACTCGCATAAAAGAAACAGGACCGCTGGCAATACCGCCGGTAGAGCCAACTCTATCTTTCTCCGGCCTGAGTCGGGAAAAGGAAAAACCAGTGCCACCACCGCTTTTATGAATTAAAGCAGTATATCTCACCGCATCGAAAATGGATTCCATAGAATCATCGATGGGAATAACAAAACAGGCTGACAGTTGTCCCAATTCGCCACCAGCATTCATCAATGTAGGGGAATTAGGTAGAAATTCTAGATTTGTCATTAGCTGATAAAATGCCTCTTCTAGAGAGGAGACATCAGCTTCTGAGTGGTAAAGAAGTTCAGCCGAGGCAATGTGCTTGGCTACACGGCGAAACAGCTCTTGTGGAGTCTCAACGACCTTTCCTTCCCCATCCTTCTTCAAATATCTCCTCTCCAGGACTCTTAAGGCATTCTGGCTAAGCTCAATCCCTGTTTGGGATAAAGTCTCCTTTTCAGCTAGAGCTTCCTTTACTGCTACCTCAATTTGGGAGGAAGTTAGAGGATGCTGAGGTTTCGGTGAGACGAACTTCTCCATGCCCGGCAAGGGGCGAGCAGGTTCCAACCTCTGGATTATCTGACTAGAAAGTTCCTCTAACATTTTTCTATCGCTTATACCCATGGATTCAGCAGCAGCAAAAACAGCTCGAGCTACTTTATCTCGGCTAATGAATTTAACCTGGTTTGTTTTTCTGGCGGATTTAGACACTTTTTACCTCCTACGGCCAATTAAGGAATTCACCACTTCGGGAGACAACAGCGGTAGTTGATTTGCTGGCGGCGCCAAAATTTCTCCCTCCGCTAGGTTATCCACTGCCAGCTTCAGCACGCCAATATCAGCAAATTCACGGTAAACGCTAGCAAAGCGAATATAGGCTATATGGTCTAACTTCTTCAATCCTTGCATAACCAAATCGCCAATAATGGAGCTAGAAATTTCAGCCTTGCCTAAGCCATAGAACTCAGCTTCAATGTTGTCTATGAGCTTATCAATAGCGCCTATGGGTAGAGGGCGTTTCTCACAAGCTTTACGGATTCCGGAGGAGAGTTTATCTCGGCTGAATTCCTCACGCCGACCATCCTTCTTAACCACGAAGATATTACGAGATTGTACACGCTCGTAAGTGGTGAAGCGAGCACCACAAGAAAGACACTTCCTCCGTCGCCTCACCCCTCCATCTAAAGGCCGAGAATCTATCACTCTCGACCCCGTTCCACCACAATAAGGGCAGTTCATACCCATCTCTCCCTAAAAATTGTATTATGCTAAAATTTTATCACTATATGTAGTAAAAAGCAAGAAAGGAAAAAGGCGGTGAGTTGTAATTACACCGCCTTTTCCTTAATGAGGCTTAGGGTTTACTGCCAGGAAATTTTGGACGGCTGTGGGGTGAGCTCTGTCTTACCCCTAATAGTGTTTACTAGCTGAGGGGAGGGGTAGCGCTGACCGCGGCGCAGGAAAGAAGGGACATCAAGGGTTTCACCAGTTTTTATTAAGCGGCGAAGTTCCTCCAAATTTGGTGCCCCCTTACCATACTGAGTAGTGAAGCCGGTGGCGATAACAGTGATTTTAATTTCATTGTCCATCTTAGGATCAAAGACTACCCCAAAGATGATGTTAGCTCTAGGATCAACTGCTTGACCAATGACTTGAGCTGCCTCATTACACTCAAAGAGGGTAAGGCTTGAGCCACCAGTAATATTGAACAGCACGCCTTTAGCTCCGCTTACGGAGACATCGAGCAATGGGCTAGCCAGGGCAGCCTTAGCAGCTTCAGCGGCTCGATTCTGCCCGCTGCCTTTCCCGACAGACATCCATGCTGGACCAGCATCTCTCATCACTGATTTAATATCAGCGAAGTCCAGGTTAATTAACCCGGGAACGGTGACAACCTCAGAGATAGCCTGCACTCCATGAAGAAGAGCATCGTCAGCCAACTTGAAAGCGCTATCAACGTTTGTCTTAGCATCACAGAGCTGCAAGAGGCGGTCATTAGGTATAATAATTAGCGTATCCAGCTTATCACTTAGCCTAAGTACGCCTTCTTCAGCTACTTCCATTCGATGCCCCCCTTCAAAACTAAAAGGCTTGGTCACCACGCCGATAACAAGAGCACCGGCTTCCTTGGCTGCTTGAGCCACAATGGGGATGCCGCCAGTGCCTGTGCCACCACCCATGCCACAACTGATAAACACCATATCGACTCCCTCGACAATTTCCTCAATTATCTGGCGACTTTCCTCAGCCGCCTTGAATCCTGCTTCAGAGTCACCGCCTACGCCTAGACCTTTGGTCGACTTCTCACCTAATTGGATACGCGTGGGTGCCTCGGCCAACGCCAGAGCCTGAGCATCTGTGTTCATAGCTATAAAGTCAACACCCCTAATGCCTTCACGAACCATGCGGCTGATAGCATTACAGCCACCACCACCAATGCCTATAGCCTTAATTTTTGCCGGTGTTGGAGCAACTATCGTTTTTGCCATTTGAACCTCCTTTCTAAGAAAAGATTAAGCCTGTCCATCCTTTAGCCACGAAACAGCCTCCTAAACAAGCTAACAAAACTGCCCAAAATGCCACCTCTTTTTACTTGCCAGGCCGACCTTTCTTTGTTTCTCGCCTGCCAGAGAATCAGCCCAGTAGTGGTGGCATAAGCCGGGTCATAGAGAATATCGGTAATGCCGTAAATGCCGGCACCCAAAAGCTGACCTGCCCGCACTGGAAGTCGCAATACTGATTTCCCCAGCTCAGCAAGCCCCGTCAGGTTGGCTGTGCCACCAGTAAGCACTACGCCACAGGGCGCCAAAGTTTGATAATCAGTAGTAGGCATTTCCAGAAATATGAGCTCAAACAACTCCTCCATTCGAGAGCGGATAATGTCACACAGGTCACGATAAGAGGCGCTATGACCATTCTCTATGCCTACTGCGTCCATCTTGCTAATGTCCAGTCCTGGCGTTACATTCCCGTATCTCTTTTTCATTTTTTCCGCTATATTGAAGGGCAAACCTAGACCGATAGCGATATCGCTGGTCACTTGGTAACCAGCTACCGGGATAATCGAGGTATGGTAGATACTACCATCCCTGAAGACGGCTATATCGGTAGTGCCACCACCAACGTCAGCCATGATAACACCACTGTCTCTCTCCTGTCGGGTTAATACTGCTTCGCCGGAAGCCAGAGGCTCCAAAATCAAATCTTCAACCTCAACACCGATGCTGCGAACACATTTAACTAGATTTTGCACTGAAGACACTGATGCCGTGATAATGTGAGTTTCCACATCTAATCTGGTGCCATGCATACCCACTGGCTGTTTTACTCTTTCTTCGCCATTCAAGGTATAATAGCGAGGAATAGCGTGAAGCAGTTTCTTCCCTTCAGGAATAGAAACGCTACGGGCAGCAGACAATACTCTTTTAAGATCCTGAGAACGAACTAATCGGTCATCACGCGGGATAGATACTACTCCTCGATTATTAAGACTAGTTATATGCCTGCCAGTAACCCCGACATAGACAGAGTCTATCCTCATACCACTAACCCTCTGGGCTTCCCTTACGGACTCAGTAATGGATGCTTTAGCCTCATCCATGTTGACTACGAGGCCTTTGTGCAGGCCGTGACTAGGCACAACTCCCACTCCCAAAACTTCAATATCGTCTTGTGACCTTACATTAGCTACGATGGTGGCTATCTTAGTCGTGCCCACATCAATAGCGGAAACAACTTTCTTTGCCATTTTTACCTCCTTTCTTATTATTAGATATTCTTGTTTACCCCAGGCGTTCAGCCATCCTCAATTTAGCGCTGCGGCTGCGTGGGTTGGATTCTATCTCCAACGAAGTAGGTTTAATAACCTTCCTTGATATAAGCTTTAAGGTGGGGAGATGCCCACAACGACATATTATTGTTCCCGGTGGACATATGCAGCTGCTGGCTTCGCATCGCATGAATTCCTTAACTATGCGGTCGTCAAGAGAATGATAACTGATGACTACCAACCTCCCTCCAGGACGCAGAACTTTGATAGCTCGTTTGAGAGCCGTCTGGAGATTTTGCAGCTCACTATTAACCGCGATGCGAAGTGCCATAAAGGTCCTAGTGGCTGGGTGAATCTTGGCATGCTTGCGGCCAAGGACTTGCTCTACCACTTGGGCAAGTTGTAGAGTAGATGTAATAGGGCGGCTCGACACAATGTGCTGAGCTATTCGCCGTGAGTGACGCTCCTCTCCATATTCCTTAATAATGCGGGCTAACTCTTGCTCAGAAAAAGTGTTAACGACATCAGAGGCGGTTAGTCCCTGTCTGGGGTCAAACCTCATATCGAGAGGACCATCACGCTGAAAGCTAAAGCCACGTTGGGCTGTATCCAGTTGCATAGAGGAGACGCCAAGGTCAAAAAGAATACCATCAACCGGATAGAAATGGTATTCAACGCAGATGAACCCTAGGTTGACAAAATTATCGTTAACCAAAGTAACTACCTCGCTATAATCGCCAAATCTAGCTCGGTCTATCCTGATAGCCTCGGGGTCAGCATCAATACCTAAAAGCTTTCCCTGGGGTAAAATCCTTTCCAAAATAGCGGCAGCATGTCCACCTAAACCCACAGTACAGTCAACAAAATACCCGCCCGGTTGAACTTGTAATCCCTCTACAGCTTCCCTAACCAAAACAGGTATGTGGGTTGGCAAAGACGTGGTCACGCTCATTATTGTGCCTCAAAGCCCTCTATAATCTGGGATGCCTGTTCTTCAGCTGAGGCTTTCTCTGCTTTCCACAACTCCTCATTCCAGAGTTCGACATAATTATTAGCGCCAACAACAATTGCAGCATCACCGATCTCAGCATAACTGCGTAAGGGGGAAGGTAATGTTATCCTGCCTTGCTTATCAAAGGAGACGCTGAAAGCAGAACCGAAGATAGCACGATTCAGTTTTCTTAAGTTGACTGGAGTTACTGCCCTGGCAGCTAGGCTGTCAGCTAACCTTTTCCATTCGGCCGAAGGATAAGCAACGACGCATTTCTCCGTCCCCTTGATTAATATTACAGCCTCCTTCATTTCTCGCCTGAATTTTGGCGGCAACGGCAATCTCCCCTTTTCGTCAACCTTGTACTGATATTCACCAAAAAACATATTGCTCTACCCTATCTCTCCATAAAATCCACCATTTTCTCCCACTTTTCCCCACAATATAGTAAACTCCTATGCCTATATTTTGTCAAGTCCTTTTACCCCTTTTTGTAACTTTTTTAGCAATTTCCTTCTGCTTGCTAGAGCTAAAGCTGCTAAAACCGCTAAAGAAAGGAGTGCGGCAACTTTTTTAACTGCCTTCTGTATGATAAGATGAGTAACCAGGAAATTTGTTATTGAGAGGATTCAATGCGCATTGACATATTGTGCCTTTTCCCCGAGATGTTTGTCTCAGCGTTTGACCAAAGCATTATTAAGCGAGCTAAAGAGAAAGGAATAGTTGATATCGTGATCCATGATATCCGCGACTATACTCACGACAAACACCATACGGCAGATGACTACCCTTACGGGGGTGGGCCGGGAATGGTGCTCAAACCTGAGCCTGTCTTCGAAGCAATGGAAGCAATAAAGCAGCAGCTTAACACCAGTGAAATTCCTATTATTTTACTCACCCCAAAAGGCAGGCTTTTTAATCAACAAATTGCCAAGGAATTGGCTCTTTATTCCCACCTTATTTTGATCTGCGGTCATTATGAGGGCATAGACGAGAGAGTGCACGAGCATTTAGCTACGGATGAAATTAGCATTGGCGATTATGTGCTTAGCAGTGGCGAACTAGCCGCCATGGTTGTGGTAGATGCCGTAGTCAGACTTATACCAGGAGTGCTCGGTTCACCCATGTCAGCAAATAACGATTCCCATAGTGATGGGTTTCTGGAATATCCTCAATACACCAGGCCCCGGGTATATCGAGGTTGGTCAATACCCTCGGTTTTACTCTCAGGAAATCACCGCGAAATTGCTTGCTGGCAGCGCCATCAGGCTATTTTACGAACAGCAAAACAACGCCCCGATCTTCTCAAAAAGGCAACTCTCTCAGATAAGGAGAAGGAATGGATATCAGAGAGCTTATTGAACCCAAAATAAATCCTAACATCCCTCAAATTTCCCCTGGCGACACAGTTAAGGTTAGCTTGAGAACCGTGGAGAGGGATAAAGAGCGCCTTCAGCACTTCCAGGGAATGGTGATCAGGATTAGGAAAGGTGTTGATGGCGGAAGCTTCACTGTAAGACGCGTAATTTACGGCGTTGGAGTAGAACAAACCTTTCCCTTCCAATCTCCTCTGCTGCAAAAGGTAGAGGTGCTCAGGCATGGTAAAACGCGGCGAGCTAAACTTTATTATATGCGTGGACTCAGTGGTAAGCGAGCTCGACTTAAGGAAAGACGAGAAAAGGTAATCGAGCAAGCCGTGCCCCAAGAACAGGGAACAGAGCCTCCATAAATATCGAGGCTGTTTAAAAATGTAGTTGCCCAATTTATTGGGCGACAGTGCCTGATAAATCAGGCAACTACAAAAATTTGGGGGGGAAACACCTCCGAGATAGCTCAAATTGAACGGGGAAGCAAAATTAAACAGCCTTTAAATATCTTAAATGAGATACGCTGAACTAGCGGTTAATTCTCCCGGAAGCCAGTCAACCTTCTGTTATGCCATCCCACCCCAGCTAGATGTTAATATAGGGCAGGCAGTATGGGTTCCTTTCGGCTCCAGGGTCGTCCAGGGCATCGTCGTCGAGCTATCTGACCAGCCATCAATGAAAGCTGATAGCTGTCAGCTGTCAGCTATTAAGGAAATAGCCAAAATCATTACTGGCTATCCTTTACTCTCCCCCAGGCAAATTGAACTCGCCCGCTGGGTAAGCCAGCATTATCTTTCCCCTTTGTTCAACTCCATTGCCTTGATGCTCCCCCCCGGCTTTGAGCGCAAGCTTATCACCTATTTTCAATATAGGGAGGGGACAAGTCCCGGGGATAACACTCCTACGAAAGATTTGCCACCGCTCACTCCAGAGCAAACACAAGCCCTTCGTCTCATAAGAGAAAAAAAGAAGATGAGCTTCAAGGAACTGGAGAGAAAATTTGGCCCGAAGAAGGCAAGGCAAATCTGCGACCAGCTTCTTCATTACCATTTAGTAATGAAGAGCCAGGAGCCTGAAAAAGCTAAGGTAAAGCCGAAATCACTTCCCTATGTCAAGCTGATAGCTGGCAAGGATGAGATTGAGGATGAAACAGCCCGGCTGAACAAGAGTCGAGCCTATAAGCAAGCAGCAGTCCTGGAATTTCTAAGCCAGCAAACTCAACCCATTGCTGCCAATGAGGTGAGAAAACGCCTTGATTGCTCTCTTGAATCCATTAGAGCTTTGGAACGCCGCCGCTTACTTTCCGTAGAGTTAGTTAATATCAGGCGTAACCCACTATCTTATCTCAAGCTCAAGCCTAGCCTGCCACCTCCTTTCACTTCATCTCAGCAAGCGGCTTGGAAAATAATCGAAGATAACTGGACCAAGCGGGATGACCATGGCTCACCACCAGTTTTCCTCCTCTTCGGAGTTACTGGCAGCGGCAAAACTGAGATTTACTTGCGAGCCTTGGCCCAGGTTATTGCTATGGGCAAGCGAGGTATCTGCCTCGTCCCCGAGATTGCCCTCACACCACAAACTGTAGAGAGGTTTGCCAGTCGCTTTCCCGGACGCGTAGGGATACTTCATAGTGGCCTTTCCTTAGGTGAGCAGTTCGATGAATGGCAACGGATAAAGGAAGGGGAATGCGATGTGGTTATCGGACCAAGAAGCGCTTTATTTGCCCCCCAACCTGACCTGGGTCTCATTATAATTGACGAAGAACATGAATGGACATATAAGCAAGAGGACAAATCTCCCCGCTATCATGCTCGGGATGTAGCTCTCAAATTGGCTGAGCTCACTGGTGCTGTTGTTATCCTGGGCAGCGCTACACCCGATATTGATAGCTTTCACAAAGCACAACTGGGTGAGTATCACCTGGTGGAGCTAAAGGAGAGAATTACTCCCCACGGTTATTCACCCCTCCCTAAAGTAGATATAGTAGATATGAAGGAGGAACTTAAAGCTGGAAATACAAGTTTATTTAGCCGCTCCTTGTTGGCTGCCATGAAGGAAACCTCAGCCCAAGGTGAACAAGTAATCCTTTTCCTCAATCGGCGTGGCACAGCCACTTTTATCCAGTGCCGCAATTGTGGCTTTGTCTTTCGTTGCCCACGCTGCTCCGTAGCCCTTACTTACCATTCGGCAGAGAAAAAACTAACCTGCCATCGCTGCCATTATGCCATTCCGGTGCCTCAAGCTTGTCCTCAGTGCTTCAGTCATCGCCTTAAGTTTCTCGGTATTGGTACTCAGCGAGTAGCAGATGAAGTAAAACGACTTCTCCCAAAAACAAGGTTGCTCAGGTGGGATAGAGATGTAACCACCAAGAGATATGCTCACGAGAGACTGCTGAGTAGTTTTCGTGACCATAAAGCAGATATACTCATTGGCACTCAGATGATAGCCAAAGGACTAGATTTGCCCCAGGTGACCTTAGCCGGGATAATCAGCGCCGATACTGGACTCAACCTGCCTGACTTCCGAGCTGGCGAGCGTACCTTCCAGCTTTTATGCCAGGTAGCTGGTAGGGCTGGGCGTGGGCTCAAAGCAGGGAAGGTCATCATCCAGACATATTCACCTGAAAACTATGCCATTCAATCTGCGGCCAAACATGATTACGTAGACTTCTATAATCAGGAAATAGCTTATCGCCGCCAGTATAATTATCCTCCCTTTAGCCACTTCATCCGCTTGGTATACTACTATACCAATAATGATTTATGTCGCCGAGAGGCAGAGCGAGTAAGGGATACTATTCTGAATGAACAAGAGAGGAAAGGTATAACCAACTTGAGCTTAATTGGTCCTATGCCTGCCTTTGCCGCCAGGGTTAGGGGCAGATATCGCTGGCAACTCATCCTGCGCGGCTCCGACCCGGCTCAGGTTTTATCAGGGATAACCCTGCCCCAAGGCTGGACTTTAGATGTCGACCCAGTGGGAGTGATATAATTTTAGATAGAGTCACTAACTCGAGACAAGCATTCAATCAATAATAAGAGGGGATTATGGCAGAGGTATCTTTACCCTTTGAATCCAGATATTGGCCTTACAAGAAATATTCTGAGATGTACAACCGTTCGCTAAGAGACCCTGAAAGCTTTTGGGATAAAGAGGCTCGGAAACTAGATTGGTTTAAAACCTGGGATACTGTGCTTGACTGGCAGCCGCCTTTCGCTCGCTGGTTTGTCGGCGGCAAGCTTAATGCCTGTTACCAATGCGTTGACCGCCATATCAAAACCTGGCGGAGAAGCAAGGTTGCGATATACTGGGAAAGCGAGCTAGGGGAGAGTCGCATTTTAAGCTACTCCACTGTTTATAGAGCGGTCAATAAATTCGCTTCAGCCCTCAAGAATTTGGGTGTAGGCAAGGGTGATAAGGTTGCCTTGTACCTGCCAATGATTCCTGAATTGCCTATTTCTATGTTGGCTTGCTCCAGAATTGGTGCCATTCATACTGTAATATTCTCTGGCTTCAGTGCTCAGTCTCTAGCTGACAGGCTTAATGATACCCAGGCTAAACTCTTGGTTACAGTTGATGCCAGCTTCAGACGGGGTAAAACTCTAAAACTAAAAGAAATCGCTGAAGAAGCTATAAGCTTATCGCCCTCAATAGAGAAAGCAATAGTGGTTAGAAGAGCTAATATACCTGTGGAAATGAAGTCCGGGAGAGATTTCTGGCTTCACGACTTGCTTGATAAGGCTGCTCCTTTTGTACCTCCTGAGCCTGTTGAGTCTAACCACCCTCTTTATATCCTTTACACATCAGGAACCACTGGGAAACCTAAGGGGATTGTGCATAGCACCGGCGGCTACTGTGTTTTTAATCATTCTATGTATCAATGGGTTTTCGATATAAAGGAGGAGTCAGTTTATTGGTGCACTGCCGATGTTGGCTGGGTTACCGGGCATAGCTCAATAGTTTATGCCCCATTAATCCACGGCGCGGCCCAGGTCCTTTACGAAGGGACTCCAGATTATCCTGCCGTAGATAGATACTGGGACATCATTGAGAAATACGGGGTTACCATATTCTATACCTCGCCTACAGCTATCAGGATGCTAATGAGATATGGTGAAGATCCAGTCAAAAGGCACGACTTAAGTAGTCTGGAAATATTGGGAAGTGT
>Ga0066636_10001770_pt1 | contig 13505 bp, 10 predicted proteins | sample CryGeyCG2014_080_2_FD_62736 | JGI IMG/M metagenome (GOLD analysis project Ga0066636, IMG submission 62736) | Groundwater microbial communities from aquifer - Crystal Geyser CG07_land_8/20/14_0.80 | ecosystem: Environmental > Aquatic > Deep subsurface > Groundwater | place: USA: Utah: Grand...
GAAGGAGACTGGGAGCATCTGGAGATCCGGAGAGATTGTCTGGATAAACCTCTGGTGGTTGAGGCGATATCCAGAAGGGTATTTCCTGCTCAAGGCCACAGGAAAGGAACCACTCATGAGGAAGTCTGGCTGATCATCGAAAGAAGAAAAAAGGATGAAAAAGAATATGAGCTCCGGTATTTCTTCAGCAATATGCCCCAGGACATGCCGACTTTGGAGATGGTTCGTCTCTTTCATGAACGGTTCTGGATCGAACAGGGATACCAGCAACTGAAAGAGAAGTTGGGCCTGGATCACCATGAAGGCAGAAGCTGGACCGGCTGGCGTCGGCATGTACTGCTGGTCATTCTTGCTTTCGGTTATCTGACGCTCCAGCGCATACAGGAAAAAAAACGCATACGGCAAAGCCTTTGGTACCAAAGAATGGGAATGATTCCAATAAAACTTTCCCAATGAATCCGGATTTTTTGGAAGCACGGAAGGAATGTCAGTGTCCCGTTCGTTCCACAGGGCGATGGCGGAGCAGGCAAAGAGAACTGAAACAAATGCCATCTTTGCCCGATGTCCGGCATTGGATCGCGTTATACCTGATGAAGATGTTGATCTGAGCATAATCATTTAAGTTTCGGAGTAGAACTAAATATTTCTTGAAATCATTCCGGCCCTTATTGTAGGCCGCCAAGTACTCGCTGATGGCCTTTTTCCCTTCTTCGGGGAGCCAGGAAGATTATTCCAGAAGAGTGTTGACCATCCACTCGGGCTGCTCCTGTAGTATCACCATGGCATTGAAGGTGTTGTCATAGGTTGTTTTTTGAAACTCGATCATTTGTTTTGCAATCTGAAATTGATCCGTGTTACCTTTTTCATTGTGGCGGCTTAGGCCTTTTTCCCCGGCCTCCTGTTTTCCGCTCCCTGAAATTCAAAGCAGCATAGACACTATATGTTGGGGGTACCTATTAAAATGTCGGGTGCGGCTTTTATATTATCGGTGATGTTCGGATTGGCAATTTGTATCCTGTTGCCCAGTGGGGACTCAACCTGCCCAATTTGATCGATTGAGGATGACTCCATGAAAGAATTTACAAGCGCCCAGATCAAGTCCCTAACAGCCCTTGTGGAACCGGATCGCTTTTCCATCGGACAGTCCAACCGAGAGCTTCACATCCGAGATATTTCTGCACATATTGGAATGCTTCCTGCCGGGATCGTCTGGCCGATCACCACGGAAGAGATCTCCCGAATCCTCAACTGGACCTATGCGGAAGGGATCCCGGTTACCCCTTGGGGAGCGGGAACCAGTACCGAAGGAAATCCCGTTCCGACGGTTGGGGGGTTGGTGATGGATCTGACCCGGATGGATAAGATCATCGAAATCCGGCTGAAAGATCTGCAGGCCGATGTACAGCCGGGAGTGTTGCGAAAGGAGCTGAACCGCCGGACCGGGAGATTTGGTCTCTTCTTTCCCCCGGATCCCGGTGCCGATGCCACCATCGGCGGAATGATCGCCAACAACGCCTCCGGCGTCCAGACAGTCAAATACGGCGCCACTAAAGACTATGTGATGCGGCTGAACATCGTTCTGCCCCAAGGACAGGTGATCCATACGGGCTGCCGTGCCCGCAAGTCCTCTTCCGGCTTTGACTTGACGCGCCTCTTTGTCGGATCCGAAGGAACGCTAGGAGTGGTTACCGAGGCGACTTTGCGGCTTGCCGGTATCCCGGAACACCATCTGGCGACAACGGTGGTGTTTGATACCTTGCAGAATGCCTCGGAGGCCGTAGAGGTCCTGATCGGATCCGGGCTGGAGCCCGCCGCCCTGGAGCTTCTGACCCCCGGATTGATCCGTCTCATGAATCGGGAACAAGGGCTGGGACTGCCCGAAAAACCCTCCTTATTCTGTGAGTTTCACGGGATCAGCGAGACGGCTTTGAATGAAGCCGTGGGCGTGGCCCGCGATTTGTGTAAAACCTGCGGAGCAACCGATTTTCGTTACGCCATTGAAGAACAAAAGCGGAAAGATCTTTGGAGGGCACGACACGAGGCATGGGAGACCATCCACCGGGCGCATCCGGGAAAAGAAACTCTGATCGTGGATGCGGCGGTTCCCATCTCAAGCTATCCGGAAATGATCCTTTTTTCCCAGGATCTGTTGGATAAAAAGGGCGCCGTCGGCTATGTATTCGGCCATGCCGGGGACGGCAACCTGCATGTGGTTCTTGTGGGAAATTTGAAGGACCGTCGGGAGTGGGATGTTCTTGAAGAAGTCAACCGGGAGATCGTCATTCAGGCCATCCGCTTTGGGGGTACCTGCACCGGCGAGCATGGTGTCGGCATCGGTAAGCGTCAGTTTATGGATCTGGAGCACGGGGAAAGCTATGCCCTCATGAAGCAGATCAAGCAGCTTCTCGATCCCAAGGGATTAATGAACCCTGGAAAAATTTTTTAGAAACGGATAAAAAATCCGATCCTTGCAGGAAAAATCTAAGTATCGGAGGAGCAGGATGGCGGCTAAAGTAAAAGTGTCTTTTATCGGAATGGGAACCATGGGGGTGTCCATGGCCCAAAATATATTGAAGGCGGGATTTCCTATCACCGTGCACAACCGCACCCGTTCCAGGGAGAAGCCTCTGGCAGAGGCAGGTGCCCTTCGGGCATCCTCACCTCAGGAAGCCGCTTCGGGTGCCGATGTGATCGTCACCTGCCTGAGTGACACCCCGGATGTAGAGGAAGTGATTCTTGGCGAAAGAGGCGTGATGCATGGGGCCGCTGAAGGCGCCATCGTGGTGGATATGTCCACCATCAGCCCTTCCGCCACCCGGCGCATCGGAAAAGCACTTTCACAAAAAGGGATACGGATGATGGATGCACCGGTTTCCGGCGGCTCTGAAGGCGCTCAAAAAGGGACTCTCTCCATCATGGTCGGGGGGGATGAAGCCGATTTTCAGACCGGCTTGCCGGTTCTCAAGGCCATGGGAAAAACCATCAGCCTCATAGGTCCTTTGGGATCCGGACAGATAACCAAAGCCATCAATCAGGTGATCATCGCCGGTACCTACCTGGGGGTGGCCGAGGGGGTCGCCCTGGGCCTTCGGGCCGGACTCGATTTGGAAAAGGCGCTTCAGGCCCTGGGCGGGGGCGCAGCCGCCTCCTGGGTCCTGGCTAACCGAGCTAAAAACATGATCGAAAATGCCTATCCGCTGGGTTTTAGGGTTCGGCTTCACCGAAAGGATCTTCGCATCGCCCTGGAGGTCGCCCGTGAGCTTGGTGCGGTGTTGCCGGTTAGTGCTTATACGGAACAGTTGGAAACCAGCCTGTTGAATCGGGGCCACGGTGACGAAGACTTGTCTGCCCTTGCCCGAATCGTCAGGGAACAGTCGGGCCTGGAGTAAGCCTTTCAGGTTGCAGACGATTTCAGGCTTTGCGCGCAAAGTTCAGCAAGATGCTTGACTTCTATACCCCTGCCCCGCTTGTCCATCCCGCCCCGCAATTGCAGGACACAGCCCGGGCAGTCGGTGACCAGAATTTCCGCACCGGACGCCTCCACGTTGTCCAATTTCTTCTTTAAGATTTCCGAGGAGATTTCCGGAAAATCCACTGAGTAGGATCCGCCGAACCCACAGCAGACGTCTTCATCTTTTGATGGCACATAAGAAGCCCCGCAGACGGTGATGAGTTCCCTGGGTTCCCGATGAACTCCCAATCCCCGGCACAAATGACAGGGTGCATGGTAAGCAACCTTTTTCCCGGAGGGGAGAAACTGTTCGGGTATGACTTTCAGGATGTTTATCATATAGGAACTGAAATCAATGATCTTGTCGGTAAAAGCCTTGACTTCCGGTGAATCTCCCAAAATCTTTGGGTAGTTGTGTTTAAGGTGGGAAGCGCAGGAAGCGCACAGCGTCAGGATATGCTCCGCTTTTACATCGGCAAAGGCTTCAATATTTTGACGCGCCAGTTCTTTGGAGGTCTCTTCTTCGGCCGCCATCATGGCCGGAAGCCCGCAGCAGGTTTGATCCAGGGGAAATTCCAGCCCGACGTTTTGCTTCTGAAGGATCTCGAACAGAGATTCTCCTTGCTCCGGGTAGATAAAATCCACGGCACACCCGGCAAAAAGGGCGACAGTTTTTCCGGAAGCCTCTGCTTTGGGCGCAATTCTCTTCCACCGGTCTCGAAAGGGTGTTTTGGCAATCACCGGAAGACTCCTGAAGCCGTGGGCCTTCTCAAAAAAATGGGGCAAATGCCGGATGACGGTATCCCCTGCGGCAAACGGCTTCTGCGCCAGATATGCCCTTCGCAGAAGAAAATGAAATAACTTCCGGTTCTTCAGGATCCGCGAAAGAAGGAGGTTTTTTACCGGCTTCCGGTTCTCTTGATCGAGAACCAGCCGATACGTTTTCTTGATCAGATAGGGAAGATCGATGTCCACCGGACAGACGCTTTTACACGCCTGGCAGTTGAGGCAATTTTGAACAATGACTCGATCGCTCTCCTTCCCATGATAAAAAAGGGTCAGGATCAGCCCGATGGCGCCGATGTAAACGTGGCCATAACGATGCTCCCCCACTTTGCTGTAGATAGGGCAGACATTGGCGCAGGCCCCGCACCGGATGCATCGGAGCGCTTCGGAAAAGATCGGATCCTTGGCCATGGCCAGGCGGCCGTTGTCGAGAAACACGATGTGCAGGATTTTTCGATGGGAGAAAGAGGAAAGGGATTCGTTTGCCCCTTTGATCCATGTTACATAAGAAGTGATGGCCTGGCCGGTGGCGTTTCTGGGAAGCACTTTTAGGATTCGAAGGGCCGACTTAAGGTTCGGCACCAGCTTTTCAATGCCCACCAGCGCCACATGAACGGAAGGGAGGGTTGTGACCAGTCGCATGTTCCCTTCATTGGTGACCATTCCGAGGGCTCCGGAGTCGGCCAATGCAAAATTGGCGCCTGAAATCCCCATGCCGGCCGTTAAAAAGGCCGGCCGAAGCCTCTCCCGGGCCACTTTCACCAGTTTGTCGATGTTTTCCGAATCCTGCTTCTTTCCGGTAACCTTGCCGAAAAGATCCCCCACTTGATATCGGGAGAGATGAATGGCCGGCATGACCATATGGGACGGGCCTTCATGCCGAAGCTGAATGATCCACTCCCCCAGGTCGGTTTCAATGACTTCATATCCGGCTTCGATCAGATGATCATTTAAAAAGATTTCTTCAGCGGTCATGGATTTGGATTTGGCGATTTTTTTTACCCCGTTTTCCCGTGCGATCTCAGAAATGGTCCGGTTGGCTTCTTCGGCATCCCTGACCAGATGCACCTTGGCCCCGGATGCTTCCGCATGCTTTTTAAATGACTCGTAAAGATCCATCAGGGCGGGAAGGGCGTCATCCTTTGCCGCTGCGATTTCGTCCCGGATCCCCTCGAAATCGACCCCTGCATAAATCCTGGGGCGGTTTTCCCGGTACTGGGTGTTGAATTTATCGAGGGCGGATCGAAGAAACGGGTCGGTCAAGGCCTTTCTGATCCGCTCTTTATAGGATTTCATATCCGATGGGGTTTTAATCATGGGAGGCTCCTTGGCTTGAGAACTCCGGCAAACAGGTTCCCTTAACCGGTAATGAGAATGTGCAGCTCCTTGGGTCCGTGGACGCCAATGGCCAACACCCGTTCGATATCCGCGGTTCGGCTGGCACCGGTGATAAACGCCAGATAGGCGGGTGCGTCTTTTTTTAGAATCCCGTCGATTTCTCGTTCTAAGGCTTCGGCATCGGGTTTGATTCGAGAGGCCGGTAAAACCGCCACGTGGATCTCCGCCAGCATCGTGGCGATCCGGATGTCTTCTTTTGTCGAGTCGATCACCAGGGTGCCGGTTTCGGCGATCCCCCAATCGGCTAGCGTTAAAGAAGTGTGAATTTTATTTGCATGAGGCCTCAAGGGGAAAGGGAGAAGCGTCAGGTGCGCTTGGGCGCAAGCCTCCCGCAGGGCATCTTCCTGATCTTTGCTCAACCCACCTGCCGCAATGTTTCGGCCATTTTGTCTTTTTGTCAAGTCGATCGTATAGGTGACGGCTTCCTTAAAATCGCCGATCTGAAAAACGACAGCCTGAACCGCTTCGGCCTTTTCCTTCATCAATTGAATCATCGGGCTGGGTGTCATGGGTTTTCCTTCAGGAATGGATCGAGTTGGGGCTATATCTGCCTAATGATTATAGAACAGCTATCGGCTTATCAAATCAAAAGGGATGGCAGGAAAAGCTTGTGATTTGAAGATTCCTTGGATAAATTGTCACCCCATATAGCTGCCGGCAAAAGCCATTCCGCTTTGATGAGATCACCCTGAAATTGATTCCAAAGCCGTCTCATCAGCGGGCGATGATGGCGACTTTTAACGAGATGGACAAGACCTCCCGGACGGTGTCGGCTATTGTGGCTGCAAAAGTCAAGGCGGCCCTGGACCCCAATAACATCCTGAATCCCGGCAAGATCCCGAGAGTCAGATAAGGATCCTTTTATGACCGATATGAAAGCCCTTGCCCGGCTCATGAAAGAGCTGGAGGACCAGCTCGTGGTCTGCATGCGCTGCGGCATGTGCCAGGCGGTATGTCCTCTCTTTGAGCAGACCGGTCGTGAGGCGGATGTGGCCAGAGGAAAACTGGCCCTCCTGGACGGCCTCATGCAGGAGATGTTCAGGGACGCCGAAGGCACCTATGAGCGGCTCAACCGCTGCCTTCTATGCGGCTCCTGTGCTGCCAACTGCCCCAGCGGTGTCAGCGTCCTGGAAATCTTTCTCAAAGCAAGGGCTATCCTGACGGGATACGTGGGCCTTTCACCGGCAAAAAGGATCCTTTTCAGGGGTATGCTTGCCCGGCCGAAGCTCTTTGACCGGATAGCGGAATGGGGAGCAAAGCTCCAGAAGCTTTTCACGAAACCGGTCAACGATGTCATGGGAACCTCCTGTGCCCGGGTGATGTCGCCCTTGCTTTCAGACCGGCATTTTGTCCCGCTGGCCGAAAAGCCATTCCATAAAATCCTTCCACAGCTCAATGAGGATCCGAAAGCAGGTCGTCCGAAGGTCCTTTTCTTTGTGGGGTGCCTGATCGACAAGATTTTCCCGAATGTTGCCGAAGCGTCGATCCGGGCGCTTCGCCATCACGAAGTCGGCATCGTTATTCCCCGGAATATGGGGTGCTGCGGCATTCCGGCCCTTTCCTCAGGGGACCTGGAGGCTTTCAAGCGTCTCGTCATCCACAACCTGTCTTGTTTCGAAAGCGTCTCGTTCGATTACCTGATCACCGCCTGCGCCACTTGCACGGCGACTATCAAGAAAATCTGGCCGGTCATGATGCGACAGGTCAGCGGCATGTCCCCTGAAATCCTTTCCAAGGTGGCGGCGCTTTCAGACAAGACGATGGATATCAGCTGGTTTCTGGTGAGGGTGGCCGGCGCCTCCCCCCGGCCTCTTTCGAACAGCGACAAGGGGAAAGGCTTTAAGGAGGAATGCGTTACCTACCACGATCCTTGCCATTTGAAAAAATCGCTGGGCATCTCCGAAGAGCCCAGAATCCTCCTTCGCACCAATCCGGATTATCGCTTCAAGGAGATGCCCGCCTCTGACTGGTGTTGCGGCATGGGAGGCAGCTTCAACCTTTCTTATTACGAGATATCCGATCGAATCGGGAAAAGGAAGCGGGACGCCGTTCTATCCACCGGATGCAAAACAGTGGCAACCTCATGCCCGGCCTGTATGCTCCAGATTTCGGACATGCTCTCCAAGTCAAACCAACGGATTCGGGTGCGTCATGCCATTGAAATCTATGCCCGCACCCTGGATGACCGGAAAACCTCTTTTCCTCATATACCGGAGTAAAATTGGATTCCCGCCCGCCCGTCCAAAAAATGGTTTTTTCAACAAACCCCCGGAGGGGAAATTCATAACCCTATGATACCTGACGATACCTCCAACTTAAAGCTCCCGCCGACCGCCGCATTCTATACAGCGTTCATCTGCCTGCTGTTCGGGGCCAACGCCGTCGCCATCAAAATCAGCGTCGTGGGCGTCGGTCCCTTCACGACCGCGGCAATCCGGTTCACTGTCGCCACTTTCGCCCTATGGCTCTGGGCCCGGGCCACGCAACAGAAGATTTCCTTTCAAAAAGGGCAATGGATACCCTTATCGATCCTTTCCGTGGTTTTTACGGTCCAGCTCTCCCTGTTTCATCTGGGGATCAGCAAGACCTACGCATCCCGGGGAACGCTCTTGTCGAATTTTCAACCCTTTTTCCTGCTGTTTCTGGCTCACTACTTCATTCCCGGCGATCAGATCACCGCCAGGAAATTTTTTGGTATTCTTCTGGGTTTCCTGGGAGTGGTGCTGGTATTTCTGGAAAGCAAGGGAATCAGCTCCGGTTTTCGAATCGGAGACCTGATGGTGCTGTCCGCAGCATTCCTATGGGCCCTTAACGGGGTCTATACGAAACGGATCGTTTCCGGGTTTGATCCCTTTCAACTGGTATTTTTCCCCATGGTTTTCTCTGTGCCCTTCTTTTTCCTGGAAGCCTGGCTTTGGGACTTAGCTATGTTCACGCGCATCGATGCCCGAATCATCGGATCCCTGTTCTATCAGAGTATCATCTGCGCTGCTTTCGGTTTTGTCGCGTGGACTCACCTTTTAAAACGATACGGTGCCGTCGCCCTTCACTCTTTTATTTTCCTCATGCCCATGGCGGGTGTTTTATTGGGGGGGATTCTTTTAAACGAACCGATCACTTTAAAGATTCTTCTGGCCCTGGTCTTAGTGGTCGCCGGGATCATCATCGTACAGCTTGGGAAAGAAGTCCCGGCCCCCCTCATTGACCCCGGAGGAAACATTTAGTCGCAAGACCTGTCGTCAAAGGAGGATATCCCTTGCCCAAAGAGATCACCCACTGGACACTGGCAGAGACCGCATTTCGGTGTATGCGGGATGCCTCACCTTTAAAACGCATCATCGAATCGCATAAGCACCTCTATCTTTGCGGTGCCGTGATCTTCGATTCCCCGTTTTATGTTCAATGGGGCAAAGGAGCGGCAGGGATACGATATCGGGCCGAACGGATCCACGATACTGCGCAAAACGCCTTCGAGTGCTTTTTACCGATGCTGAAAAACCCGGGTTCCCTTTCGATGGGATCGGCTGTGTCTCTCCTTGCCGGCATCGCGACACACATTTTTTCAGATGCCGCATTCCACCCTTTCGTATGTCACTTCAGCGGCAACACGGACACTCCCGATAAAAAGATGCGGCGTAAAGCTCAAACCCGGCATCACACCCTGGAGACGTATCTGGATCTATTCTTTGCAGCCAGGGGCATTTTTTCGACGAACACCACCTTTTTACGCATTTTCAATGCCGTCGAAATCCCCCGGCCCGCTTTCATGGAAGTGCTCTCCAGGATTTACGGCACCGGCAGCTCCGGAGACAGGGTCCTGGCGAAAAAATCCGTTTTCATGCATGCCATCCTACAGGCTCTCTTTGACCAGAAAACCCTCAAGGGGATGCTGCACACCTTGAACCTGCTCCCCGGAATAAACCTCGATACGATCCTTGCCAGCTTCTACCCTTCTCGAAAGCCGCGGTCGGAGGCTCTGTTCTCACGGCCCCTATTCTATCGGCACCCTGTCACCGGCGAGGCCCGTTATGTTCCTGTCCAGGTCCTCGAAAGAGAGGCCTTGGCGTCTATTCAAACTGTTTTTAGCGCCATCGAACCTTGGGCCCTTCGGAAACCAGCCGGCCAAGGCCTCCAGGGTCCGAACCTTTACACCGGCATGACGGGATATCGGCTGGCGGATATGCGGTATTTCAACGATGCAATCGATCTCATGCCTTTGATCAAAGGATGAGTTGGATCTATTTTCCTTGATGCCTCGGCTCTTAAGTCAATGTCATTAACTTAAGCACCAAAAAGCGCCCCCCCATAACAGGCCCTCAGCGTTCCTTTGTCAGAGATTCGATCTTTTCGGCCGCGTAGCCGAGCCGGGTAAAATCGAGGCGGCCGCCTTCTCGGGTATGACATGCGTTGCACCGCAACGCCTCTTTGGCAGGGGCGATGCTATGGTAAATATTGAAATACTGGGGGGTCCGGCGAATGATGGCCGACCGATAGCGCCCGTTGTCGTAGGCACGCATCTGCGCCAGGGTGGTGTCGCGCTTGCCCTTGCCGCCGGCCCGGGCAACGAAAGCGGCCGGGACTGAAAAGCCCGGAGTGTGCCCGTCCGGGTCTGCGGTCACCTCAGGTGTCGTGCCGTCGTCGAAAAGGGCCGTTTGGATGACGTTAAAGGGTGCAATCCGGCTCCCCGGATCGTCGATGAGGCCCGTCGGATGGGGGATCTCGGTGCAAATCATCTCGCGGTTGTACCAAGCATAGACCGGCTTGAACATGGGCAGGTTCTTAGTCTTGTAGCAGCCAATCATATCTTCTATCTGGGATGTCATTTGTTCCGGGGTCGCCATCCCCATCAGGCGAGCGATGGGCATCATCCATTCATAGCGCTTCATCATTTTCGGCATGTCCATGCCGAGGAGCCAGTTGACCGATTTCGTTCCTGGGTAAGTCTTGGGAATGTGGCAGGTTTCGCATGCGATTCTTGCTATATGCCGGTTCAATTCGGCGGCGTCCGGCCCTGCGTGGGGCGCCTCTCCATGACAGTCGCCGCAGGTTTGCATCGTCCCACGCAGCTCGGGCGAGCCGGCGTTGTCTACGACTTTGCCCTTGCCGATTTGATGGGCCGTGGTGACGTGGCATTCCTGGCAACGCATACCGGCCGCGTAATGGACATCGGTCGAGGCACCCTTGAAGGTGCCGTAGTGGGTGCCGCGCTTGCTGTCCGATTTTTGGTGGCAGAAGTTGCAGTTGTCCGGCGTCGGCTTGCCCACCCGAAGTTCGACGCCTTCCATGGCCTCGGCGGCGATGTGGGAAAGATCGAGCCGGCTCAGGTCTCCGCCGACCTCGGCACCGGCCATCATCAAGGCCGCCATCCGGGCGCCGTTGCTCTGAATGACGTGCCCTTTGCTGTCCAGACCCGCGGGCGTGCGGCCGAGGCCCATGCCGCCCTTGTAACCGCTTTGTTGGTGGCAGATGAGGCAATCGACATCCATGCCGAAAGGCTTCAATACACCGCCGCCAGGATGACACTGGGAGCAGTAGGCTGCTTCCATCAGGCGCCATTGCTCTTGCGGTGTCTTGACCCGATCGGTATTGGAAAGGGAATACCACCGGTTGTACATGCCGATATCAACCGCTTCCTTGGGGTCATGAGCGATGGCGCCGTCCTTGGTAATGCGCCCCTGGTGAACATGATAGCTGCGGCTGATCTCGGCATATTCCTTCTGGTGGCAGGCATAGCAGGCCTGCGGCCCTTTGTAGCCGCCCAGTTCTTTGAATACTCGGGCATGCATCTCCTCGATCCTTATGTCGTCGGCGTCTCCTGGAAAAGATACCGGAGACAATTCCGATTGAAGCTGTTTCTTGGCAGGACCGCAGGTGAGCACAGCCAGGCCTGCAAACGCAAAGGCTGCGCCGCACAGTAAAATTTTCCTCCATTTTTCCATCATGGCTGCCTCCCTAAGCGCGCTATCCGTCACACCGATTGATTGAATTGATAAGAAGTCTTTTTTGTGGTCGGATTAAATGCAGGATTGAATTGTGTCTGGCCATCATCTGCACCGCAAGATATGAGAACCTGCAGTTGACAAGGTTTATGGATTTTCAATTATCCGAAGGTGAATGCGCTGTCAATGGGGATTTCATCGTAATGTCGTTGAAATTTCTGCCGATTTAAGCACCATGCACCTGTCTGCGTGCGACGCACAGGTAGGTATGGCGGGTGTTCAACCAGAGGCGAGGCGTGGGCGACGGTTCTGGGCAGTCGCTTTGACTCATATCAATTGGGGCTCAAAAGCATGCAACTTACAGTGCTTTGTGGCCTAAATTGAGTAGGGTGCTTAAAACAACCGGGGAGCAGCGTGTCGAAAATAAGTTTTGATAATTTAAAGTTATACTTTAAAATTGCACGTATATGTATCTTCCACGCCTTACGGGTAACGGGCCTTCAGAAATGGATGCGGTTGAATAAGGGCAAGCCTGCCGAGGCCTTCGTCATTTCATCGGCCAGAGAGGTCGGAGCCATCGGTGATGGAATTAGCAATATCCACTTTTCGCTGTTGTAGGTTCGGGGGAGAAGATTCAGTTTTTTAAGTAGTTCGGCGCTTACAAAACAATATCAGTCAGGATAGATGAGGCGTAATTTTTGGAGGGCAGCTACGCTGGGTTCTTGGGCGCTCTTCGGTCCAATTAGCGATCAAGCCCGGATGCCTATGCGTGATAAAAGATTTTCACGAAAATCCTTTGCTCCATCGGAGGACGGATCGGCAATTTCATCAATGTGGTAAAAGCGGTCCGTTGTGGGCGACTCTCGTCTAGCCAATTCCAAGTCAAGTTGTGCAAAGCCCACTATCGTCCAGCACTCAACGTACCCCTCTTTTCTGGCCTTCTGGTGGCTCTTCTCCGCTTCCCCAATCCGATTATGGATATTCGAGTAGTCCTTTCCTCCTTTGATCTCAATGGCAACCAGATTGCGAAACCTGCCGGAAGGAAGTTCCTCCCTGATGCAGATATCCGGGTCAGCCGCGAATTCGACTCTCACAGGTCGCCCTGCCGCATTCCGGAGTTCCAGTGAACGTTCTCCTTCTGCCACGGCTTCGCCTGCCAATAGGGAACTGATCAGATCGAAAACTTTGCGATTGGCCCTGCTCCCAAGGATGTTAAGCGCCCCACCTCGAAGCTGAGGACCCAGAGTAAGAAGGGTCAACTCGTGAACCGTTTCTTTAGAAAGATGCGGCACCTTCTCAACCAGAACCTCGGCGCCGGCACATAACGTCTTGCATAATTCCTTCAGGCGAGGCATGTTGCCGGAGGTAATTTGTCCACCCTCCTCCATCGATCTGAAAGGAGCAAACCCGTACCGGCTTCCATAGAACTGCTTCTGCGAGAACCCCAGCAACAGTCGATAGTAGCCCAATAAATGCGGATTAACGGCCAGCACGCAAGGAACGGCATATACCAACTCACCCCTGAGCCCCCATGCTGCGACTTTACGCAGTCCGGAACGTGAGGTGAGTTCAGCGAGTTGCTGATCGATTTGCGCAATTTCCAGGTCGGCAACGGTTGCCAGCAGGGCATCCAGCAGATGGGTACGGCGGATTTCCTGTAACCGGCGATAGAAAGTGATCTGGAGGTCCGGTTCAGGGATCTTTAGCTTGCTCATTTGGCCACCTCCATATCGTAGGTGAACAGTAATCTCTGGGTCCCCCGGATTCGGTTAAGAGCCAGTCTGACATATTCAGGATTCAGTTCTATACCAACGTAGTTCCGGTGCTGCTCCTCGCAGACCACTCCAACGGTCCCTGATCCGAAGAAGGGATCGAGGACCCAGTCTCCCGGCTGGGAACCAGCAAGGACACAAGGCTCAACGAGCTTGGGA
>Ga0066636_10001772_pt1 | contig 13501 bp, 10 predicted proteins | sample CryGeyCG2014_080_2_FD_62736 | JGI IMG/M metagenome (GOLD analysis project Ga0066636, IMG submission 62736) | Groundwater microbial communities from aquifer - Crystal Geyser CG07_land_8/20/14_0.80 | ecosystem: Environmental > Aquatic > Deep subsurface > Groundwater | place: USA: Utah: Grand...
TCCAACGGGCTCAAACGCAAGATTAGAAATTCATTTTGTCGACGTAGGACAAGGCGACGGAATAATAATCAAATTACCGCACGGCAATTATGCGGTAGTCGATTCAAATAACGGTCCGAAGATGGTGGAAATTTTAAAAAACATGGGGTGCAAGAGGTTAAAGGCAGTTGTATTGACTCATCCACATGCCGACCATTTGAAAGGACTAGCGGATATATTCAAAGCATTTCCTGTCGAAACATTTTATGATCCCGGAGCCACACATCCGACAGCAGGATACATGAGACTACTTCAAGCAGTTGAACAAAATGGTGCAGATTACGTAAATTCGTTTAAGCCGGGAGAATTACTTCAATGGGATCCTTCATGTAAAATAACTGTTCTTCATGCAGGCGGAGCAGGGGGCACAAGCATAAATAATTATTCGATTGTATTGCGGATAGAGTTCAAGAGAACCTCTGCTTTATTGACCGGAGACGCAGAGAAAGAAGTTGAAGCGGGAATAATTGAGAGATTCGGAGGCAGATTGAAGAGTGAACTTTTAAAGGTTGGACACCACGGTTCAAAATCTTCATCCTCACCGGAATTTTTAAAGGAAGTAATGCCGAAGATAGCGGTAATATCGTGCGGCACGGGCAATACCTACGGGCATCCGACTCCGTTGACTTTGCGGAATCTTGAGGCAATAGGCGCAAAAATTTTCAGGACTGACTTAAAAGGAACTATTGTTGCAATATCAGATGGAAACAGTTTTAAGATTTCATCGGAGAGAGAATGACTCAAGGCGGGTTGACGGAATCACTTTGAAACAACATACTGCACGGAGGATAAGAAGATGAGTTATAATATTTTTGAAATTATGCTGGGACGTTTCAGAGATTTAATGTTCAGAATTTCTAACGAGATTCCTTTAAATGATTTTTTGAGCGCAATATTTTTTGTACTGCTAGGTTTAATATTCGGAAAGATTATTTATGTTATTGTGGCTTCGATACTTGAACTAATCAGATTTGACCGCCTTGCAGAAAAGATAGGATTATATGAACTTTTAGACTCACGTATGAGAATGACACCTTCCCAGATTGCAGGAAGAATTGCTTATTGGATTGTCATTGCTCTTTTCATTATGGCTGGAATCGATTCGTTACAGATTGTAGATGTTCCTCACATCTTAGAGTCACTAGTAGGGCTAGGAGGCAGGATATTTACATTTCTTGCGCTGATAGTGCTTGCAGACTTAATCGGACGAATTGCCGGAGCGATATTTGATTCTCTACTTCAAATGACTGATCATCCTGCCGGCGGAAAAATTTCGGTTGCAGTGCATATTTTTATTTTGCTTTGCGCTGTGATTACGAATCTCGATGTAATGGGAATAGATATCAAAACCGGATATGGAATTGGAATTGTCGGTGTGGCTACAGCAATGGGCTTTACATTTTTTGTTATGTGGGCGAGATCACGATTGAAACTTATAGAAACTGAAAAGAGTTTGAGAAGAAGAGTGAAAGTAGGATACAGATTGACTCTGACGGACGGCAGAACAGGAGTAGTTAGAAAGATTTTGGCTGACTCTTTAATTTTAGCCGGCGATGAAGACGAGTGGCTTATTCCAGCGGCATGGGTTCTTGATGCTCCAATTAAAGTGGAGGATTTTTAATGTTCAAAATAATAAAAAATATTTTTTCTGTCAGGCCGGAAATGGACGACCATGTAATTTCAGTTCTTGGTGAAACAAGACTCTTCGAAAATTTATCTCTGCTCGATATTGAAAAGATTGCAGAGAAGATTGAGATTCGGGAATACAACAGAGGAGAGATTATATTCAGCGAGGGTGACAGAGGCGACGGCTTGTATATTATCGACAAAGGTTTGGTCGAGGTTTTGGTGAAGAGCGAAATCGGATTGAAACGAATTGCTTTGCTTAGAGACAGAGAGCATTTTGGAGAGATGGCATTAATTGATGAAGCCGGTTTGAGGACAGCTTCTGTAAAGGCAATGAAAGACACAACGGTGCTGTATCTTTCGCGTGATGAATTCGAGGACTTGCTTGCCTCGTCGCACATTACAGCCGCAAAGATTTTGTATCATCTTTCGAGAACTCTTTCGCGCCGCCTTGCGAGAACATCGAGAATTGCCGCCGGCGTTAAGAATATTGAAGAAGAAGGATTGCGTGAAGATTTCAAATATTCTGAAACTGCTCCGGCGCTGCTTCCTCCTCCGCCTCCAATTTCTAAATAAGAGATGAAGATAACGATTAGAGTCAAACCCGGAGCGAAGAAAGATTTTTTGGAGCGGATGTCTGACGGAACTTTTGTAGTTAAAGTGAGAGCAAAGGCAGAGGATGGAAAGGCGAATGAAGCTGTTAGAGAGCTTATAGCGGATGAATTCAAAATATCGAAGTCGCGGATTAAAATTTTATCTCCGCGAAGCAGAATCAAGATTGTAGAGATAGAGTAGAACGTAATGCCTTAGTCTCGGGAGTAATCATTCAGCGACGCATGCTTATTTTGCACGCACGGGGGCGTGCGTGCCTCCATGTGAATCAGAACTCTATCTAGCTTCGCTCAATTCCTGCACAAAAGGAATTATAGGAAATTTAATGTTAAAAATTACAGGGTTGAATGAAACTCCATTTAGAATATCGAGAAGTGTTTGCGCGGTTTTACGATAAAGTGTGATGCTTGCTTCAGGCATGTAATTATTTCCTCTTCCAAGTTTAATGTTAAGTTTTTGGAATTGAACTACTCTAGAGTCTAAAAACTCTCTGGCGGATTCCCGCATCATTGGAGAGAGCTCAATAACTCCGGGAGAAACTGAAGAAATATCTCCGCTCAAATCCAACAAGTTCGGGCTTTTATATGACAGAACAACATTGCCTTCAACTGAGGCTAGGGTGACTCGAGCAAAGTAAGGCAGACCGGGAAGAATTTCAGGAAGTTTCATCAGATTGACATTTCCGAATTTCACTGCGGCAACCATGCGAATATCGTTTCCGCGATGATCTATGACCATGCTTCCGATTCCTTTTCCACCAAGAAAATCCAGACTGATCTGTTCGAAACGAAGAATTTTATTTTCATAAGATGCATTTGCTTCGAAGCTATGAGCAACATAGCGGTTGTGCCAGACCATGGTGTCGATATGGATGCTGGTTTTTTTTATACTCTCTATTGGCTCTTGATTCCATCTAGGGTCCATAGCCCGCCTGAAGGGCATATCTCCATTTAAACCTAGCATAGCGAATTCTCCATTTTCCCACCACAGAGATACATTTGTCATTTTGAGTTTACCTTCGATAGAAGGATTCGAACCTGTAACAATTTCGAGTTCCAAATCCACATTGCCGTCGAATTTCAAGGCATCATGATAGTCTTGATTTGTTACTAAAGTACGAAAAAGAGATTCGGCATCGGTATTTTTTAACCAGATTCTTGCTCTCGGATTCCAATTCTCATACCACAGCACGGCAGTGACATTTTTATTTAGAGTTGTGTCTTCAGTTTGAGCCGAATAATTCTCGATTATTTTTCGAAGCAACTTATCGAGTTCAAAAGTGCCTGAAGCAGACGCTGACGTTTGAATTATTTGTATAACAGTGTTGTAATCGTGAATTTCGAGAGCGGAAGTTTGGAGTGACGTTGATAAGAGAAGAGTCAGAATGAATATTATTTTTTTCAATGTCCAGCCTCCAGCCAATTTGCTCCAGAACCTATATTGAGATCGAGCATTTCACCGAGAAGAGGAATATCTTTCATCTTCTTCTCGACCATTACTTGAATTTGCTCGATAGCATCTTTATCTATTTCGAGCAGAATCTCATCGTGAATTTGAATTACTATAGCATTTTCTTTTTGAATTGCCAATTCATGATAAATGGAAATCATAGCAATCTTGATTATGTCCGCCGCAGTGCCCTGAACTACAGTATTGACTGCTATGCGCTCTGCTTGCTCACGCGCAGTTCTGCTCTTTGAATTTAAATCCGGAAGATATCTTTTTCTGCCGAACAACGTTTCGACGTAACCGGATTCTTTAGCGTGTTCCTTTAATTTCTCCATCCAAGTTTTTATTCCAGGAAATGCGGCAAAATACGAGTCAATAAAATTTGAAGCTTCAGTTCTGGATATACCGAGCATTTGCGAGAGACCAAAAGGAGTCTTTCCGTAAAGAATGGCGAAGTTGGCAGTTTTGGCTCTGCGGCGTGCTTCATCATTATTTAAAGAAGAGTCTCCGAACAGCCGCTTAGCCGTTGCGGAGTGCAGATCTTCATTTTTTTTGAAAGCGTCAATCAAGATTTCGTCCTGCGAAAGAAAAGCAAGAACTCGAAATTCAATCTGCGAGTAGTCTGCAGAAATAAGTAATTTTCCTTCCGGAGCGCGGAACGCCTTTCGGATTTCTTTACCTCTCGAACTTCGAATCGGAATATTTTGAAGATTTGGTTTTGATGATGCAAGTCTACCGGTTGCAGTTCTGACTTGATTGAATGATGTATGCAGTCTGCCGGTTTGGGAGTGAATCAATCCGGGAAGAGCTTTAATATACGTTGAAAGCAGTTTGGATAGCTCCCGATATTCGAGAAGAATTGCGGGCAGGTGATTAATTTTTGATAACACCTCGAGTGTTTCCTGATCAGTGGAAGTTCCAGTTCGAGTTTTTCTAATCGGCTTCAAACCGATTTTATCGAAGAGAATATTCGAGACTTGTTTCGGAGAATCGAGATTAAACTCTTCTCCGGCTTCTTTCCAAGCCATCTTTGTAATTTCTTCGAGCTCGATTGAATATGCGTAATCAAGTTCACTGAGGATTTTTCTATCGAGATAAACACCTGTCCATTCCATATCTGCGAGCACGAATATTAGAGGATGCTCGATATCGAAATAGCAGGACTTTAATTTTTCGTCGGCATTTATAATTCCAAGATACCGGCGTCTGAACTCCGAAGCGAAAAAAGCGTCTTGACCTGAATACTCAGCGGCCTTTTCAACCGGCAATGCGCGAATTTCCGCTCCAAGATTTTCAAAATGTATTGTTTCATATTTGAAGAGCTCGAGCGCGAGCGAGTCGAGCGAATATGAAAGCTTGCCCGGTTCGGCTACCGCCGCTCCAACAATGGAGTCGAAGAAAAAACCCTTTGTTTCGAATCCTGCTCTGCGAAGCACCTGCATATCGTATTTGATGTTGTGACCGCATTTTTTCGCAGATGAGTCCGAAAAATATGATTGTAAAAGTGCGATAGCAGAGGAATCGCATTGAGATTCAAGATGACTGACAGGAAGGTATGCTGGAGCAAGTCCATCGGCGCAAAACGATATTCCGACCAATTCGGCATCTCTGACATGAAGAGAAGTTGTTTCGGTGTCTACTGCGGCAATGCAGTCTTTTTTTGAAATCTTTTCGAGATAATTTTTTAATCCCTCGGTATCAAGAATTTCTGTTTTCGGTATTGAAAGCGTCGACTCAATTTTGACCGGAGGTTCTACTTCGCCGAGTTCATCGAGTATTGATTTTAATCCGAGTTCGCTGAGAATTTCGCGGCCGGTGGAGGAGAGCGATATCGAGAAAGTTTTTTCGAAAGAAAATGGAAGCTCAAGATCGAGTTTAAGGGCGACAAGTTCTCGGGATAATTTGAGAGTATCAGAGGACTTTTCAAGTAAAGAGCGGAGTTTAGCAGGAAGCTTTTCAATTTGAGAGAGGAGAGCGTCAATACTGCCGTATTCATTAATCAATTTTGCCGCTGTTTTTTCTCCGATGCCGGCGACACCCGGAATATTATCCGAGGAATCACCCATCAAAGAAAGAAGATCCGGAATTTGGGCGGGTGTGACTCCGAATTTTTTTAATACTCCTTCGGAATCCAAAAACTTTTCCGTATCGAGTTCTCTCGAAGGAGCAAGAAGAGTAATCTCACCAAATTGACCTGAACGGGTTTTGACGAGGGCTGCGAGGTCTTTATCACCGGACAGAATTTCAATATCGTGATCTCTTGCTGAAGCTTTTATTGCAATAGTGCCTATAACATCGTCTGCTTCCACTTCAGGGAGGACTATAAAATTCACGCCAAGCGCGGGAAGAAGCTGTTGAAGAGTCTGAAGCTGTTCAAATAAATCATCAGGCATCGGCGAGCGGTTAGCTTTGTAGTCATTAAATATTTTTTTTCGAAATGACGGACCTTTTCCGTCGAATACAACAATTAGATTTTGAGGTTTTCGATCGCGGAGAACTCGGAGCATTTTTCGAAGAAAACCGTAAATTGCATTCGTAGGAATACCGTCAGGTGAAGTCAGATTGCGGATAGCATAATAACTTCTATAAAGAAGAGCATTGCCGTCAATAATTAAAATTTTCATTAATTTACTTGAGGCAGATTAATATTCTGAAAATTATTTTCTCTTTCGGGAAGAGGAAATATAATTTCGAATTTCCCCTCTCCCAAAGGGAGAGGGGTGGTATAAAAATGGAAATAGATTCTATTACTCTCCGTCGTTGCCTATTGCTTCGACTGGACATTGAGACTTTGCATCCTCGCATGCCTTAAGTTCATCATCGTTTCCAGGCTGATTGAAAACTATATCATGATCACCGGCTTCAGATTCCTTAAAATTGTTTGGCGCGAGCTGAACACATAACGAGCAAAGAATGCAAGAATTATCCACATACCAAGCCCCGTCCGTATTATCTTCCCACCGTTCGTCTTTGTTAGCCATGAGTTAAAACCTCCAAATTATATGATGAAATAATTTTATTGAATCAAAAATAAAAGACAAGGCATATTAATTTTAATTTTCGGAGGCACGTGAGCTACGCGTCAATGGGCGCTACGCGTCAATGGGCGCTACGCGTCAATGGACGCTACGCGTCAATGGACGCTCTCGCACGTGTTGGATAAGTTTGCATTGCAAGCACAGGCGATGGCACCTGTATTTGTAGTGCGATTTGTGGGTGATGAAAAAGAGTGGTGCTAGAATGAAAGAAAAGAACTTTATTAGTTTGGAAAACTGCAGTAATTTTAAAGTCTTATTGCGTATTAACCAATTAAATTTTATATTGATTTGATGATAGCATTCAAAAAGTTTTTAAATCTTCGTGTTTTTCTTATTTTGTTTTCGATTGTAGTTTTATTATTGATTGCAGTTTCTGCTACAGCATGGTTTTTAGTGGATTCAAATCGAATTCGCATTGAGCTTGGCAGGCAGATCGGCAGGAACGTAGAGTTCAAATCGATTTCTCCAGGACTACTGGCGATCAAAATCGACAGATTAGTCATTAGCGATACTAACGGATTTAATTCTGATTCACTTATCGAATGCGATAAGTTTTCTTTAAAATATTCTATTTTTTCGCTTTTTACAGGCAGACTTTTGGTCAACAACATTTCTTTGACGCGCCCGATAATACATATCGAATTTGATACTTCGGGTCATTCTAATGTTGAAGATATTTTATCAAAAAAAACCGATAAAAAATTATTTGATGTGAAGTCAATTGAAGTCGATGAAGGGAAAATTATTCTTACGGGATTTAATAAAACTGCAGTTTTGTCTGAAGTTAAAACAGAACTTTTCAACATGAACGGCTCAACATCGATCGATGGCTCACCGTGGTTTGTAAAATCTAATTTCAATCTGAACGGCGCTCCTGTAGGAATTACCGGCAGAGTGACTCCTGCTACACTTGCATCGGAGTTAAAGATTACGGCGAAAAGAATAGCTCTGGATTTTGCACCTATTCCTGATTCGATAATGGATCCTAAAGGCCTGACTCTGGATCTAGATGCTGAAGTAGGCTATGCGGCAGACTCTGTTTCATTCAAAGGAAAAGGAAATATTCAGGGACTTGCTTCATTGAATGGAAATATAGTTATTGATTGGAGAGAATCGCTAAGAGGAAAAGGCAATATATCGATCATCGCAAATACATCAGGTTTAAGAAAGATTGTGCCTTTGAAATCAAAACTGGACGAACTCGAGGCGAATGGCGACCTGAGCGTGACTGTTAAGATTGACGGACCGCTTGATAAGATACCTGAATCTGTAAGCGGAGAATTTTTGAGTTTTGACGTAAGACCTCCGGGATTTACATCATGCTTAACGAACCTCCGCGGAGCATTTTCCATAACGCCTTTACGGCTCACTTTGACCGGAGTTACGCTCAATGCGGCCGGTTCGCCAATGACAGTATCGGGGTTTGTTTTGCTTTCTAATTCGTATCTTGACTTATCACTTAAAAGCAGTCGAGTTGAACTTGAAAAACTATTGACTTTGGTGAAACCTTCGCCGCTTCCGCCGACTTTATCGGTTTCGGGTCCGGCTCGAATTGACATTGCATTGAAGGGAACTTCACCCGATATATCTGCTACAGGAACGATAGAATTACTCGGAGCTGTTTTAAATCTTACCGACCCCAAAACAGAGCTTTCATCAATTAATGGCAATTTAAAACTTTCTGGCAGTAAACTTTTAATTTCAAATATGAACTGCAATCTTGGCCGCTCATTAATTACCGCAGACGGAACAATCGATCGAGCGAAGGAAACTTTAGATATTAATGTTGCAGCCGACCGTTTGACTCTTGCAGATATCCCAATCGAATTAGGATCAGAGAGATTGAAGATGGATGGAACAGCTTCATTCAAAGGAAAAGTTTTTGGAAAACTTATTGCGCCTGGAGTTGACGGCAGGATCTCAGCCGATCATGCGACTCTTTTTTCAGTGCCGATCACGGAAATGTTCGGATTAGTGCGTTACGACGGAGAAAAAATTTTGGTTAAGGAATTGAAGGCAAAAGCTCTTGAAGGAGCGGTATCAGGCGATGTCTCTGCAACTCTTGCAGGGAACCATTTACCGTTTACACTTTCTCTTGATCTTGCAGGAGTATCTTTGCCTAATTCGATAAGGACAATTACCGGCAGTAACGCTATTTCGGGCGGAATTGCAAGAGGAAAGCTGACCCTTAGCGGAGATGGCACTAACGTCTCAACATATTTTGGAGACGGTTCGATTACAGCGGAACAAATTTCAATTTCCGCAATGCCGATTTTTAAAACAATGAGTTCTGTTATGGGAATTTCTGCGAATTCTCTAGAAAACTTTTCCGGAGGAAATTTAGTTTTCACTATTCGCGGCGGCAAACTTCTTTTTTCAAAGCCGCTGACTATTTCAAACCAAAATATTGATTTGCGTTTTAGCGGAGGAATCGGATTAGACGGTTCTATCAGCGAAATGAATATTCTTGCAGGAGTGAAGGACGGATTATTACCGTCTGCGATCAGCGGCATTCCACTTTCTTCAGCGCTCGGGATAAAGAAAGAGAATGGAAAAACATACATTCCTTTAAAGTGCATAGGAAGCATAACGAGTCCGACACTCGTTCCTGATATCGATGCTGGCAGAGCAGTGACGAATATCATTACAGATAAATTGGGAGTGGACTTGAACAATGTAATAGGCAATCACTCTCAGAATGAACCTGATGTTGAAACTAATAAAGACAAATCAACAACAGAGACTCATGCGGTTGAGCCTGAAAAAACATCACCCTCAAATCCACTTGGAATAATCACGGACATATTGAAACGGCGGAGATGATACAAGTATTAAAAAAACATTTTTATTCCTGTTAATATCAGCACTGTACCGAAAATTTTCTGAAGGTTAGCGTCTGGAATATCCTGAGCAAATACTGCTCCAAGCCACCCTCCGAGCGCAAATCCCAGGCACATAGCGCCTGCGGCGGGAAGATTGACGAATCCATTTTTGTAGTAAGTCCACGCGGCGAATATTCCGATTGGAGGAACCATGAGCGCCAGAGTAGTTCCTTGAGCCTCATGCTGGGACATTTTGAAGAATGCGACGAGCGCCGGAACGAAAAATATTCCTCCGCCCAGCCCGATAAATCCGCTTAGGACTCCGACAGCGATACCAAGAAGCGCATAAAAAAAGTAAATCATTTTTTTCTCCTTACACGATATTCAAATAATCTCGTTTTCAATACTTGTAATCATTGATATTCTTTTGAAAATTTGAAATAGTTCAAGAGAAAGCTTCTCAGAGCAGGAGGCATTACATGAAGACAGCAAGACATTTGATTGTGATAATTGTCATGGCGCCGTTATTGATGGCAGCGGATTGTCAGAATCCTGAGGTGAGTTTGCCATCGAATATCAGAAAGATTGCGATTCCGACATTTGTCAATACGTCCGACAGAGAAGGAATCGAGTTAGACGTGACACAGCGGATTCTGAATCAGTTTATGGCTTCGAGCCAACTCGCTGTGACTCCGAGAGTTGAGGAAGCAGATGGAGTTTTGAGGGGCGAGATTTATCGATATCAGAGAGCTCCGGTTTCATGGGACCAGACGAATAGGATAGTCCAATACAAGATTAAAATTTTATGCAGAGTAGGTTTTTACGACAGAACTTCAGGCGAAGAAAAGTTAATCTGGCAAGTTGACGACATTGACGGAGTGACGGCATATTCTCTGCTGGCATCACCGCCCGAGACAGAAGAACTTGCAATATTTTCCGCGGCGGATGAGCTGGCTAGAGACATCATAAATTATCTTTACGAACAGAGACAATACACTCAGGACGATCTGCTTTTTTCAGAGTCGAACCCTGCGGCTGTCCAACCCGGCGAAGTGCAGAGAAGATAAAGTTGCGGCAAAATGAAGAGCCTCGCTTTCTGAGGAGGAACGAGGCCGAATCTGCATTTTTTGTAAAAAATTCGTCGAGAGCATTTTTTCTTGCAGGTTCCGATGCAGTTGCGATCAAAGAGCTGGAGCGCAGTTTGATAGAGAAGATTGCCGGGCTCGAATTGAACGATACTTTTCGCATCAAACTGGACGCGGATGAATGCGGAATTGAGGAGCTTAATAACTCGTTAATGTCTGTTCCTCTTTTTGGAGGGAATCAAGTTGTATCGGTTTCATCTGCCGAGTCTTTAACCAACGAAAAAAAATTTGAAGGACTGCTCGAAAAAATAAAGAAACTTGATGAGTCAGTGCTCTTAATTATGAAGACGCGCAAATCGGTTCCTGCTAGACAATTATTGAACAGCTCGTTAGTCAAGTATTGCGCAGAGAAGCGGGCGGCATTTTACGGATACGCGCCTAACAACGAAAGAGAGGCAGTTGCATGGGTGACGGATTATTGTAGGCGCAAAGGCTATCGAGTTACTGCCGACGCCGCGGCGAGATTAGTCACACTTGTAGGAATGGAGCCGGGAGAAATTGTTTCGGAGGTCGAAAAGATTGCTTTGAATTTCGACGGCAATTTAACGAAAGAGAATGTTGAGGAACTTCTTGTCGATCATCGTGAGCGCGCGGCCGATGAGTGGGCGGAAGCGATATTGCAGGGTGAGGCGCGCTCAGTGGCGCTTGCCGCGAAAGCGACTAATTCCGGTCGTGAAGGAATATTGGCGATCAGCATTTTGTTTTTGAAATTAATGGAGCTGGAATCGGCTAAGAGCGGAGAACAGGTAGTGTATTTTCGAAGGGCGGCGGTAGAGCGGGCAATGAAGAGATGGAATTCGGAAAAGATTGGAAAGGCGCTCGAAATATTGCTGAAGCTTGACATCAATTTAAAGAGCAAGCCGCAGGACGGAGCGATTGCAAGAATAGAACTAGCGACATTGAAGCTGCTGGAGCTGTAAAAAGAGGCTGGAGATTTCTTTAGCTCAATGGATAAGCATGGGTCGCAAGCAGGCGAGGGCGTCCATTGACGCGGAGCGTCCATTGACGCGGAGCGCCTGTGCCTCCATGACGAGTTATAATATTTGAAAGTGCAAATTGGAAAGTGCAAATTGAAAATTTTATTTTTCCAATTTTCATTTTGCAATTATTTTACCTCGTTCCGCAAGAGTACTTTCAACAAAATGATATTTTTTCTCATTCGGAGGCATGTGCGCCTCGCACATGCAGGATAAGCATGCGTCTCAAAGAGCTACTATGCAAGCAGACTTCTTACAAAATTCGGTCCGTTGTACACAAGACCGGAATATACCTCTATGAGGTCTGAACCGAGTTTTATTTTTTCGAGATAATCGTTTTTGTTCATGATTCCTCCGACTCCGATCAATGCTATTTTGTTTTCGGTTTTTTTCTTTAATAATGACAACACGCGGTTCGAAACATTATAGAGCGGCGCTCCACTAATTCCTCCGCCTTCGGGAAGATCGTGATGCATGGTCGTGTTCGTTGCTACGATGCCGTTTAGCTCCATTTTTGAAGTAAGTTCGGCAATATTGAAAATTTCATTCTCATTGAGATCCGGAGCTATTTTTATCAACAACGGTTTTTGACCGAGTTTTATGTTTTCTTTTTGAAGTGAAGTTAATATTGGTTCGAGGAGACTCGGAGTCTGTAATTTGCGAAGGCCCGGCGTATTTGGCGAACTCACATTGACTACAAAAAAATCGCCTGCGCTGTAAAGAATTCTGAATGACTCAAGATAATCCTTTTCGGCATCTTCGATGGAACAATTACGAGATTTTCCGATGTTTATTCCGATTGGAAAATCGTGATGACAATTTTTCTTTTTCCATTTTGCGATTCTCTTAGCAATTATTTCTGCGCCATCGTTAGGAAATCCCATTGAGTTCACGAGACCTTTTTCTTTTACAAGACGGAAGATACGAGGTTTTGGATTTCCTTCTTGAGGAAGAAGAGTCACGGTTCCTACCTCGCAGAATCCAAATCCGAGTTCATACCAAGCTGAAAGCGCGACTGCATTTTTATCAAATCCGGCGGCAAGTCCTACAGGATTTCTGAATGTAAGGTTCCAGAGTGAAACGGGACAGGAAGGTGCAGTTGAAAAGAGAGAGAGAGATGATGGGACACTTGGCAGGGAAAGAATTTTTAGAGCGAGATCATGAACACGCTCTGCATCGAACTTAAATAAAATTTGTTTCAGCAGGGAATAGAATCTGTTCATATCACAAGCAGAGACTGAAGCATTTTCCCTCGATGAAAGTGAAGACTGGTTTTGCAGAATATTTTTTTCCGATAAAGCATGAATTCTTTGACAGACTCTTGAAGTTATCAGGTTTCACAAAAAAATCGGCTGATGGATCGACAACAGTGATATCCGCCTGAGCTCCGACTTTAAGTTTGCCGCCCGGCAGATTGAAGATTGTGCAAGGCGCAAGGCTTAACGCCTCAACCCATTTCAAAGGTGACAATATACCGGATTTGACAAGTATCGTGTAAGTCACTGGAACTGCAGTTTCGAGCCCGATTGTGCCGAAAGGCGCGGAATCGAAAGGAAGGTCTTTATCGATTTGAGTATGAGGAGCGTGATCGGTTGCTATCGCGTCGATGGTGCCGTCCTTCAATCCTTCACAGAGAGCGGCTCGATCTTCTTCGGAACGCAGAGGCGGATTAATCTTGAATCGAGTATCGTAACCGATCAGTTCGGAGTCGGTCAGAGCAAGGTGATGCGGAGTCACTTCTGCTGTTACGGAAATACCTTTTGATTTAGCTTCTCGTATCAGCTGCACTGCGT
>Ga0066636_10001785_pt1 | contig 13467 bp, 20 predicted proteins | sample CryGeyCG2014_080_2_FD_62736 | JGI IMG/M metagenome (GOLD analysis project Ga0066636, IMG submission 62736) | Groundwater microbial communities from aquifer - Crystal Geyser CG07_land_8/20/14_0.80 | ecosystem: Environmental > Aquatic > Deep subsurface > Groundwater | place: USA: Utah: Grand...
TTTTTACCTTGAAGCATAATCCGGAAAAAACTGACTCTGAATATTATAAAATAATGCTGAAACATTTTGGCTTGCGTCAAGACGATGTTATATATTTTGAACATAAAGAGGAGGCAGTAAAAAGCGCCCGGTCAGTTGGCATTAAAACATTTCATTATAACAAAGACAAAAAAGATTTAGCCAGTTTGAAAAATTTTTTAGGTGATAATTTATAAAAAAGCAATAAATAATTGTAAAATAAATTTATGGCCACATTTGATGATTTTCAAAAAATAGATATTAGGGTCGGGGAAATAATTAAAGCAGAGGATTTTCCCGAAGCCAGAAAGCCGTCTTATAAGCTCAAGATTAACCTAGGGGATGGAATAGGCATAAAGAAATCAATCGCCCAATTGGCGCAAAATTATAAAATTGAAGAATTAATTGGCAAACAGATTTTATGCGTAGTTAATTTTTCTCCTCGCCAGATAGGTCCGGCTGTTTCCGAAGTTTTGGCTTTAGGAGTACCGGATGAAAATAATGAATGCATTCTTGTTATCCCTGATAAAAAAGTTAAACTAGGCGGGCGTTTATATTAGAAATAAAAAGATATGCAGAAAATAAATAAAGAATGGCATTTAAAAAATAAAATACCCAAAAATCCTTCCTTAGAACAAAGAATCAAGTGGCATAAAGCGCATGTTAAGCATTGCGTCTGCCGGCCGATTCCTGAAAAATTAATGGAAATAATAAAATTGTAAAATTTAATAGAATTAGTATAATATAAGTAAAGATGAATAATTAATTATTAATAATAAATAAAAAATATGACAACACAAAAAGGGAAATTTTATTTATTACTACCTGTCTTGGCCATCGCGGTTTTGGCTTTGGTCGGATGCGGTAAAAGCGTTTCGCGAAAAGCAGGCGAAAAAGCGGCGGAAAAAATTATTGAAGCCTAGTCGGGCGGCAAGGCCAACGTGGATATTAACGGACAAAATGTAAAAGTGGAAACCGAACAGGGAAAAATTGAAGCGGGCGAGAACGTGAAATTGCCGTCCGATTTCCCCAGTGATGTTTACGTAATTGACGGAACGATAAAGATAGCTATTTCCGGCCAGGCCGATGAAGGCCAGACCGTTTCAATTGAAACCGATAAAAAAATAGAAGAAGTTTTATCAATCTATAAGGAGAAACTAAAATCGGACGGATGGAACATTACCGGCACCATGAATTTCGGCGAAGTCGCTACCGTCATCGCGGAAAAAGATGACCGATCCGTTTCCGTATCAACCGGCGCCAGCGACGGTAAAACTACAGTTAATATTGTAGTGGCGAAAAAATAGGGGTTAATTAAAATAATATAAATAATAATAAAATATGAACAAACCATTTCAATTTCTTCAAGGCAGGCAATTTTATAAAGACGCTTTTGGCTGGGGATTTGTCCTTTGGCTTATCGGCTATGTCCTAGGCATAGCGTTTTTTGCAATTGCCCCTGTTTATTTAATCGGCTGGATAATTATGCTCATTGGCACGATTATCACGCTTTGGGTCTTGTTTAAAAAAATAAAAAGCGAACTATTCCAGCATTATTTAAAATTAGCATTTTTTTGGACATTAATCGCCGTTGTCTGCGATTATCTTTTTTTAGTTAAAGCATTTAAGCCAGTGGATGGATACTACAAGATAGATGTGTATTTGTATTATATTTTAACCTTTATTCTTCCCTTGCTTGTCGGCTGGCGCAAAAACAAGGCGCCTAATATTTAAAGCATGATAGAAAATAAATATGTTATCTTTCACAGAAAAAGTATACAAGGTTGTCAGTAAAATTCCTAGAGGAAAGGTTTTGACATATAAGCAAGTGGCGGAGAAAGCCGGCAATGCTCTGGCCGGACTGGCGGTGGGAAATATTTTGCATAAAAATTTTAATCCAGCCATTCCGTGCCATCGGGTAATTAGATCAGATGGAAAATTTGGCGGATATAATCGGGGAGAGAAAGCAAAAAGAAAAATTTTAGAAAAAGAAGGGTTTAAGCAAATTTTATAATTAAAAAGATAAAGTAATTTGAAACAAATATAATCTAGCAGCTGAGAAAGATTAAAAACAAATAAATTATTTATTAAGATTGAAAAATGAATATTAAGCGAAAATTAGTTAGTCCAGTGCTAATGTGGTTAGTAGTGGCGACTGGTGTTTTTATCGCATTTCAATTAGTTCCGGCGCGTTTTTTGTTTCCGCGGAATATGTTTACTTCGTTTTTAATTCTTCCGGCAATGGCTTATTGGCTATATTTTTTTATCGGCGCGGTCAAGGCGCATAGCCAAGCGGCTTTTTCCACGGACAAGATCAGCCGAATCATAAAAGAAGGCATTTACGCTAAAGTCCGCCATCCGATTTATGTCGCTGATATTATTCTCGGCTGGTCTATATTATTATTCTATCCGGACGCCAGGTTTTTAACCGGCGCGATCTGGCTGACGGCTGTTCTTTTTTTCTGGATGCGTTTGGAAGAGCGGGCGCTGATTGAGAAATTCGGGGAGGAATACCGCGAATACAGGCGTCGTGTGCCGTCGGTATTTCCTAAATTCTGATGCGCCGAATCTAATATTGGTCGGGTTATTATTATTGCACAAGTAGCCATAAAATTCTAAAATAAAAATTTATAAAAAAATTGAGGAAATAAATAATTTATATAATTTCCCATGCCCACTATGGTAGGGGCAATATTGGCGGAATAATTTGTTGCGCTAATGAATTAGCTGGCGTATAATTAAAATATAAATATTATGATAAATAATATCGCTTTTACGCTTATTTTAGGCAAGCCCCTAATGATGTATATGGGCATTCTTACTCTTTTTCTTTTGCTGTCAACCGCCACGGTCGGGGCATTGAATCTTAAGGGAATTTCAATTATTCCTTTTAAATGGCATCCGCGCTTAGCCATGGCGACTATTATCATGGCTATTATTCACGCTATTTTTGGACTTTCTATTTATTTTAATTTTTAAATTTATGCCATCTAAAAGCGACGTGAAAAATAATAATAAAAAAATAATTAAAGTACTGGGAATCTGCGCATCGCAAAGGGGCAAAGAATCCAATACCTATTTTTTAATGGAGAAAGCTTTTAGCAATCTCATGGACAAATGAGGTGGAAAAAGAAATTATAGTGGCTTCGGAACTTAAACTCCGCCCCTGCGACCATCATTATTCATTAAGCGCTAAAATGTGCGTTCATCCCTGCCTTATTACCCAAATTGACCCAGAAGATGAAATGAAAAAAATATATGATGGGATTTTAGGGGCGGATGTGGTGATTATGGCTTCGCCTATTTACTGGGGTAGCCATTCCCAGCTGATGCAGCTTATTATTGAACGGCTTAATTCGCTGGAAAACTCCAATTTCACCCATAAAAAGGTTATAATTAAGAATAAAATCGGCGGCTTGATGATTTTAGGCCATGAAGACGGCTATCAGCATGTGGCTGGAGGCTTGATGAATTTTTTGACCGAAATGGGGCTCATTTTCCCGCCACAAGCTTATGCCGCCTGGGTCGGAGAAAGCGATGAGAACACGGAAAAAGACCGGGAGCGGCTGGAAAAAGATGAATTGATCGGCGATATGTTTATTGACCTGGTTCAAAACTGCGTTAATTTTGCCAAACGAATTTTAGTTTGTCCGCGTTGCGGAGAGCGGTTTGATTATGAGCATTTATCTAAAAAGAAAAATTATACAACAGCGGGCTGAAGGTATAAATTTAATTTATATTTAAATTTAAATAATATGAAGCCGATTGACAGCCAAGAAAATTTAATAAAATGCATTTGCGGCCGATGCCCGCTTTATACTGATTGCAACCGGGGGAAAAAGGAAGGACTTTTTTGCGCTCGCCAAAAATCTGTCTGCCCGTTGGATAATACCAAGATGTGCATTTGCGGCGCTTGCCCGGTTTACGATGAAAACAAATTAGCCGGAGGATATTTTTGCATCAAAGAGATAAGCGAGCAATGATTTTGCGGATATAGGTCGTAAATAGTGTATTAATAGTTATTGAAAACAGTAGAAATAATTTACTTGGTCGAGAATTTTTTGTCTTCGTCATGGTTTGTATTATAGGGCAAAATAATAAAATTATAATTATGGAAAATAACTTAAATAATTATCAAAAATTAACCAGCGCGCAAAATAACCAGATTAAATTGCTTAATAAGCTGGCTTTAAAAAAGTACCGTTATGAGCTGGGGCAGTTTGCGGTGGAAAATTTAACTATTATCTATGATGCCCTTAAAAGCGGGTATGATTTTGAAGCGTTATTTATTACCCAAGATTTTATAAATAAATGCAAAGCCAAGTTCCAATATCTGCAGGCGCATTCCCAATGCCAAAACTGTTATTTAATAGATGAAAAGCTGAATAAGCAATATTCCCTTTTGGACACGCCTTCCGGCATCACCGCTGTTTATAACATAAAAGTTAAGAAATTAACAGATGGTTCGGCTGTTTATTTAAACGGCGTAAGCGATCCGGGCAATCTCGGCGCTATTATGCGCAACGCCCTGGCTTTTGGCTTTGCCAATTTAGTTTTGGATGAAACTTGCGCCGATATTTATAATTTTAAAACTATCAATGCCGCCAAAGACGCGATTTTTAAATTAAATATTTTATATGATGCGGATGCCGGCTGGCTGAAAAAAAATACTTTGCCCGTTTATGCCGCCAGCTCGCAGGCGGGGCGTAATTTAGCAGACTTTAAGCCGGCGTTGGCATTCTGCCTGGTGCTGGGAAACGAAAGCCAGGGCCTGAGCCCAAAAATAAAAAACAGAGCTGATGAAATTATTAAAATTGAAATGTCGGCGCAAATTGAATCTTTAAACGTGGCCGCCGCCGCCGCTATTTTATTGTATAAGCTTAGGCAAATATGATATAAAAAAACCGTATTTTAATAAGTAACTAAATATTAGTGAAGAACAAATAAAAAAACCGGCTCATAATTAATAATCATGGCCGGTTTGTGTTTATTATTCACCTCCCATCTCAATAATTGCTGATCTCAATTCAAGGGCAATTTTGGAGCTGTTTACACCGCTCTCCATTACTGCCTGAATCAATTTTATCCCTTTTTGTATCTCCTCCTGTGAAATTTGCTTAGGTCCGAATTGGGCTTGAAAAATTTGATAAAGCAAATTTTCTACATATTCCGGCTCTTGCTGAGAAATAAGCCAAGTTAATAATTTAATCTTTGGCTTTACAAACAGCATGCGTTTGATCTGGCTTTGTAACTCATTCAATATAGGTGAAATATAATCAACTTTCAAAATACCAAATTCCTGGTATATTTTTTTTATACCTATATCAAAGTTGTTAAAATACATTTCTTTTAAAATTTTCCAAACAAATTCATGCCTCAAGCGATAAACCTGGTAGGGAAGAAAATTTTTTAGCCAGTATTTTTCGCATAAATTAAATATGTTTAGCTTGCCCAACGGATCATAATTTTTTTTTGTTTCTAATATTTTTGGATTTTTCAGTACTGCCCATACCTCGATTAGTGTTTTCATGGCTTGAGAAAGTCCACATACCTTTTCCCTCCCATGCGCAACATTTTCTTTTTTTAAGATTTTTCCCTTAAAAAAGAAATAATCAATTAAAATTTCATCTGTCAATTTCAAAAAATTTTCTTGGCCATGGAATAAATCCGGCCAGATATATTTTATCCAAATTATTTTCCCCGCCACTTTTGTTACGGCAAATACTTTTTCATTTCCATTCTTTATTTCAAGATAAATACCTGCCGGAACAAATTCCGACAAATTATTAATAGTAACCAAGCCATTGGAGAGAGAAGCGGCGCAAGAAGCATTATTAGACGATGTTAAGTTTTTTTTTGCTGTTTTTTTCAGTAATTCCATTTTTTTTCTGATAAAACAAATAATTTTTTCTAGCGTTTCATAAAAACGTTTTGGAATGCAATTCTCAATCTCAAAAACATTGCCCATAAATAATCCCCCTTTTTTGAATTTAAGTCCGCTTATAATTCTACTATAAAAATTGAAGATATATTTTTTAAAAGAGCGCGTTAAGAAATTAATTTATCACTAATCGGATTTTCTGTCAATGTTAATAAGAGTTTTTTAAAATTATATTAAAACGAAAACCCGCTTTAAGCGGGGAGCGGATTATAATGCTATAAGGCAAATTTTAAATTTTTTATGGTAAGAATTAATAATAAAATATTACGGCTGTAAAATGTCTTCGGTTCGGCCGTTTATGGAAATAATAACATCATTTACGGTAGGGAATTGTTTCAGCGTTTCCGTAATTTGGGAGCGGATGGCGATTACCCGGCATGAACCGCCCATTTGGGATTCCAATTGTTCATTAAAATCTATTTTAGCAATTTTATTTTCAATGATTAATTTTTGGATTTTTACCCCTTGATTAATATTAGTGATATAGCCGTTCCTTTCTTCACTGGCGGTAGCGCCTTTTAAAAGCTCTTCCATGGTTGCTCTGGCTACGGCCGGTGTTTTAAGTATTGACCGTTTGACCGCAAAAACTTTAGAGCATGAAAATTCCGGATCTAATTCACTATTATTAAAATAAATATTTACAACTATGTTATCGCCATCAGGAATAAGGATGAGGGGTATTTTTATCTGTTTATCATATTCGGGCAAGCCCGATGGATTATCATTTTGCAAAATAAGTTCGGCGGTAGTAGTGGCGCTTACGTTAAAAATAAGTTCCGTCTTAAAAGGCACGAAATTTTCCGTCATCCATTCGCCTTTTGCCTCCGCATGGCTGGAAGTTATTTCGTTTCCGATCGGATCAAGTAAACGGATAGGGAAGCTGGCCTCAAAATACCACGTCCCCCTGGCTTTGCCGATGATAATAATCGGGGATAATGTTTTTTGGTTTGGCAGGGGAGCATCTACGATAATATCAGTTTCAGCCACTGGTTGGCTTTCACCGCACGGCGTGGATGGCATGGGAGCGCGAGGCTGGCCATGCTTTATCCATTGGTTATTATGGCAAATCCAGGTGTCTTCATCGCCTCTTATCAAAACTAAAACTATTAACACCAAAGCAAACGCGATTATGGCGACAGCTATTTTTTCCAAGGTAAAATTTTTGATATAAAAATATATTTATGTTTTTTAATTAAGTTAATTGTTTGATTTATAATTTGATTTATAATAAAATAAAATTATAATTATGAAAAATTATGCTAAAGTGGGAAATAGGAATGGTATGCCGGCTTACCGCACACCGGTATTTTTCCGCAATAAAAAAACGTTTGTTGCCAAAAATAAATATGTTTTGCGCAATATAAATAAAATTAAATGATTTAATTTTGAAAAAAGCTGGATAATATTATATTTTTATTCAGTGGTATGGCCGTCAAATTCAGGACTGTCAGCTATTGCTTCTTGGCGAGTGGCGCGAATTACACCGTCATGGTGGTGGGGCGGAGCATAGATCGTATAAAGTTTAAGCGGTTCGGACGGGGAAGTATTTATGACATTATGTTCCGCGCCAGCCGGAACAATTACGCTGTCTCCGTCGCCGACGGCATATTCTGTTTTATTGATAATGACTTTCCCTTCGCCTTTTTCAAAACGGAAAAACTGGTCGCCTTCTTCATGCACTTCCGAGCCGATTTCTTCGCTGGGCAAAAGCGACATTAAAACTAATTGGCAATGTTCGGCTGTGTAGAGAACTTGCCGAAAATTATTATTAGCTATAGTTAGCCGCTCAATATTGTTTTTGTAACCTTTTTTCATAGATTTATTTTTATAATTAATAATAAATAAATTTATTTTAATTTTTCTTTATTTTAATATAGATTTCGTTTAGTTGCTTCTCACTAATTTCGCTCGGGCTGTCCATCATCAGGTCTTTGCCTTTGCCGTCTTTGGGAAAAGCGTATATGTCGCGGATGGATTCCAAATCATTGAATACCATTAAAATGCGGTCAATGCCCGGCGCGTTGCCGCCATGGGGCGGAGCGCCGTACTTAAAGGCCCTGATTAAACCGCCGAAACGCTCATCCACTTCTTTCTTGGCATAGCCGGCAATGGCGAAAGCTTTATACATTATAAGAGGATCATGGTTTCTAATAGCTCCGCTGGAGACTTCAAAGCCGTTTAAAACCAGGTCAAATTGGAAAGCTAATATTTCCAATGGATTTTTATTATTTAAAGCTTTTAGCCCGCCTTGAGGCATGGAAAAAGGGTTATGGTTAAAATCAATTTTTCCTGGATTAATTTCGGAATAAGAATACATAGGAAAATCAACAATCCAGCACCAAGCGGCTTTATGGTTATCTTTCAAACCTAATTTTAATCCGCATTTATCCCTAACCGCTCCCAAAGAAGAGCAAACAACTCTCCATTCATCGGCGCCGAAGAAAACTATATCTCCTTCTTTGGCTTTAACTTTATCAATTATTTTTTGAGATAATTTATCCCCTAAAAATTTGACTATCGGAGATTGCAGTTCTTTTCCTTTCTTTACAATAATATAAGCCAGGCCTTTGGCATTCTTGGTTTTGGCTATTTCCGTCAATTCATCAATTTCTTTCCTGGTGAATTTAGCTCCATTATTAACTTTTAAAGCATGAACAACGCCGCCATTTTTTATTGCCTGGGCAAAAACGCTAAAGCCGCAATTCACGACCATTTCCGTAATAGGGATAATTTCAAGATCAAAGCGCAAGTCCGGCTTGTCTGATCCGTATTTAGCCATAGCTTCGCGCCAGGGGATACGCCGAAATTTTCCGTCTTTATCCAGATCAACTATTTTTTTATTAGAAAAATTGTTTGTCAGGCCAATCATTAATGGCTCCATAATATTTAAAATATCTTCCTGGGAAACAAAGCTCATTTCCATGTCTAATTGGTAAAATTCGCCGTAATGTCTGTCCATTCGAGGGTCTTCATCACGGAAGCAGGGAGCAATTTGAAAATATTTATCTAAACCGCCGACCATTAAAAGCTGTTTGAATTGCTGGGGAGCTTGGGGAAGAGCGTAAAATTTACCGGGATAAAGGCGGGAAGGAACTAAAAAGTCGCGTGCGCCTTCCGGCGAAGAACTAGCTAAGATCGGGGTCTGGATTTCAATAAAATCGTGTTTTTGGAAATAATTTCTTATATGTTGGATGTATTTATCTTTTGTGGCCAGCATGGTTTGGATTTCCGGCCTTCTTAAATCAATAAATCGGTATTTTAACCGTAGAGCTTCATTGGCTTCGTCAGCTTTAATTTCATCAATGGCAAAAGGAGGAGTGGCTGACCTATTTAATATTTCTAAATTATTTATTTTTACTTCAACTTCCCCGGTTTTTAATCTTGGATTTATCATGTCATGCGGGCGGGCGATAACATCGCCGCTAGCTTTAATTACCCATTCGCTTCTTAATTTATCCGCTTCCTGCCAGGCTTTTTTGCTAACGGCCGGATCAAACTTAATTTGAGTTAAACCGTAGCGGTCCCTCAAGTCAATAAAAATAATTCCGCCATGGTCGCGGCGCCGGTGCACCCAGCCGTTTAAAGTCACCTTTTGGCCGATATTATTTTTATTTAATTCTCCGCATGTGTGTGTTCTTAACATAAAATGGATAATTTTAAATAGTTCTAAATTATTTTTAAATAATCAATGCAATATTTAAGCATTGCCTAGCTAAAATATTACCTTATTTATTAATAAAAATCAAGGTTATAAATATAATTGATTTTTATTAAAATAAATTATAAATTAAAGTAAGATTTATGCTTATTTGCTAATATGGATAGAAATTATATTAATCAAAAAATACGTAAGATTCCGAATTTTCCAAAAGAGGGTATTTTATTTTATGATATTACCACTCTGTTTGAAGATGCCCGAGCTTTTCGGAAAATAATAGATGAGATATGCCAAAAGTATAAAAATAAGAAAATTGATAAAATTGTCGGCATTGACGCCCGCGGTTTTTTACTGGTCTCGGTCATGGCTTATAAATTAGGGGCGGGGATTTCTATTATCAGAAAGCAGGGCAAGTTGCCTTATAAAACCAATGGCGTATCATACCAGAAAGAATACGGCCCGGATATTATAGAAATGCATGCGGATACGATAAAACCTGGTGAAAAGGTGGTTATCGCCGATGATTTATTGGCTACCGGCGGTACTATGCTGGCCACTATTGATTTAGTAAAGCAAATGGGAGGCGATATTATCGGCATTGAATTTATAATTAATTTGTCTTTTTTAAAAGGGGAGAGTAAAATAAGAAAACTTAGGTATGAAGTAAATTATTTAATTGATTATGATAATGAAAATATTTAAAATAAATTATGCCAGAACATAAAATTAAAATAGGAATAATCGGCGGATCTGGCTTTGATGATCCGAAGCTGTTAGATGATTATCAAGAAATTAAAATCAATACTCCTTTTGGGTTGCCGTCTTCCGCCATAAAAATGGGCAAGTTAGGCAAAGCGCGTGTGGTTATAATCGCCAGGCACGGCCATAATCATTCTATTATGCCGACCAAGGTTTCCTATCGGGCCAATATTTGGACGTTAAAATAAGCCGGTTGCACCCATATTTTAGCCATTACCGCCTGCGGTTCGCTGAAAAAGTATATTTTTCCCGGCGATTTTATATTTATTGACCAATTTATTGACAATACCAAACATAGAATTTTAACCTTATACGAAGATAAAGTAATCCATACTCCCATGTCCGAACCATTTTGCCCGCGATTAAGGCAATTATTCATCCAGACCGCCAATGAACTTAAGCTTAAGCACCATCCGGCCGGGACCATGATTACGATTGAAGGCCCTCGTTTTTCCACTAAAACCGAATCATTAATGTTCAGGCAATGGGGCGGTGATGTCATTAATATGTCAACCGTACCGGAGGTTATTTTAGCCAGAGAAGCGAATATTTGTTATCAGACCATAGCCATGGCGACAGATTATGATTGTTGGAAAGAAGGCGAAGAGCCGGTTGCCTGGGACATTATAACAGAAAGAATGGCCAAGAATTATGATAAAATAAAAAAATTATTAATAAACATAATTCCTAAAATTAATTATTACAAATGCGACTGTCGTTGATAAAAAAATAAAAAATCATTATTTTTAGGCGAGGATGATTTTTTATTCCAGAGAAGTTATTTTTTAAATATCTAAATTGGTAACGGTTTTAGCATGAGTCTGGATAAAATGTTTGCGGGGGAGAACATCTCCGCCCATAAGCATGTCAAATGTTTCATCAGCCCTGGCCGCTTCATCAATGGTAATTTGTTTCATTATGCGTTGCTCCGGATTCATGGTTGTTTCCCATAGTTGTTCCGGATTCATTTCACCCAAACCTTTATAACGTTGGATGTTAATTTTAATTGATTTTTTTAAATCTTTTTTATCTTCTTCGTCTTCATTATTTTCTTCTTCCGGTTCTATTTCTATTTCTGATGATTGTCCGCCAAATTCTTTAATAATCTTTTTTTTCTCTGCGTCAGAATAAGCATATTTGGCAACTGTGCCCTTTTTAATCTGGTAGAGAGGAGGTTGAGCGATATAAAGATGGCCGTTTTCAATTAAAGAAGTAAAATGCCTGAAAAATAAGGTTAAAAGCAAAGTTCTGATATGAGAACCGTCAACATCGGCATCAGTCATAATAATTACTCTATGGTATCTTAATTTTGATAAATTCAGCTGGTCGTCTATATTTGTGCCTAAAGCGATTACTAGATTTTTAATTTCGTTATTGGCCAGCATTTTATCCAATCTGGCTCTTTCAACGTTAAGAATTTTTCCGCGCAGGGGCAGGATGGCCTGGAATTTTCGATTGCGCGCCTGTTTGGCTGAACCGCCGGCCGAGTCTCCTTCAACAATATATAACTCGCATTCTTCCGGCTTGCGGCTGGAACAGTCGGCTAATTTTCCCGGCAGGGTCATGCCTTCCAAGGCGCCTTTTCTAAGTATGGTGGCTCTAGCTGTCCGAGCGGCCATTCTGGCTTGGGCGGATAAAATACATTTGCCTATAATCGCTTCGGCGCCTTTCGGATGTTCTTGCAGAAAATTAGAAAATGATTCATTAAACACCTGTTCTACATAAGTTTTTATTTCCGCATTTCCCAGTTTTCCTTTAGTTTGGCCTTCAAATTGGGGGTCAGTTAATTTAACGCTGATTATAGAGGTCAATCCTTCGCGCACATCTTCTCCGGTCAGGTTCTCTTCTTTTTCTTTCAGAATATTTTGCGCTCGGGCATAAGAATTCAAAGTGCGGGTTAAAGCGGTTCTAAATCCGGCCAGATGAGTGCCGCCTTCGGCGTTATAAATATTATTGGCAAAAGGCAAAACCATTTCATTATACTCATCGTTATATTGCAAAGCTACTTCTATATTGCTGTTATTAATGTCCTTTTCAATATAAAAAATAGTTTCATTTTTTACAGTTTTATTATGGTTAAGAGTTTTTACATAAGATTTAATGCCGCCTTCAAAATGAAATCTAAATTTTTTAGGCCGATGTCCTTGGCGCTGGTCAGAAATTAATATCGTAATGCCTTTATTCAAATAAGCTTGCTGGCGGAGATGGTCCAAAATTTTTCCCCAAGAAAATTCTGTTTCGGTAAAAATAGTCGCGTCCGGCTTGAAAGTGATGATCGTGCCAGTTTTTTTAGAAGTGCCGATCGGCTTGATTTTTTTTTGGGGAATGCCTCTTTTATATTCCTGCATCCAGATTCTGCCTTCACGATGAACCTCGGCTTTTAAATATTCGCTTAAAGCATTTACAACCGATACCCCGACTCCATGCAGGCCGCCGGACACTTTATAACCTCCGCCTTCACCGAATTTTCCGCCGGCGTGCAGTTTGGTCAAGACTGTTTCCAGGGCAGATACTCCGGTAGCCTTATGTTTGCCGACAGGAATGCCCCGGCCGTTATCGCTTATTTCTACTAAGCCGCTGGCGAGAAGATTGACTTTTATTTCCGTAGCATAGCCGGCCATCGCTTCATCAATGCCATTATCAACCACTTCCCAAATTAAGTGGTGCAGTCCGGTTCCGGAAGTAGAGCCAATATACATTCCCGGCCTTTTGCGCACCGGTTCCAGGCCTTCCAAGACAGTAATAGATTCAGCATCGTAGGCAGATTTATTTATTTTTTTTATGTTATTAATATTTTTTATTTCACTTTTTTTATTTTTTATTTTTTTTGATGTCATATCTATTTTTACTAATATTAAATAATTTTAATTAAATTTTAAATTAAAACATCTCCTTATTCGGAGCGGTATTTATATATTAATTTTAGCAAAAATATTGCAGACTAGCAAGAGTAAAAATTATATATATTTGTAATTATGTTACAATTGCAGCAATTAGGGTTACCTTTGGGGTTTCGCTCTCATGTGGTATGGTGGGAAGATTATTTAATTAATAACTTCCACCAACTATATGAGAAAAACAATCAGGCGAA
>Ga0066636_10001792_pt1 | contig 13443 bp, 8 predicted proteins | sample CryGeyCG2014_080_2_FD_62736 | JGI IMG/M metagenome (GOLD analysis project Ga0066636, IMG submission 62736) | Groundwater microbial communities from aquifer - Crystal Geyser CG07_land_8/20/14_0.80 | ecosystem: Environmental > Aquatic > Deep subsurface > Groundwater | place: USA: Utah: Grand...
GATTCAAGATGTGCTATAATATACCCTGTAGTGTCATGCCAGAGGCAGATCCGCCTTTGGCGGAAAAATGCGACTGCCTTGCAAAAGAATTCCATGCATGTTACATATAAGTCTTCGCAAGAACAAAGTTCTTGCGAAGACAAGGTTCCGCGGACTTCTTGTTATATAAAATAAAATCGGAAATACGGCATAAAATTCTGTCGCATTTCTACTACAAGGTATAGCTATTATGCGTATCCTTTCAGGCATCCGTTCATCTGGACAACTCACTATTGCCAATTATCTTGGCGCGATTTCGCAATTCATTGCTCTACAAAACGAACACGAGTGTTTTTATTTCATAGCAGACCTGCACGCAATCACAACTCCATACGACCCCAAAACGTTTTCGCACAACGTTCTTGATGTCGCGGCAATGTACCTGGCATTCGGTCTTGACCCGTTAAAAACCACGATGTTTCTGCAATCGCTTATTCCCGAGCACACGCAACTGCAATGGTTATTAGCAACCATCACGCCCATGGGCGAACTTGAACGCATGACGCAATACAAAGAAAAAACGCATCAAGGCGACCCGGCAGATGTAGGGCTGTTTATGTATCCAGTGCTTATGGCTGCGGATATTTTGCTGTATAAACCTCAAGCAGTGCCGGTTGGCGAAGACCAAGTGCAACACGTTGAACTTACCCGCTCCATTGCGGAAAAATTCAATAAACGATTCGGTGAGACATTTCCTCTTCCTGAACCAAAAACGCTGGATAAAGCATTTTCGCGCATTAAATCATTGCAAGACCCAGCAAAGAAAATGTCAAAATCAGATGACAATCAAAAAGCATCCATCGGGCTTATGGATACACCGGAACAAATCAGGGCAAAAATGAAATCGGCAGTTACGGATTCTAAAAAAGATATAGTATTCAATCCAAACAAAAAACCTGCAATAAGCAATTTGCTTACCATTGCAAGCGGATTTTCTGGACTTCCAATTACTATGCTTGAGCAACAATTCAAAGGTGCTTCATACGCTGATTTCAAAATGGCTGTTGCTGATATGATTATTGAAAAACTGACGCCCATGCATGAAAAATATTATGAGCTCATCAAAGACAAAAAGAAATTGAAAAACCTCTTGGTTGACCACTCGCACAAAGCCCAAGTAATTGCCTCGGAAACACTCAAAGAAGTGCAGGAAAAAATGGGGCTGGCATTATAGAACTTGAAACGTAAATCTTAAAACTTGAACCACAGGCACCTGATTAGATGATAAACACAAAAACGGGCTGTGCCCGTTTTTGTGTTTATTGTATTCAAAATACTTTCTATGTTTGATTCCAATGAATAACCTCTGTGACAGAATTTTTTAAGGTGCTAAATACTTTCTGCAGGTCTTCGCCTTTTGCTTGTATGGTTCGTGTAGGCAATACTGGACTAAACAAAAACCACTCTTGTTTATACACATTTGGGTCAATAAAAATCCTGATGCTTTTGTCAAAACCAAATGGATATGCGCAACCTGGTTCTGCGCCAAAATATTCTTTTAATTCTTCCGGGGTTGCTAAACGAATTTTGCTCGCATGCAAATCCTGTTTGACTGCGCTCATATCTGTTCGTTTTCCCTGCAATGTTACATACACAATAAAAGTATCGTCAGCTTTCAAAACCATGCATTTGCCTTCTGTGCCGAAAAAACCAGTTTCTTTTTGAACCGCAGCTAAATCTTCGTATGTCAATGCTGCCCGATGTTCAAATAATTTATATTCAACTTTATTGGTATCCAATAATTCGATAAGCTTTTGATATTGTTTAATATTGTTGTACATACTCAATTTTGTGCATAATAGATTTTGTGCATAATAGATGGATTGCCGGGTTTACTATCCTATTGAACGATCGTCCAATAGGATAGTTATGAATGGTTTATTGATTTATTTCTATTTTGGGCTTTAGCAAAATTCTCTTTTCTTATTCTATTTTTGTCCCTCACACCAGAGGACCATAGGCTGTGCTTATGCTTGCACGCCGAAGTGCATTTTAACAACGTAGGCCTGCCTGCGGTAGGCAGGCGTGCCTGCACACTGAAGTGCATTTCGGCACGCAGGCGTGGATGAATGACGTTTCGGGATGTCGCCCGTGAGGCTCCACTTTCCCTATTTTGAATTGAGGTGACATTTTTCTGCAAGCAAAGGGCTGCGCCAATTGGGGCGGCCATTTGCTTTATTCAAGGGTTTACCACGTAGTAGATTTTCAACATAATACATCAACTATATTGTTTATTATTATTTATTGATTCCAATCCACAGTTTTTCTTTGCCATCGGCCATTTCAGTTTCATACGCAACTTGATGTTTCTCAAAAATGACTTCTCGTGCTTTTGTTTCTTTTTTAAGCAATTCTACGTACTGTTTTAAAAACGCAAACGCACCCAACGCATCGTAGTACAACGTAATCGTATCCTGCGGCAAAAGCCCCATTGCCTGCCTGCCTTCTTGAACAGTTCGTACGAGCTCACGCACAATGCCTTCTTGCTTTAACTGCTCCGTGATTTCCGTATCAAGCCCAATTGCGCTGTCTCCTTGACTATCAACGACACATGATGATTTTTCAGAAATACGGTTAACAAATCGTATTGTTTTTACATTCACTTCATCAGCCAAAATCGCGCACAACTCTTCAGACAATGCTTGTTTTTGCGCAATTTCCACAACACCCAATGGTTGACGCACTTTAATCACAGCTTTTGCGCGAAGCGCCAAAATGCGCTCCGCAAGCGCGCGAATTATTTTCATATGATCAAGAATTGGAGCAGAACCGTTTATGTTTTCAGGTGGTTCGGCTCCGCTCTTCATAAGTGCGGGCCAGGATGCCATATGCACGCTTTCCGGAATCTGGTTTTGGTCTTGCAAACGTCTTCGAATTTCCTGCCATATGTGTTCTGCCAAAAACGGAACAAATGGAGAAAACATAATTACAAAATCAAGCATCATGCGCGCGCAAAACGCAGACACGTTCATGAGTTCATCGGCATTTTCCGGCTTTTGAAATCTGCGGCGCGACCTGCGAATATACCAACGTGACAAATCATCAATGAATTCCTGCAATGCCCTGCTTGCTTCATATACACGATACGCATCCATATGGTTTTTGACAGTTGTTGAAAGCAATGCCATACGCGCATTCATCCATTGGTCCATAACTTCCGTTGCTTGTGCTTTTGCCATATCTACCTTTTGGGGCGCGTACGTTTGCCAAAACTTCAAAACATTCAGTATGGTCATTAAATCCTGATGCGCGCGGCCTTTCATGTCTTTTTCGGAAAAACGCTTATACTCTCCAGGGTCGTTTAACGTGTAAAAATACCAACGCAATGCGTCAGCGCCGTATGTGTTAAATATTTTCCATGGATTTATGATATTGCCTTTGGATTTGGACATTTTTTCTCCATGCTCATCCATAACATGCCCCATGGAAATAACATTCAAAAACGCAGGACCAACGTCAAGCAAGGTACTGATAGCCAAAAGCGTATAAAACCATCCGCGCGTCTGGTCAATCGCCTCGGAAATGTATTGTGCAGGAAACGGCAATTTGTTTCCCATAAGCTTTGCATACGCAACTGGTTCGGCTCCGCTCACCACAAGTGGTTCGGCTCCGCTCACCACAAGTGGTTCGGCTCCGCTCACCACAAGCATATTCGGGTCCTGACCAAGTTCAATCTGTTCAAACGGGAAATGGAATTGCGCAAACGGCATTGCGCCAGAATCAAACCAACAATCAATCACATCCGTGACGCGATGCATAAGGGCTCCGCATACAGGGCATGCGCATACAACCGCATCCACAAACGGGCGGTGCAAATCAACTTCACCTTGGTCGTTATACGGAAAATTTGGCGAGGTGAACTTTTTCATTCCTGCCAATGCGAATCCGTCTATTTGCCATGTCTGGCTAAGCGAGTGCGTAACAAGTTTTGATTCCAAAAGCCACAACGGGTCTCCGTGGCTGATAATCGCAATGGTCTTGCCATGATATTTCGCATCGTACTCGCGTACAACCGCAAGCATCCGTATTTGCACGTCTGATAAACTTTCTCCATTTTCAGGTTTTTTTGAAAACAGCGCATCCAAAGATTCTGTTTTTGTCGCATGATAAAATGCGTCGTATTCGGATTCGGGTTGATACGCATATATGCCGCAATTAATTTCGCGCAACCGTTCATCATATAAAAGTTCTGCATTGGGAAATTGCTTATGTAAAATCTCTGCTGTTTGCCTGGTACGCGCCAAATCCGAACTGATAATCATATCAATATGCGTATCCCTCATAGATTCGGCAAGCAGCCGCACTTCTTGAATTCCTTTCTTGGTCAGGATGCTGACCATATTTTCTTTTTCTGGCCATGGAGCCAAATACTTTTCCACATTGGACCGGGACTCGCCATGCCGAATCAACACATACGTATTCGGTTGATACGCATTGCGCGATAAATCCTGAAGCGACCCTATTGCAAGTTTGTGCGTAGGATTGCGGTCGCACACCCATATCGGAAGCGGCGTTCCCCAATACCGCTCGCGGGAAATCGCCCAATCCTTCACATCCTTCAGCCACTCGCCGAACCTGCCTTGTTTGAGATGCTCGGGCACCCAATGAATCAATTCGTTATTTTGAATCAAGCGGTCTTTCAAAACACTCATGCGAATAAACCATGATTGATGCGCATAATACAACAAGGGTTCATGGCACCGCCAGCAAAACGGATAGGTATGCGTAATAGTTTCGGTTTTATACAGCACGCCATTGTCTTTGAGCCATTGACGAATGGCCGGGTCTGATTTTTTCGCGGGCTGATTAGCCCATAACGCAACATCCGAAATGAAATTGCCTTGCGCGTCCACCGTGTGGTATTCGGGCAATGCATAGCGTTTACCCAAATCATAATCATCAATACCGTACATAACAGCAGTGTGCACGATACCTGTTCCTTCTGTTGCAGTGGCAAAACTCGCTGGCAAAACTTGAAATGCGTTTTCAATATTTTTCGGATTCGCGTTTTTGATATACGGAAACATCGGCTCGTACCGCATACCAACCAAATCAGAACCGCGCGATTCCCGGATAATCTCATACTCATCCTGCAACACCTGTATACGGTCTTTGGCAATAATGTATGTCGTGCCATCTGTGGTGAGCGGAGTCGAACCGCCTGTGGTGAGCGGAGTCGAACCACTATTTTTTTGCTTGAGCCATACATACGCAATATCAGGATGAACCGCCAACGCCACATTTCCAGGCAAAGTCCATGGAGTTGTGGTCCAAACCATAAAATACGTGTCAGGGTGTTTGCTATCCGCTACTTTGAATTTCACATACACGGATTCTTCTTGCGCATCCTCGTACCCTTGCGCAACTTCATGCGACGAGAGCACAGTCCCGCATCTGGTGCAATACGGAACGACTTTGTAATCCTGCTGGAGTAATCCTTTATCCCATGCTTTTTTCAAAATCCACCACAGCGATTCCATATATGACGCGTCATAGGTAATATACGGATGCTCCAAATCCAACCAATATCCGATGCGTTCGGTAAACTTATCCCATTCTTGTTTAAACCGCCACACGGATTGTTTGCATTTTGCGTTAAATGCAGCAATGCCGAATTGTTCAATGTCAGCTTTTGTTTTCGTTTTGATTTCCTTTTCAATTTGAAGTTCAACCGGAAGCCCGTGCGTATCCCAGCCCGCTTTGCGCAACACATTATATCCTTGCAAGGTTTTATACCTGCACACAACATCCTTAAATACGCGCGCAATCACATGATGCAGCCCGGGACCTGCGTTCGCGGTCGGAGGACCTTCAAAAAACACGAATTGCGGACGATCGGTTTGCGCGTTCACACGCTCAAATATCCGTTGTTTCTTCCAAAAATCCAAAATACGCTGTTCCAAATCCGGAAACGGCGAGGTTTTGTCTTGGTGCGTGTTTTCTTTTTTCATACGCATGATTTTCAGTATAATGGATTTATTACATACGAGATAATACGCCAATACCCAACAATCCCAATCCCATTTTGATAACTGTCATTGCCTGCGCAACTAATTTTAATCTGACGCTTTGAACTACGGGACCTGCATGAACAACATGATGCGTTTCGTACCATGCATTGACCATTGTGGCAACCTCGTACACATAGTTCGCAATATAATTGGGCGCGTATTCTTGAGACGCCTGAAGCACGACATCATGGAATTGAATCAATTTTTTCAGCAACACATTCTCTGCGTCATCAAACAATGCGAAATCTTTTTGTGTCCATGTTGTTTTTTTCGTTTTTACTTTTGCCTTTGCCTTGGCGCAAATACTTGAAAGCCGCGCATAGGTATACTGCACATATGGCGCGCTGTTGCCCGAGAGCGAAAGCATAGCATCCCAATCAAACAAAACATCTGTGTTTCGATTTTGCGACAAATCATTATACTTGATTGCGCCAATGCCGATGACGCGCGCGATGGTTCGCAATTGTTTTTCTGAAATAGTTGGATTTTTCTTTTTGGCAATCGTATACGCGCGTTCGCGCGCTTCAGATATCACATCGCGAAGCGATATAAAACTTCCGCGCCGCGTGGAGAACTTTTTGCCGTCAAACCCAAGCATCATGCCGAATTTGACATGCACCAAAAGCGCATGCGCGTCCAACGGATGCAAACGGTTAATCGCAAACAACTGTTCAAAATGAAGCGCTTGTTCATTTGCAACCACATACAGCACCGCATCAGGACGCCATGTTTTGCAGCGAAACGCGATAGTTCCTAAATCGCTGGTGATATACAAAAACGCTTCATCGGTTTTTTGAATAAGCGCGGGCGGGAGTTTTTCTTGGTCAAGTGGAACAATTAAAGCGCCTTGGCTTTTTTGCGCAATGCCGCTAGCGACCAAATCTTTGACAATGGAATCTGCAAGCGTTCGGTAATGGCTTTCGCCATACTGATGCTGAAACGGCACAGTTCCCAATAATGCGTATATATCCGTAAACTCGCGAATGCTTATTTTAACCAAAGCGCGCCAGATTTTCATGTTTTCCTTGTCTTTACGCTGAAGTTTGACTGTTTCTTGTTTTGCGCGTTCGGTCAGTTCCGGGTTATCTTCTTCCCCGTTCGTAAACCGCACATACAAATCCTGTATATCTTCAAGAGACAGTTGGGCAAGCGATTTTTTTGAATATGTTCTGTACGCCGCAATTAATTTTCCAGCAAGCATGCCCCAATCCCCCACATGACTATCCGTGATAACCCTCCACCCCATATACATATATATGCGCGCAAGCGCGTCGCCGATAATCGTTGACCTGATATGAGCAATTGCAAGCGTTTTGCCAATATTGGGACTTGAATAATCAACAACAATTGTTTTCTTCTTCCTTTGCTTGATTGCGGCTTGAATATTTTCTGATGCAATGTGCGCAACCCATGCCGGATGCAAAACAAAGTTTATGTATCCGCTTTTCGCCTCAATGGCAGAAACAAACTTACAAAATCCTTTATTTGTTTCCAACTCTTTTTTTAAATCTTCGGCAAGGGCAAATGGCGAGGCACTGCGATTTTTCGCCAACACAAAAGCGATATTCGTTGCATAATCGCCGAACTTGGAGTTTCCTGATGGGAAAACAGAAAAATCACATTCAGAAACATTGAGAATAGCTTGTAACTTCCCTTTTAAAAAGTCTGCAATAAACATAGAGTATTTATGTATTGTACCATGTAGGTATAAAAAATCCCTTCATAACCGAAGGGCTTGCTTCTATACCATAATATCAAAACCCCCGGGTCAACACCGAATGCGAATCGCACGGATAATAATGGAGGGTTGAAATATCATATTGATATCATACAAATCAATCCAGTAAAAGTCAAATACTTGTAAGTAAAACGGCTTTGATTCATGCGTATTACTTACGTAAGTTATATAGTAAAGATTGTTACAATATATAACGATCGTAACATAATGTAACATCTGATGCTGTATTTCTGACTTTATTTTATAAACAAAAAGTCCGCTAGGCCTTGTCTTCGCAAGAACTTTGTTCTTGCGAAGACTTTACTATTTGGTTACTTTTGCTAAGGCAGTCGCATTTTTCCGCCAAAGGCGGATCTGCCTCTAGCATGACACTACGGGGCATACCATTTCTTGAATCTTAAATCTTGAATCTTGAAGCTTGGGATTTGAATCGTGGAACTTGGAACGGTGTAAAACGAAAAGTGTAAAACGGAAAGTTAAAAATAGTTTTACATCTTACGTTTCTTTATTTTGAATTTTTCGCTTTGCATTTTACGCTTCTTTGTTTTACATCTTACGCTTACCTTTTAAGTCTTGGGTCTTGAACCTGGTGCTTGCTTAGGATTTAGTGCTTAGGATTTAGTGCTTAGGATTTAGTGCTTCCCTTTACGCACGAGCGCAAGCGGTCAGGCGGGATGTTCAAAATCTACTACGGGGTAAACCCTTGTAGTGAATTTTGAACCGCTTTCAGCTTCCCGCTTTGCGGGATGTTCAAAATCTACTACGGGGTAAACGCCGTGCTATACTAAAAAACTCAAGTTTGTTATTTGTTTTCAGTATCCACCCATCTAATCCGCTTTTTCGCCCTATCGGGCCGCAAACCGGAGTAAGATGGGTGTACAATTACTGATATGGCAGTATATGCTCAAAACCGAAAGGCGCGGTTTGACTACGACATATTGGAAACCTTTCAAACAGGTATTGTTTTATATGGATTTGAAGTCAAATCGGTTCGGGCAGGACGCGTAGACCTGAAAGATAGTTACATAACTGTCAAAAACAACGAGTTATGGCTGTTGAACGCCAAGATTTACCCTTTGCAACCCAAAAACATTCCCGCAACATACCGAGAAAACCGCAGCAGAAAAATATTGGCGCATGCGGATGAGGTCAAGCGCATGATAGGAAAAATCCGCGAAGCAAGGTTGACGATTGTGCCTTTACAGATGTATAATGTAAAACGATACCTGAAGCTTGAGTGCGGACTTGCCAAAAGCAAACGCGCATTTGAGAAACGCGAACGTATTAAAAAAAGGGATACGGAGCGGGAAATCGAACGTTCTTTAAAAAACTAAAACTCAACCTCGAAACTTAAAATTAGGATTTATGATTTCGTCTTAGGGTTTTACTTTGTTGGGGATGACGTGCTTTGACATGTTTGGCAATGCGGTATGCGAATCGAGGAATCCTGTACCCCTCGTAAAACACTCGGGAATTCAATATATGCCAATTTCGGCGTAAATTCCTTTGCTCCGGCGTTTGCTGTTGCATAAAGGCGTCCTGTTTTTGAATGCTCAGTACAAAAATATGGGCGTAACTCAACTGAGCTGCGCGAGCGTTCCTGCTTGAAGAACGCTAGCTAAGCAATACTCAAGCGCATGAAAGAAACGTTTTCTTGGTTTCGCGCCTTTCTATGAAATAAAATCAAGATGCATTCGGAGAAATATCGCATCTAACCGAGCATGGACGTGGGTTCAACTCCCACCATCTCCACCGTCCTTCGTTGAAACTACGGAACGGTTTCTGTACCGTCCTTCGTTAAAACTACGGAACGGTTTCTGTATAATCAACGAATACGATTCCGTGATGACAGGTATTCCGAAGCTTTAGCGAAGGATACCCACCGGGTAGCAACCCTGCAATATGCAGGATCACTACAGAAAAGTTCTGTTGCAAAAAAATTAATTCATACAACTTCTATTTTTAGGCCTTATTTCAAGCCCAAACAAACAAAATTCCGCATGAATGATGCCATCACGGCGCAACAGGTCCGTGCCATTGATGATAGCGGCAAAAATCTCGGCTGTATCAGCATTGAACAAGCCCGAACAATCGCCAAGGAACGCGGAGTTGATGTTATCCAAATTACTCTTGACCCTGAAACGCCCGTGGTGCGCATTATGAGTTTTGGCAAATTCAAGTATCAACAGGAAAAACAAGAAAAAAAACATAAACCCAAAGAAAAGAAAATCAACTCAAAAACGGTCCGCATCAGTTTAGTGAGCCAGCTCCACGACTTGCAGGTCAAAGCAAAACAAGCAGAAGAGTTTTTAGAACAAGCCCAGCACGTGCGAATTGATTTGATGCTGCGCGGCAGACAAAGGGCGCATCAGGACCTAGCGCGCGAAAAAATAAAAAAATTCCTGACACTTATCAAAACGCCCATCAAAATCGACCAAGAACGCATGACTCCCCGCGGACCGCAAATTATTATTAGTAAGTCGTAATCATACATGGCAAAAACATTAAAACTCGTGAGTAAGCGACTGCGTGTCACGAAACGAAAAAAGGTCTTATTCCGTTTAGCGCAGCAGGGACATGCAAAAGCCAAAGAAGCCGGCGATACGCGCAGAAACAAACGCCAACCACATCAGTCAACAGCGCCGTTTCTTAAAAAGGTCGTCAAAAAGTATCCAATGAAAACATAAATCATTATCATCACGTATGACACGCGTTAAACGAGGAGTAAGTTCAATAAAAAAGCGCAAAAGCGTACTCAAACAAACCAAAGGATTCCGCGGCTCGTCAAAAAACAAAGAACGGCAGGCAAAGGAACGTCTCCTACACGCCTACACGCACGCCTACACAGGCAGAAAGCTTAAAAAGCGCGACTTCCGCTCTGTATGGCAAATTAAAATCAACGCAGCTGCTCGCCAAAACAACACGACCTATTCACAACTTATGCATGCAATAAAAATAAGCAATATTGCGCTGGATAGAAAAATGCTCGCCTTACTTGCGGAAAAATACCCCAAAGCATTCAAAGCGCTCGTAAAAGAACTAGCACCAATAACGAAATAACGAAAAACGTCCCGCGTGCACACGCGGGACGTTTTTCATAAACTAATCTGAACGCACTTCGCCGCTAAGTGATGAATATATAATTTTCCCATTTTCTAAAATGCGCAGTATGCGCTGTTCCTCGGAAATAATATAAACAGTCGTACCTTGCAATCGATATGAACATGCAATGCCTGCTAAATGCCGCGCATGCACTTTCCTTGCAAACCCGAATGCATCTGACAAATCATCTGCCTTACCCGACGCAATTTCTTGCGCAACTTCTTTTGGCTTCATATTTTCCAAATACACGCCGCTGGCAATGAGTATTCCCTGCTGGCTTATCAATACAGCGCCATCAAAATGCGAAAGTTGCATAAGCAATTCAAGCGTATGTTCAGAGGAATGCTTTTCCAGTTGATACGCTTTTTCATGAAATACATTCTGGGTTGCGTCCGGAAACGACGCGTAATCCTTGAACCACTGCTGTTTCCACCCGTACACGACCAGCATGCCAAATGAAGACCTGCGCTTTTTCATCAACCGCCGCAACAACAAATACATCCGCATTTTTTCTTGCTGCTGCCTTTCTGTTCCTGAAGATTGCAAAGAGCTCATAACTAAAGACTGCTCCCACAATGGGCTTGCAAAAAGAAACATGCTCCGCATATAGCGCGGAAAAAAACGAAACAATGGCTTCATGACCGCATCATACTATTCATGTTTGCAAAAATGCAATTAGCTGCGCAGATAATTTCGTATTCAAAATGTTTTTTGCTTCCAGCCACCCGCGGCGCGCAACACCCACGCCAAACCGCATCACATCAAGTTGATGCGTTGTGTGGCTGTCTGTTCCCAAAGAAAACAAAATCCCGAAATCCTTACCCATGCGCGTCAAATTGGCGTTCACATCTAACCGGTTAGGAAACGCATTGATTTCAATTGCGGTTTTGGTTTGTTTCGCGCACGCAAAAACTTTCTCAAAATCAAGCTCGTATCCTTCGCGCTGCAACAACAATCTGCCGGTTGGATGAAATAAAATATCAACATGGGGATTTTTCATAGCGCGCATCACACGTTCGGTCATATCGCGTTTTGACATGGAAAAATGCGAATGCACCGCAGCTCCAACCATATCCATTTTCGCCAACAAGACGTCCGGAATATCAAGCAAGCCGTTTTTTAAAATATTCACCTCAAGTCCTTTCAAAATTCTCAGTGTGCCAGCGAGTTTTTTGTTGAGTAAATCAATTTCTTTCATTTGCCGTATAATCTGGCGTTCATCCATGCCAGCCGCAATGCCTAAACTCTTGGTATGGTCAGTTATAGCAATATACGCGTACCCGAGCTGGAGCGCTGCCATTGCCATTTCTTGTATGGTATTTTTGCCGTCAGACCACGTGCTGTGCATTTGCAAATCGCCATTAATATCTTGTAATTTCACGAGTTCTGGCAATGTTCCTTTTTGCGCCATTTCGATTTCTCCTTGGTTTTCGCGCATTTCCGGTTCAATATAATCCATGCCTAATTTTTCATAAAGTTCTTCCTCGGTCTTACCTGCAATCATAATCTCCTTATGCGCAGTTCCGCGTTTTGGCCCGCGTTGACCCGCGATTTTAAAAAGGCCGTATTCGTTGAGTTTCCATCCTTTACTAATTGCAATTTCCCGCAATGCCACATTATGCTCCTTAGACCCGGTAAAATAATTCAGCGCCGCTCCCCAACTTTCGCTCGGCACAACACGAAGGTCCACATCAATGCCGCTTTCCAGCCGCACGGATGATTTAGTTATTCCTTTAGCGTATATTTCAACAATAGTGGGAAGTGAAACAAAATAATCCATAAGCGCTTTTGGATTTTCGCTTACTGCAAGCATATCAATGTCATGCACGGTTTCTTTCATCCTGCGTATGGAACCCGCAATTTCAATTGCTCTCACGCACGGAACCCGCGCCATACGCTTTCGCATGACCAGCGTATCGTCGTATACGGCCCCGAGCAAAAAAGTTCCTGCTGATTTTTTTGAAAACGCCACATGTGTTGCAAGTTTTTCCTGCGTTTTTTTGCCAAATCCTTTAATATGCTCCAACTTTTTTTGCGCAAGCGCACGTTCCAAATCCGCAAGTGTTTTCACTTTAAGCGTTTTATACAATTTCAGTGCGGTTTTCGGGCCAATGCCTTCTATTGCAGAAAGCGACGCCATGTCAAACGGAAATTGCTTTTTCAATTGCTCCAATTGTTTTATCTTTTTTGTACGAATATATTCCTGTATTTTTTCCGCAAGCGCTGTGCCGACTCCGGGGATTTCGTTTAATCCTTTTAACCCATGTTCATGATATACATCAGATACATCTTTTTCGTATATTTCCAATGACTGCGCAGCGCGTTCGTATGCCTGCGGCTTGAACGCAATGTTTTGCGCGTATAAATACTGCGCAATCAAACGAAACAATTTTGCAATTTCGCGATTCATATACATATTGTAGCAAAAATAACGCTATTAAAAAATATAGTTTAAAAAAGCGCCGGTGTGAAACCGACGCTTTATATTTTTGGGGGCCGCGCGCCCCCTTATGGTCCGCAATAACAATACGGCGGAAATGCCGGGCCGTCTGG
>Ga0066636_10001797_pt1 | contig 13424 bp, 15 predicted proteins | sample CryGeyCG2014_080_2_FD_62736 | JGI IMG/M metagenome (GOLD analysis project Ga0066636, IMG submission 62736) | Groundwater microbial communities from aquifer - Crystal Geyser CG07_land_8/20/14_0.80 | ecosystem: Environmental > Aquatic > Deep subsurface > Groundwater | place: USA: Utah: Grand...
TCGCCAATTAAATTTTTTTATCTAAAATTAGCAAAAATAATTTTATTTGATTTTTGTCAAATTTGGCTAATCTTAAAAATAATTTTTTGAAAAATTTTTACATTGGCGACACGGCCTTATTAATTCATTATTACTTTGGGCTAAGGCCAATTTAGCAGCGGTTAAACCACCGTTTATAATACTGTGTTTAACACTGGTTGTATTAAATCCCGGCATCAAGACAGGAGTGCCCATTGGCAGATCTTCAATCGCGCTGCGAGCGGCTTTGTCTGCAGGAATACCAATAACGATAGTATCGTGCTTATTTAAGTTGCGTAATATCGCGGAAATTATGCCGGGCGCTGATGGAGACATGCCACCGATAAAAATAATAATTTTTTCTTTGATTTTTTTGATGTAATCGGCATAAATTAAGCCGGCATACCAATGAGCCGATGCGCAATCAACGCGGTAATCAACATTGCATTCACACAAAATTTTCAGCAAAATATTTGTATTCTTGTCGTCGGTTCGGCTGCCTTCAATAACCAGTACTTGCGCCATAATCATTCCTCCTTTACAATATGTTTTTAGCTTCACGCTGTGAAATTTCAACTGCATCGCCGGTATATTCGTTAGGATGGAGTAAATAATGCTTTATGTCGGATCCGATTTTATTCCATATTTTGCTGATTTTTTTATTCCTATGATTGCTTAAATATGCTTCCATAGCATCAATAAGATTAAAGCTCTGTTCTTCTGCTAATGGTACAATTGTTTTATTTACAAATCTATGCGCATCTTTTAAGCCTTCACGCTGAAGCGACAAATGTAAAAGTTCTGCGGTAACAACATTTGCCTGTTTGTTAAAATTTTCACAGCACATGGTTCTATTTACTTTTATGGTTTTTAAAGTCTTTTCAGCCGTAAGAATCTGCTGATAAGTATATACGGCTACGGCTGAAAAACTTCTCATAACGCATGACCAACGGAGATCGCGCTGTAAATCGCTTACTAATGTCATTAAAACTTTCATGTATTCCGCGATAATAATTACATGCATGCCGGCGACATTTTCAGCTGAAATCGGATTAGCTTTTTTGTGAGACATTGTTGATAAGGTGGAACTAGCGCTTGTAATTTCGCCAAATTGTGAAGATTGGAGTATACGCACATCTTCACCGAGATTTGTCAATATACCTGAAAGTAATACTAATTCACCATAAAACCTGGCCATCCCTTCTGGCGGTGTTATTTGCGTACTTATTTCCGCGGCTGGAAGCCCTAACATTTCCATAAGTACTTTTTCCCCTTCTTTTGATTTTAAAAGTACTCTCTGGGAAGCTGAGGTGCCTACCGCTCCCGTAAATTTCCCCTGAATTTCATTAGCTAAATCAAATGCTTTTCTGCTTGACCCAATAAAACGATTATGTAAATTTGATCCCCAAAAACCGAAAGTAATAGGCAAGGCTGTTTGTAGGTGAGTTCTACCGGCTTGTAAGACTCTTACGCTTTCATAAATAGTTTTTCTCCATATTGCATCTAAATATTTAAGTTTGGGAGCAAAAACATGAAAAAAAACTGTCTTAAGCTGGAGTGCATAGGCGGTATTGATAATGTCATATGAAGTCGCGCAAAAATGCAGCCAGCGATGAAGCTCTTTGGGTAAATATCGGCGCATTAAAACAAGAAGCGCTAAAATATCATGCTTTGTTTTTTTCTCTATAATGTCCTGTTTGGTAGTATTTATATTCATCAATAGCTTGGCTAATAGTTCTTTTGTTAGAAACTTCGCGTCTTTTTCAGGCATTTCGCCTATTTCCGCGAGAGTAAGCATCCAAAAATACTCAACAATAACCAACCAACGGGTCCACATATCATAGCCTAAATAAAGCTTAAGTTCTTCGGGCTGATATCTTCCATCTCCTGGCATCTGCAAATTTCTGAACTTTGTCGGAATATCCGGCAATAAACTTATAGCATAACCTAACATACATTTTTGATTTTCCATTTTCATTCCCTCCATAAAAGTTATTGGTTTTATCCGAATAAAACAAAAAACATTCCTTTTATCTATCTATATTTTCAAAGACCAAAAAAGCCATAATCTTTACAGATCTGGCTCCTCCTTGTTTAATTATATAAATATTAGCTTAAATTAATAAATAAATCAAGCTTATATTAATAAAGGCAAGATTTGATCCTGCCTTTATAAAATATGTAATTGTTATCTCTTGGCCCATTGCGGCGCTTTTCTGGCTTTCTTTAAGCCTGGTTTTTTTCTTTCTTTTTCACGCGCATCTCTGGTCAGCCAGCCCTTGGCTTTGAAAGACGGCCGCAATTTAATGTCAAAAATTACTAAAGCTCTGGTCAGTCCGTGCTTGATGGCGCTGGCTTGACCTACTTTTCCTCCGCCTTTAGCTAAAATAGATATGTTAAAATCCCTTAAATGTCCGGCTAATTTCAATGGCTGTAAAATAAAAGCGGCCAATGATTGAGAAAAATATTTATTGGCTTTTAGGCCGTTAATGATTATGGCGCCATTGCCATTTTTATATAATCTTATTTGGGCGCTAGAGCTCTTGCGCCGGCCGATGCTATTAATAAATTTACCCTTGAATTTTATTTCCTCAAGTTCGGCCTCCGGCTTATTTGTATGTTTTATTGTAGTCATGATTTTTATTTAATTATCAATCTTTTCATTCTATTATCTCTTAATTTATTGATAGGCAGCATTTTTTTTACCGCGCGGATTAAAATTTCCGCCGGGTCGGCTTTTTGCAGATCGCTCATTTTTTTGCCTTTCAATCCGCCCTGATAGCCGGAGTAATGATAATAAATTTTTTGGGCCAATTTTTTGCCGGTAAATTTAAGCTTGGATATATTATCAACCTGCACTATACCGCCGCCGTCAATATTATATTCAAACTCGGGCATGTTTTTGCCCATTAATAAATTGGCCGCTTGCGTGGCAATTCTGCCCACTGCTTGGTTAGAAGCTTCTATTTTATATATTTTTCTGGCTGCTTTTTTCATATTAAATAATTTAATAGACCTGTTGCTTAATAATCTTCGTGGCGAAATTTTCAGATTTCAAGGAAATTTTTTCAAAAATTTTTGAAGGAATATGATTATATTAGCTAAAAAATTTTGAGAAAAATTTACCAAAATATGGAAATTGCAACAGGAGCTTATTAAGCAACAGGTCTAATGCTTAAACAAGCTCTATTTGCACAGTAGCGGCGCCATCGCCTTGCCTATTCCCCAGTTTAATAATTCTAGTATAGCCGCCTAGGCGGTCATGATAACGCTTGCCGATAACTTCCAATAATTTTTTAATAGCCATTGGCTGCGGCAAAATTTGGATTAATTGGCGCCGGCTTTTTAAATCGCCTATTTTCGCAATACTGATTGCTTTTTCCACCAGTGGTTTTACGGCCTTGGCTTTAGCTTCGGTAGTATTGACTTTTTCATAAATAATAATGCTGGATGCTAAATTCCTAAGCATCATTTCCCGCGGTTCTTTTTTTCTATGTAATTTTTTTATTTTTACCCTATGTTTCATATAAATTCAAAAATGAAAATCAAAAAATAATATATTAGCTTTCTATAACGGTTTTTTCTTTTTTTGGGCGGCCTCTTTTTTTCTTAGCCGGCTTATCTTCTTCTTTATCAACAATAGCTTCATCCGGCTTGCCTTTCTTTTCCGTTTTTTCCTCTTTTTCTTCTTTTTTAACTTCTTCCTTTTCAGCAATTAAGGCGTTAAATTGATCAATTAAAATTACTACGGATTTTTTGAATGCTTCTTCGGCGGTAATGGTGCCGTCAGTTAAAATTTTAATATTAAGTTTTTCCCAATTAGTCATTTTCCCCACGCGGACATTTTCTATATCAACGCTCACCGATAAAACCGATGTAAATATTGAATCTATCTCAATATAGCCGATTTCATTGTTTTTATTTTCACGGCTTTCAATCGTTTCATAGCCGACTCCTTTAGCCGCATAAATTTCCATATCCAAACTGCCTTTAATATCGGTGATAGACGCCAATATTAAGTCAGGGTTGATTATTTCTACCTGGCTATTTTTCGTAATATCGCCGGCTTTAACAACTTTTTCTCCATTAACGCTTAAATTTAATTTAATAACCTCATCGCTATAAACTTTTAAGCGTAATTTTTTAAAATTTAATAATATTTCCAAAACATCTTCTTTCACGAACGGAATAGTGGTAAATTCATGGGTTACGCCTTTGATTTTTACGCCGATTACCGCCGCGCCCGGCAACGAAGAAAGCAAAACTCTCCTTAACGAATTGCCAATGGTAACGCCGTATCCGGGATAACAAGGTTCAATGATAACTTTTTTTTCATTTAGCTGTTCGCCTTTGGCAAATATAATATTTTGGGGAAGAGTAATTTTTTGCATATAAATATTTAAAATTAAAAATAATCTTTAAATTTTATGATGAATTAATTAACGTGAATAATATTCTACCACTAAAGGCAGATTAATATTGCATTTGATATCGGCCATGCCCGGCAGATGCATTACTTTTCCTTTCTTTTCTTTCTTGTCTAAATTCAGCCAACCAGGAACTTCAGCTTTTTTAAATATTTCATCCAGTTTATTAAAAGGTTTTAATTTAAAACTGGTTGGATTTATTGCTATAATATCGCCTTCTTTTACTTGATAGGAGGGTATATTAACTTTTTTATTATTAATCATAAAATGGCCGTGATTTATAAGCTGTCGGGCGGTATTTCTAGAAGTGGCATAGCCAAACCGGTAAATAATATTATCAAATCTCGTTTCTAAAAGTTTTAAAAAATTTTCGCCTTTATCTCCGGCTAATTTACTGGCTTTAAGAAATGTTAATTTAAATTGTTTTTCTAACAATTGGTATTGTTTTTTAATTTTTTGTTTTTCTAAAAGCTGCAAGCCATAATCGCTTCTTCTTTGCCGACCGCCTTTGGCGCCAGCCATGCCTTTAGCTCCCGGCGGATAATTTCTTTTCACAATCGCGCACTTTTGGGACAAGCAACGTTCTCCTTTCAAAAATAATTTCTCGCCTATTCTTCGGCATTGTTTGCATTGTGGATTTAGATTTCTTGCCATAGTTAGATAAATAATTAAAATCAAAATTTATATTATATATTTATAATTTAAATAACTCCCTAGACCCTTCTGACCTTTCTTATTCGGCAGCCATTATGGGGAATAGGAGTAATATCTTTAATAGCCGTAACAAATAAGCCATTGGCGTTTAAAGCTCTGACTGCCGATTCCCGGCCGGTGCCGACTCCTTTAACAAAAACATTTACTTCTTTTAATCCGAATTCTTTTGCCCGATCAGCGGCAATTTTGGTGATAATTTGAGCGGCATAAGGAGTAGCTTTTTTCGGCCCCTTAAAACCGACCAAACCGGCGGAAGCGCTGGAAATTACATTTCCGTTTAATTCTGTTATAGTAATAACGGTATTATTATAAGTTGCTTTTATAAATGCCTTACCGGATATTATATGCTTGTCAGTTGATTTCTTTTTTCTCTTTTTTTCCCGGTTGTCTGTTTTTCTTGCTTCTATTTGCTTGGCTAATATTTTTTTTACCTCTTCCGGTAGCTCTTCGGCTTCATTATTTTTTTTATCTATTGTGTTTAATTCTTCAGCCACCACTGGAATAATTTTTTGTTCAATATTAATATTTGCAGATTTTTTATCTGTTTTTTCAATTTTATTTTCTATTTTCTTTTTGTCTTCACCCATATTAATTATAAATAATTTATGTTTTTTCAGCCGATGCTTTTCTGCCTGATCCGGCTATGCCTCTTTTATTGCCGCGAATAGTGCGATTGTTTGTTTTTGTCCTTTGCCCTCTTGATGGCAAACCTTTCGTATGCCGGCTGCCGCGATAGGAATTAATTTCTTTTAACCTTTTTATATTCCCCATTATTTCTCTTTTTAAATCACCTTCAATTTTATACTTTTTTTCAATTATTTCTCTTAATTTATTCGCCTCTTCATCTGATAATTTATTCACTCTTTTATTCGGGTCTATGCTTGCCTGTTTTAATATTTCATTGGATTTCATCCGGCCAATGCCAAAAATATAGGTTAACGCGATTTCAACCCTTTTTTCGTTTGGAATTGTTATGCCGGCTATTCTCACAGCCATATTTTATAATATTTAATTTTTAATTTAGCGTTAGCGCTTATCCTTGCCTTTGTTTATGCTTGGAATTTTTGCATATTATATATACCCGATCTTTCCGTCGGACTACTTTGCAATCTTTGCATATTTTTTTAGCGGATGATCTCACTTTCATAAAATTAATTACAGTTCACAAATTTTTATAATCTATAAATTATGCGCCCTTTTGTTAAATCATATGGGCTAATTTCCAGCTTAACTCTATCGCCAGGCAATAATCTTATTTTATTCATTCTCATTTTGCCGGATAAATGGGCTAAAATTTCATGGCCGTTCTCCAGAAGCACTTTAAAGCTAGCGGCCGGCATTAATTCTAGCACCTCTCCTTCTGTCTCTATAAAATCTTTAGAATTAATTATTTTATTACTTTTTGACATTTATAAATAAAAATTTAATATAAAAAATTTTGGCAAATATCAAAATATTACCAAAATTTTATAGGGTGTATAATTTTAGTAAATCATTATTATTTATAATCTTTAAGCTAAAAATATTATATATTTAAAATAATTATATGTCAAGGGTAAATTAAATTTATTAGCGTAAATAAGATCAAATTATTGATATATAATAAAATTTTTGCCAAAATTAGCTTAATAATATCGCCTTAATCCTCCTCACTCCGGCGCTTGACGATTGCTCTTTCTTTATTTTAAACTTGCCTAACCTTCCAGTTCTGTCGGCATGGGGGCCGCCGCAAATTTCTTTGCTGAAAGCAGATTGGCCGGATAGAGAATCGCCAATAATATAAACTTTAACTCTTTCTCCATATTTTGAAGTAAATACTCCGATTGCTCCTCCTTTTTTTGCCTCAAATAAAGGCATTTCATTAATTATAACAGGCAAATTGGCGTTTATGGCTTCATTAACTAATTTTTCCACCTCATTTTTTTGCTCGTCGGTTAATTTATTAGGATGGGAAAAGTCAAAGCGAAGGCGCTCAGGAGTTATATTGGAGCCCTTTTGCTGGACATGATCTCCTAAAACTTTTCTAAGGGAAGCTAATAAAAGATGAGCGGCTGTATGCAGTTTTTTGGTCTCTTCCGAAGCGTCTGCCAATCCCCCCTTAAACTTGCCAGCCGAAGCGGTGCGAGATAAATCTTGATGCCTTTTTAGTTCTTTCTGGAAATCTTCTTCATTGATTATTTTTAATCCTTTCTTGGCGATTATTTCTTTTGTCATTTCCAACGGAAATCCATAAGTTTGATAAAGGTTGAAGGCGACAGTACCGGTTATGGCTGTATTAGTTAAGGCAATTTTTCTTTCGCCAATAACCAATGTTTTACTGAATTTATTTTCCTCAATTTCTAAATTTTTAAAAATAAAATTTTTATTTTTTTCCAATTCGGGATAGGCCTCTTTATAATCGTTTATAATTATTTGCGCTAGGTCTTTTGTCCATAGCTGTTTTTCTATTTCCAACTGCTTGCCGTACCTTATCGCCCGTCGAATCAGCCTTCTCACTATATAACCCTGATCAGTATTGGATGGAGCAATTCCCTTATCGTCGCCGATAATAAAAACGGAGGCTTTAATGTGATCAGCGATAATACGCATGGCTCTGGTAATATCATCAGCATGGCCGTATTTCTTATCTGATAATTCTTCTATTTTTTTAATTATATTTATAAAAAGTTCTGACTGATAATTATCATCCAGTCCGTTTATCACGGCTAAAGTTCTTTCCAGCCCCATGCCGGTGTCAACATTTTGTTGTGGTAGCGGCTTATAGATGCCATTTTCATTTTTATAATATTGCATGAAAACATCATTCCATATTTCCACCCATTTTTTATCTTCCGAATAAAATTTTTCCGGAACATATTTAGAACCGGCCCAATAAAACATTTCCGTATCAGGCCCGCAAGGCCCGGTGATGCCGGCCGGCCCCCACCAATTGTCTTTCTTTGGCAGTTTGGCTATTCTGTCGCTTGCTATGTCAATTTCTTTCCAAATATTATATGCCTCTTGATCAAAAGGAGCATCAGCATCACCGGCAAACACTGATACGGCAATTCTATTTTTATCAAGATTGATCCATTTTTCATCGGTTAAAAATTCCCAGCTCCAAGTAATCGCTTCTTTCTTGAAATAATTTCCCAATGACCAGTTGCCAAGCATTTCAAAAAAGGTATGGTGAACAGTATCCCCGACTTCATCAATATCCGATGTCCGGATGCATTTTTGCGCGTTTACTAAACGATTTCCTTCTGGATGCTTTTCACCCATTAAATATGGCACTAACGGATGCATGCCGGCAGTAGTAAATAAGACCGTAGGGTCATTATCCGGAATCAAAGAAGCGCTGGTTATGATAGCATGTCCTTTGCTTTTAAAAAAATCCAAATATTTTTGTCGCAGCTCATTAGCTTTCATAAGAATAAGTATATTATAAATATTTATAAAAATCAATAAAAAACCATATACTGGAAATTCCCAGATATGGTTTGGTAACATTATAAACTGTTGTTTTCGCTGGTAAAACCTTGAAAACTGCCCCCAATAATATTAATTCCTAATTCCTCCGAACATAGAGGACAAATAATTTTTTTTGGCAGTAATCCAACTATTTCTGGCTTTATTTCATCTCCTAGAAGAAAAACTATATTTTCTAAAATATCTTTATCTTTTGAATGAACATCAACTGAAATGTAAACATGTTCAAAACAAGTCGAACAACTTTGAAAAAATGTAATTACCATTACTAGTCCTCCTTATATAAATTTTTTATTTGTTTGATATTTGTTATAAATTTAATATACATTGATAAATTAGTCAACAGGGTAATTTAGTTATATTTTAATTAATTATTCCCCCGCCCAGCACTTCATCTCTTCTATAAAATACTACGCTTTGGCCGGGGGTAATAGCTCTTTGCGGTTTGCTGAATTTCACTAAATACTTATTATAATAATTAACTTCGTCCAATTTTCTTTTAAGAATAAAACCCTCCTTACCCCCCTTATCAAAGGGGCTTATTATACACTTCGTCGGTTTATGCCTATACCTGATTACCGCTGCGCAGGCAAGCGGCAATTTTGGCTCTTTGCCTGATATCCAATTTACATTTTTAGCAATTAATTTATCGCTGTATAGAAGCGGGTCATGGTTATCATCGGCCACATAAAGAGTATTAGTTTTATAATCGCATTTTAAAACATAAAAAGGGCCGATGCCGCCGATTTCCACTCCCCTTCTTTGGCCGATAGTATATAGGGGCAAACCATGATGCCGGCCGACCGTTTTATCGTCCATAGTTTTAATCAATCCGGATTTTAATTTTAAATGCCGTTTTAAAAAATTATTATGGTTTTTTCCCGGAATAAAGCATATTTCCTGACTGTCTTTTTTTTCCGCTACTGCTAATTTATATTTTCTGGCTATTTTTCTTATGTCTTCTTTTTTATATTCTCCCAAAGGAAAAAGCAGATGCTTTAATTGGCTTTGATCAAGGTTATATAAAAAATACGACTGGTCTTTAGCTTTGTCTTTAGCCCGATATAATTTATATTCATGGCCGATTTTTTTCAAGCGCGCATAATGGCCGGAAGCCACGCGATCATAACCTAATTTACGCGCTTTTTTTATCAGCAAGCCCAGTTTGACGAATTTATTGCATCTAACGCACGGATTAGGCGTGCGCCCGCTTTTATATTCATTTAAAAAATTATCCACCACTTTTTTTTTAAAATCGCGCCGGAAATTCAAAGTATATAAATTTATGCCTATTTTTTGGCAAACTCGCCTCGCGTCCAGCAAAGCTTTAGCGGAACAGCATTTATTTTCAACAGGGTTTAAAATTAATTTCTTTTTAAAACCGGCTTCTTCCTGCCAAAAATGCAAAAAAATGCCGAGGCATTTATAATTTTTTTTTGTTAACAGTTTGACGGCTACGGAAGAATCCACTCCGCCGGACATGGCTATAACAACTTTTTTTTTATTGCGCATAATTATCAATAGAAAAATCAGGTCTTATTATCAATAAATATTAAAATTAATTTGCGTAAAAAGCCGTTATATAAATCCGGATTAATTAGAGTACTGATATATGCTCTATAATATTTTCTACGAAATGAATTTTAATAGTTAATAGGCCGGCGATAAAAATTATTACTAAAAGAGTTTGAATGATTACCGGCTTATGCTGGATGTTTATTCTAATAAATATATTCAACAGTAGCGCGATTGACAGAAAAATCAAGGCCGCCAAGAAAATATATTTTGAATAATTAATAACCAAAGTGGCTACGCCTAATTTTTTGTAATCTTTGATTTCAATTTCTTCAACCGGCGCGGAAATATTATTTTCCAGTTCCGGATTTGGGCTGACGGCCGCGATTATTTTTTTCTGTGCCGCCGGCGATTCTTCATCTGTTATTAAATTATTATCGACCTGATTGGATTCAACCGGCTCGGACGCAACGGGTTGGGCGGGGATTGTTTCTTCCGCCGGCAAATCCGATTTTTCCGGTTTATCGCCAATATTTAATTTTTCATCATTATTAATATTTTCATTTTGCACCGCCAAGACATCTGTTTTCTCCGGGGAATTTTTTATATCTTCTTTAATCGCGGGCGCAACCACTGGGGCTGTATTTTTTGCCAAGGGCGCGGTTATATATTTAGTACTGCCGAAAATTTCCACCAAAATATTGGTTTTCTGGCCGTTTAATTCTCCGCTCACAACCGCCAAGCCAATGTCCGCGTATTTGGAATTTAAAATATTTTTTTTATGGCTGGTGGAAAGCATCAAGGCATTATGGGCGGATTTAGCCGAAGTAAAATTCATCGCTAAATTTTCTCCCACGTACAAATATGGATATTCATCGCGATTTATCCAATCCCAGGGCATGCGGCCATCCGGGCTTTGATGGGCAAAATAATCTTTAGCTATCATATCGTCCGCTTTGGCTTCGGCTACTTGGTTCAGCTTATTATTAAAAGTTAAGGCCGGCAAATTATTTTCAATTCTAGATTGGTTGATTAATCCATGGAGCTCTTGCGTAATAATCTCTGTCATCTTGGCTGTATTCGGGTAGATAAAAAATAAATAAGAAATAACGGCGAATTTTAATAATAATAACGCGAAGGAAATAATAATTAAGGATTTTGTCCTTAATATTTTCGGTTTGTGGTTGTTTTGGTCGCAAGGAATAAAATATTCTAAAAAAATATTATTTGAATCACGGCAAAATTTTTCAAATGATTCCTTCCCTTCCACAAATTTATCAACCTCATTTTCTTCTTCTTTAATATAGTCCTTTAAATTATTTTCAATCTTCCTTATTTTATTTTTAGAAAATATAAAATTAAACAGCTTTATTATATAACTGCCTATTAATAAAAATCTAAGATATTTCAGCCAATTTTCCGGATTTTTATTTTTATTTAAATTCATAGCTATATTATATCATTAAAACTTATTTTTGTCAATTTATAATTTTATCTTCTATTAATTCAGAAATTACCACTAACCTATTTTTGGTAGAGTAAATGGGATCACAGGTAAAAATTGTTAAAATTGATTCCTCGGCCGGTGATAAAATAGATGTCTCGGTATTGCTTACTATCTTTATTTCTTTAATCCGGTAATAATAAGTTTTTTCCTGCCAAATAACCGATGCGATATCGCCGATTTTTAGTTTATGGAATAAATAAAAAGTAAGGTTGTTGGGAGGCAGATATTTAAAACGGTGTCCGGTAATTACCATATTGCCTCCTCTGTTAGGCGTAGAACTGTTAGGAACGCGCCACGCTCCACGGTCAAGGCCATATTGCTCGTCAGCTGTTTCAATTATCGGCGCGTTAACCCCGATTTTAGGAATAATAATCCGATTTATTTTTTCATTTTTAATTGGCGGGTTGATTGGATTATTATTTATATTATTTTTAGAAGCAACGGATAAATTATTTTTTGATGTTTCAGTATTATTTATATTATCGGCAATCGGGAGATAGCCGTCTGGTTTATTGGCAATTTTTTCCACCAATTTTTTAATAGTACCAAGGTCTTGCCAGTTAATATCAGAATTTTTATCGGAAGTTATATTATATTTTAACGCCGGATAAAAAGGCAAAATAATAAGATAGGCCACTAATCCCAGAACTAAAAGCTCTAGTACGATCACTAGAGCTTTTAGCATCTTTTTGTTTTTAATTATTGGGAGCATTTTAAGTTATTAATTATAACTTCTTATTTTTATAATTTTTATTATAGATTATTATAACTCTTTTTGCCAATCGTTATTGAACCAAGCGCGATTATTATAACTAATACTATGGACAAAAATTCCTTTAAGCTGAAACCGGTAGCCGGCAATTCAATCCCCAATGTTTCAACTTTTCTTACTTCTAAATTAACCGTATCCACAATCGGATCATGATTGGAAGCGCTGGCTCGCGCTAAATTGGCGTAAATGCCGGCCGGCGCGTTATCGCTGATTTTAACTTTATAAGTTGTCGTTCTGTTTTCGCCGGGTAATATATCGCCTAAACTGAAAGTCAATATTTTTGAATTGTCAATTGCCGAAGTGAATCCATTAGGCAGTTCATCGGAAAGAACAACATTAAAAGCGGTTAAATTTCCATTATTAATCAATTTTATGCTATATTCAACTACATCGCCGGCATTGGCAAAATCGGCATTGACGGTTTTATCTATACTTAATATCGGCTTGCCTTCTTCGCCTTTCACTTCTGGTAAAAATCCATGGGCGTTGGTGATAATAAATGCTCCGCCGCCTCCGCCTCCGCCGGTTAACACACACTGATTATTGCAGGTTTTTCCGCTTACTAACCCGTCAGTGCCGTCGCATTGTTCCGCTCCATTTTTAATGTTATCGCCGCAGTAAGGAACATATTCCAGTCGGCATGATTGAGTACAGATATAATGATTAATAATGCCGGCTGTGCCGTCGCATTGTTCAATTTCTTGGTTAACAATGCCATCTCCGCATATCGGCTCAATAATATTTTCATAATAATTAACGAAATTATTATTTGGCGAATTTTCGCCGGCAGTCAAGTCAATGGCGGCCGGAGCGCTCATTTGCGTCCAGCCGGACAACATTACTTCGCTAAGAGCATATTCGCCGGCTGTTAAATTGGCAAATCCATAATAACCATTGGCGTTAGTGGTGGTCGTGGCAATCGGCGTGGAGGTGGAGCTGGAGTTAAATAAATTAATTAACCAGCCGGCTAAACCGACTTGATCATCAGTGGTGCTGGCCAAAC
>Ga0066636_10001807_pt1 | contig 13388 bp, 10 predicted proteins | sample CryGeyCG2014_080_2_FD_62736 | JGI IMG/M metagenome (GOLD analysis project Ga0066636, IMG submission 62736) | Groundwater microbial communities from aquifer - Crystal Geyser CG07_land_8/20/14_0.80 | ecosystem: Environmental > Aquatic > Deep subsurface > Groundwater | place: USA: Utah: Grand...
GTCGGAATCGGCGATCGGAATCGACGATCGGAGTCTGACGACCCGCGCCACGATGTTCGGACGTCGTATGAGCGGAGTGCGAACCGGCCTTGCCGAGAACGGACACCCCACGGCCAAGCATCGCAACCACCGGATGCGGCAACCATCGCCGCTCGACAGAGTTCGTTCGACAGAATCCGTTCGACAGAATCCGTCGGAATCGACGATCCGAGTCTGACCTGCCCGCCGCAGGCAGGCGACCAGTTCCGAGGGAAGCGCTCCGCGATTGAGATGAGCATCCAGGCGACGAAGCTCGTGGCCCACCACACTCTCTTGTCGTGCCAGTTAACGCCCATGTCCGTCCTCCATGGATAAGGCCTTTGAACCGGGTTTATCCTCTAATTTCGTCAAACTGTGCGGAGTTTGCAAGACGAACGGTGCGTTCGTATATTTAGAAGAATATTCGGTCCTGATCAATAGCCGCCCTTGCACTCCTTGCAAGATGGCGTGGGTTTTCATCATATCAGGAGGTGCCTATGTACACTTCTCTCGACAATATGAAGAACCAGCTTGCAGGCATCCTAGAAGGAGCCGGTACAGGCTCTGTCACTATCATCGATGAGAACTCGCTTCGCCAGCAGGCGATTGATGAACTTGTCTACACCGCTGTTTTCAGTCCATCGGACGAGGTGAAAAATGCTGCACGCCTCACAATCCGGTCCGCGGCAGCAGCCCTCGGCATCAAGCCCGCTTCGATCCAGGGGCTTTATGAAGCGATGGGGCGGTCTGAAGTAACAGGGTTCACCGTTCCGGCGATGAACATCCGGGGACTCACGTTCGACGCGGCCCGCGCGACTTTCCAAGCAGCACATAACCTCAAGGTCGGCCCCTTCGTTCTTGAAATTGCAAAGTCGGAGATAGAGTACACCTATCAGCGGCCGGACGAGTACGCAATCGCAATCCTCGCTGCTGCAATCAAGGAAGGGCACCGCGGACCGGTGTTCATCCAGGGGGACCATGTCCAGGCAAACGCAAAGAAATACGCAGCCAACCCCGCCAAGGAGATCGATGCCCTGAAGAAGATCATCCTCGAGGAGATTGAGGCCGGATTCTACAACATCGACATCGACACGTCGACCCTCGTCGACCTCACGAAGTCGACGCTCGACGAACAGCAGCGCGCCAACTTCGAGAATGCGGCAGTCCTCACGCAGTACATTCGTGACAATCAACCGGAGGGTGTCGTTGTCTCCGTCGGCGGCGAGATCGGCGAAGTAGGCGGCAAGAACAGCACGCCGGAGGATCTCCATGCCTTCATGAAAGGATACAACGCCGCCATCAACGGTGGAAAGGGGATCAGCAAGATCAGCGTGCAGACCGGCACGAGCCACGGCGGTGTCGTTCTGCCGGACGGGAGCATCGCGAAAGTGAAGCTTGACTTCGATACGTTGAAGACGCTTTCTGAGATCGCGCGGGCAACCTACGAGATGTCGGGCGCCGTGCAGCACGGTGCTTCGACGCTCCCGTCCGAGATGTTTGACCGCTTCCCGCAGGTCGGTGCGTCGGAGATCCACCTCGCGACAGAGTTCCAGAACATGATGTACACCCTCATCCCGGAGGAGCTACGCGACGACATCGACGCATGGCTCCATGCCAACCTCGCGAACGAAGCAAAGCCGGGTGAGACAACGCAACAGTTCATCTACAAGACGCGGAAAAAGGGATTCGGGCCGTTCAAACAGCAGTTCTGGGATCTTCCCGAGAGCGAACGTGGAAAAATCCGGGAAGAGCTGAGAAAGAAATTCGAGTTCCTTTTCACGAAGCTCAACGTCGTCGACACGGTCGAGCACGTCCAGAAACACGTGACGCTCTGAACTGCGGCAATTTCATTGGCGCGGGCTGGGGAGATCGGGACGTGTGCCGCCTCAGCCCGCGTCTGACATTGGAGTACGATTGATGACGGACGATTTGCAGGGCGCTGTTACTCTGACGCGCTCCGCGGATCTCTGCGCACGCTTCGCCAAATGACCCTTGCCATGACAGCATCGCAATCCGCCAGCCAGGAAAAGAAACGAGTCGCGCTCAGCTCGGTTGCCGCGGGTTTCTTCCTCACCGCCTTCAAACTCCTCATCGGTCTCTGGACGGGAAGCCTTGGCATCCTCTCAGAGGCAGCCCACTCCGGACTCGACCTTGTCGCCGCACTCATCACGTACTTCGCCGTCCGCATATCGGACAAGCCCGCCGACCGCGATCATACGTACGGACATGGAAAGGTCGAGAACTTCTCGGCCCTCGTCGAGACACTTCTCCTTCTGATCACGTGCGGATGGATCTTCTACGAGGCGGGGCGCCGGCTCCTCACGGGTGAGGTGGAGATTGAAGTGAACTTCTGGAGCTTCTTCGTCATCTCGACCGCCATCATCATCGACTTCTCCCGTTCGCAGGCCCTCATGCGCGCGGCCCGAAAGCACCACAGCCAGGCACTCGAGGCTGATGCGCTCCATTTCAAGACGGACATCTGGAGCTCCACGGTCGTCCTCTTCGGCCTCCTTTTCACGACCCTTCACTTCCCGGTTGCCGATGCGATCTCCGCCACCATCGTCGCCGTCATCGTCGTCTATGTGAGCGTTCAGCTTGCCAGGCGGACGATCGATGCCCTCATGGACCGCGTGGACCCGGGGCTTGTCGACAGGATCCGGGGCGAAGTCATGCACCTTGAAGGGGTTGCAGGAGTCGAGAAAATCCGCGCCCGTCAGTCCGGTCCCCACATTTTCGTCGATATGGTGGTCAACGTCCCCCGCGAGGTGCCGTTCCAGGCTGCCGATGAGCTTATCGATGTGGTCGAGGATCGGATTCGCGCAGTCGTCCCCAATAGCGATGTAGTCGTGCACATGGAGCCCGTGCCGTCACGGCGCGAGACACTTGTCGACCGCGTCCTATTTGTTGCGCGGGATGCGAGCGTGGCGCTCGTCCCCGTAACGGGCGAGCCAACGCATCTCTTCCACGCCCGCATCCATCACGTCCACGTCTACAGGCTCGGCGGGCCCCGTGAGATGCGGCCGGGACTCGACGGCCATCGGTACCATGCGACACTCCACGTTGAGTGCAGCGAGGATATGGGTTTCGCCGAGGCACACTTGCTTTCCGGCAACATCGAGAAGAAGATCAAGGCCGAGGTTCCGGAAATAGGCTCGGTCTCCATCCGCATCAACAAGCGCGAGAATGCGGTCCTCGATGTAACCGACACAACCGCCTCACAGACGGCGATGGTCGAGGCCATTCGCGGCCTGGTGCTTCACGATCCGAAGGTGAGAAGGTGTGATAACATCCTCATCCTTGACTCGGGCGGAAAGATGCATGTCTCCATGACGTGCGGCTTCGACGGAAATCTCGACCTCGGCGTTCTTGAGGATGCTCTCACTTCGCTCGAGCTGAGCATCTACTCTTCATTCGCGAGCATCTCAGACATCACAATCACCCCGGTGCCCGAGCAGCGATGATCACGACTCCAGCACCGTTCCCAGGTGAGCACCCCGTCTCGTGCGTCATTTTCGACATCGACGGAACACTCACGCAGACGAACGATCTCATCTTCGCCTCGTTCAACGCGGTCGCCGCGCACTTCACGGGACGGTTGTACTCCCCCGCCGAGATCGTCTCATTTTTCGGCCCGCCGGAGGAGGGGGCGATCGTTCGTGTCGTTGGCGAGAAGCGGCTTGACCCGGCGATGGATCTCTTCTTAAACTACTATGAAACGCACCTCAAGGAAATGGCGCGGCTCTACCCCGGCATCGAAGAGCTGCTCCAGGAGCTCACGCGGCTCGGCGTACCACTCTCCGTTTTCACCGGAAAGGGACAGCGGACCACCCTCATGACACTCGAAGGGCTTGACATCGCCGGGTATTTCAGGACTATCGTCACCGGGAACGATGTCGTGGACCACAAGCCGTCGGGTGAAGGAATCACCCGAATTCTTCAAGCCGTGGGATGCAGCGCAGATGAGGCGCTCATGGTCGGAGACTCCGTGGGTGATGTGAAAGCTGCCCGTGAAGCCGGCGTCCGTATCGCATCGGCGCAGTGGGATTCGTACGCCATCGAGAGGCTCAATGCAATGGGGCTCGACCTTGTGTTCCCGAGCGTTGCTTCTCTTCGGGACTGGCTCCTTCCACGTGTGAGGAAGTAGAGAAGGGACCATGCTCCTATCCCAGGATCAATCTCCGCTCTCGAAGGGGCTCATCCGATACGGCATCCCCGCCATCGTTGCCCTCTTCTACGGCACCGCGGCGTTCCATTTCGCTTATACACCGGACGACACGTACATCTACCTGCGCTACGCGCGGAACATCGCCGACGGGAGCGGATTCTCATTCAACCCAGGCGAAGCGACGTACGGGATCACGGGACCGCTCTGGGTGCTCCTCCTCTCCCTCGGGGGCCTGCTCCATCTCAACCTTTTCATCGCTGCAAAGATCCTCGACCTTGCTCTCGCGAGCGGCGCGATCGTTCTCTTCGTCTTTTTCGCGCTCGACGTCCTCGAAGATCACGTGGCCGCAGTCGTCGCCGGGTTTGCGTTCTCCGTAAACGTATGGGTCCTGAGATGGGCCGCGACCGGTATGGAATCGTCGCTCGCTCTTCTCCTCGTCATCGCCGCTGCCAGGGCGGCAGTGCGGAACGACCGCCTCCTCGCCGTCGTGCTTGCAGCACTCCTGACGCTCGTACGCCCGGAGGGGACTCTCTTTTTCGTCCTCCTGCTCATCAACTTCTTCGTGAACTCACCAAAGAAGGCCCGCGCTGTCGAGCACACGCTCGTCTCCATTGCTGTCTACGCAGCGCTCCTCGCCCCCTGGGTCATCTACGCGAACAGGGAGTTCGGGACATTTGTCCCGGCGACCGCGTCGGCGAAATCCGCACTTGTGGATTTCTGGGGTTCCCGATGGTGGGCGCTCATTCAGCAGGCGAAGATCCTCTTCACATCCGACCTGCCGGATATCCTCCTGCTCCTGCTTGGTATCGTCCTCGTTGCCACCGCGAAGAGGTGGGCAGACTTCAAGCCCCATCTCTTCGCCCTGTTGTGGATCGCCTCGCTCCCGGCGACCTATATCGCATTCGGTGTCGACGTCGTGTCAAGGTACCTTGTCCTTGTCATCCCATTCCTGATCATCTACGGCTTCCGCGGATTCCTTGAGTTCCAGTCCCGCTGGCGCGCGCTCGACCGCCTTGGGTTTACGGGTGTGATCCTCTTCGCCGGGCTGCTTCTCGTGGAGAACCAGGTTGTCTACCATCGCACGGTGGTCCCTCACATGCGCGAGTTCACCGCCGGGATGAAGGAAACCCTCATTCCACTCGCAAGGCAGCTTAGCAACGAAACACCGCACGGCAGTGTCGTTCTGGTGCCCGACGCGGGGGCAATCGGGTACTATTCAAACCGGACAGTCTACGATGTGGCTGGGCTCGTTACACCCGAAATGCTCAGACTGCGGAAGCAGGGCCTGACGTGCGACGAGATCATGACAAAGGGGCTTTACAGGGAGGTCGTGCAGCCCGACTACGTGGTGGACCGCAGCGATCATCCGAATCGGTTGAAGAGCGACGTGCTCACACCGATGTACTCCGGTTCGTTCCCCGGACTTGGGATCAACGACAGGGCGGTCCAGTTCTATACGTTGTACAAGGTGCAGAAATGATGAGGCACCTGACGGGCGGGATCGGAACACTGCTGCTCTTGTTCACAGCCGTCCATGCTGCGAGCACAGATGATCTCCCGTTCATCTCAGGGCTCCGCATTTACGGCGGCGCGAACGAGATGCTCCCGCCGATCATCGTCCATGGAGATACTCTCCCGAACGGAACACCAAACACGTCGAACGATTTCATCACCGTTGAGTTCGACGTCCACACGGCCCTCCCGCCGAACCTGGAGATTCGTTTCTTCCACTGCAACCGGGACTGGGCGCAGGATCGGAACATCTTCCTCGTGGACGAGTACCACAACACGCTTTCGACTTTCTCGTTTGCGCCGGCACCGAACGGTGTGGAGCACTATACGTTCCACTATGCGAACCCTTACCCCGATCCGGCGGGCGTAATACGGTTCACCTACTCGGGAAATTGGATCTTCCAGATCGTAAACCGCAACGATCCCTCCGCAATCCTTGCGGAGGGAAGGTTCCTGGTCGTCGATGCCCTGTGTCCGGTCCGGGTGAGCGTCGCCAACGACTACTTCTCCGAAGCCGCCTCGCCGCTGAACCAGGTGAACCGTGTGACGGCGTCGGTTGTCGTGCCGAAGGATCTGGAGCAGGCATTCGTCACGACGGCCGATGTCTATCAGGACCGGCGCTTCTATAACCCGCGCCGCATCGACCTCAACGACACCGACTCATACACGTTCGTCGATGGTATTGCCTCTCTACGCAAGCGATTTATCGTTCGCAACATGCACCCCGGCAACGAATACCGCCGCCTCGACATCAGCAGAATGACGGCGTACCCGAACGGTCAGCCGGTGCGGCTCATCGGCGGACCGGACCTCTCCCGGTTCTACTCCGAGGGACCGAGGGACCTCGGCGGCAGCGCACACGTGAGAGAATTCGGAGGCCTCCGCTCGGACTATCTCCTCGTGGAGTTCCACCTTTCGTTGCAGCACGACCCTGAGAGCGACATCTTCCTGGCCGGAGCGTTCAATCAGTGGCGACCCACAGCCGCAGACCGGCTGGCGTACGATCCGGGACAGCAGTGGTATTCAATCAGAGAGTGGATCCGGCGCGGCGTCTATGATTACCAGTACATCATCGGCACATGGGACGAGACGAGTGGGGAGGTGTTGGACCAGGACTGGCTCACGCTCGAGGGAAACGATTTCCGTACCGTTGCAGATTACACGGTCGTTCTTTACTATAACGACACGCACTTCGGCGGCTTCGACCGGATCGTCGGGATTAGAAAAGGAACAAGCTCTCTCTCACTTCCATGAGGCTCGCGCCATGAGTGAACCCCTGCAGGTTGGCGTCATCGGCACAGGACACCTTGGCTCCCTACATGCAAAGTTCCTCGCGAAAGCGCCGGGATCGCGGCTCGTCGGGGTGTACGACATCGAGCCGGAGCGTGCCGCCGTGGTGGCTCGGGAATACGGCACACGTCAGTTCGATTCGGTGGAGGACCTCGTCGCCGCCTGCGATGCTGTGTCCATCGCAACACCGACGAGTACGCATGCGGTTGTAGCGCGCATCCCCCTTTCTGCCGGACGTCCCGTCTTCATCGAAAAACCAATCGCTTCGACGGTGGAGGAGGCGGACGAGATCATCGACCTCGCGCGCAGGAACGGAGTCCACGTGATGGTCGGACACATCGAGCGGTTCAATCCGGCTATTCTCGCACTTGGCAACATCGACCTCAATCCGCTGTTCGTGGAATCGCACCGCCTTGCACAGTTCGACCCGCGAGGGACCGACGTCGCGGTCGTCCTCGATCTCATGATCCATGACATCGACCTCATCCTGAGCCTTGTGCGGTCGCCCATCGCCCACATTCACGCGAACGGTGTCGCCGTCGTCTCGGAGACGATAGATATCGCAAATGCGCGGATCGAGTTCGAGAATGGCTGCGTCGCGAACGTAACGTCAAGCCGCATCTCGCAACGGAAGATGCGGAAGATGCGCTTGTTCCAGCGCGACGCGTACATCTCCATCGACCTCTCGCAGGGATTGACGGAGATCTTCCGGCTCGTCGACCAGCTTCCGCCGTCTGAACACCCGACGGTGCTCCTTGGACAAATCGAGCGGGGCGCGGTAAAGCGAAACGTCGTGTACGAGCGGCCGGAGCAGAAAGAGGTGAATTCACTGCAGTACGAGATGGAGCAGTTCGTCGCTTCGGTGCGTGAGCACCGCCGGCCGCCTGTGACCGCCGAGGACGCTCGTGCCGCGCTCGCCGTGGCACAGGAGATCATCGAGAAGATCGGGCAGCAGAAGCTGCCGGCGTGAGCATCTCCTCAAGACGGTCATTGTGAGGCCTTGAACGGGCCGACCTCGCGATGACTCTCTGAACCCATTCAGGAAGGCCATGGTTCGCACGATAGACATCCACGAGACACTCCTCTCCGCCATCGGAGCCGTCGCGGACAAGAACGGCGTGGAGGCGTACGTCGTCGGCGGGTACGTTCGGAATCGTTTGCTCGACCGCCACGTCACCGACCTCGATGTGGTTGTGGTCGGCGACGGCGTCAACTTTGCGAAGCTCGTCGCTGCGGCATTCCACCGTGAGCATGTCGTCACGTACGAGAAATTCGGCACCGCAATGGTGCAGCTCGACGGGACAAAGGTCGAATTCGTCGGAGCACGCAAAGAAAGCTACCAGAAGAATTCACGGAAACCGGATGTCGAGCGCGGCTCGCTCGACGACGATCTCGCACGCCGCGACTTCACGATCAACGCGATGGCGGCATCGCTCAACGCCCCCCGGTGGGGAGAGGTCGTCGATCCGTTTGATGGGCAGCGCGACCTCGCGCGGAGAATCATCCGCACGCCGCTTGAGCCGGACCGCACGTTCAATGACGACCCGCTCCGGATCATGCGAGCCATCCGGTTTGCGAGTCAGCTCGGCTTTGTCATCGACACAGGCACGCTCGACGCGATCCGGCGGATGAAGGAGCGTCTCTCCATCATGTCGCAGGAGCGCATCACGGATGAGTTCCTGAAGATCCTCATGTCGTCGAAGCCCTCTGTCGGGCTGAAGCTCATGATCAACACCGGGGTCATGGACATCGTGTTCCCGGAGATCTCGCAGCTCTCGGGCGTCGACCAGCGGAAGGACTACCATCACAAGGACGTCCTTTACCACACCCTGCAGGTCGTGGACAAGGCCGCCGCACAGTCGGACAAGCTCTGGCTCCGGTTCACTTCGCTTGTCCATGACATTGCAAAACCGCGGACGAAGGCGTTCAAAGAAGGGATCGGTTGGACGTTCCACGGGCATGAGGAGCTCGGCGCGCGGATGATGAAGGACATTTTCCGCCGCTTGCGGCTTCCGATGGAACCGCTCAAGTATGTCGAGAAGCTGATCCGCCTTCACCTTCGCCCCATGGCGCTTGTTGATGAGGGTGTGACGGACTCAGCCGTTCGGCGGCTCCTTTTCGATGCCGGAGAAGATGTCGAAGACCTCATCATCCTCTGCCGCGGCGACATCACGTCGAAGAACCCTGCGCTCGTCAATCAAATCGAGTCAAACTATGACAATGTCGTCGGGAGGATGCGCGAGATTGAGGAAAAGGACCGCATCCGCGCGTGGCAGCCGCCGGTGCGCGGCGACGAGATCATGGAGGCGTGCGGACTGACGCCCGGCCCCCTTGTCGGAAAGCTGAAAAGGGCTGTTGAAGAGGCAATCCTCGACGGGAAGGTCCCGAACGAGCACGACGCAGCACTCGAGTATCTTCTCTCAATCAAGGACAGCATGCTTGGGAGCAAATGATTCGCAGGATAGGGGCCTTTAAACAAAATCACTCAAAAGTGTGTCAAAAAGGATACATTCCGATGAAACATTCGGCGGCTTTGTCCGTTTAACATGTAAGCTTTTTCTCACCTCTTAAGGCTGGAGCACGATCGATGGTACACAAAAACGTAGCGGTTCACTTTATGCTGTTTCGAAGCGGGGCGATTCTTGCGGCTCTCGCGCTCTTCTTTGTCATCGTCCCTTCACCTCTTTCAGCCCAGACTGAGAAGCCGCTGAGTCTGACGATGAGTCAGGCGGTGCGTATAGCAGGTGAGCGGAACACGCAGGTCATTCAGGCGGGCTATGCGACGGATGCGAGCCAGGCAGCAGTTCTTGCCGCCTATGGCAACCTCATGCCAAGCCTGAGCGTGAGCGGGAGCTGGAACCGCAATCAGCTCGATAGGAAGTTTACCTACATCCAGAACGTAGGGTACCTCCCGATCCCGAGCGTCTCCGTCTCGAACTCGTTCTCGACGGGTGTGTCCACGGGCGTCACTCTGTTCAATGGGTTCGCGAACACTGCAGGTGTCAACGAGGCCGTCTCGAGCAACCTTGCGACTCAATACTCACTCGACCGGACACGGCAGAGCGTCGCTTACGGCGTTCAGGGGGCCTATCTCAATGTACTTCGCACGGAACAGCTCGTCCGTGTCAATGCCGAGAACCTCACACGCGACTCGGTTTCGCTCGTCAGGAGTCAGGAAGCAAACCGGGTCGGCTCAGTCGCCGTGAGCGACGTGTACCGCTGGGAAGTCACCGTGGCGAACGATCAGGTCCTGCTCGTTCAGGCGCAGAACAACTATGCAAAGGCGAAGGCCGATCTCCTCTCGCTGCTGTCGCTCGATGTCACAAAGGAGTACGTGATCTCCGATCCGTCCATTACGAGCGAGATCGACACGACGGAGTTCGCAGCGACGAACGCACATTACACCAATTTCCCCACGCTCTACGAGAGCGCCATCGAGGCGCGGCCTGACTACAAAGGTGCTGTGGCGTCAGTTGATGCCGCCTCATCTTCCGTCACCATGGCCAGGGGCACCTACTACCCGAGCGTCAGCTTCTTTGCTTCGCAGGGCCTGAACAGCCAGGTCCTCAATATCGAAGCGTTGAAGGCCAACCAGTCTCTCTTTTGGGGTCTTCAAGTCCAGTGGAACCTCTTTGACCGACTGCAGACAAACAACCGAATACAGTCGGCGCAAGCATCGTACCGGGGAGCGGAGGAGCAACTTGCACAGACGCAGCGGACGATCCAGAGCGACCTCAAGAAGGGCCTCCTCGATCTTGACGCGGCGGAGAAGTCGTACATCGCATCGATCAAAGGAGTAAGGTCAGCGGAGCTCGATCGGAAGACCGCCGCAGAGAAATACAATCTAGGTGCCGGTACAATCCTCGATTTGACCTTTGCAAATGCGAACTACGTTCAGGCGATGACGAACAAGATCAATGCCGTATACACGTACATCGACGCAAAGAACCATCTCGATCTCATTCTCGGGACAACGAAATACTAAACGATCAATAAAGGGACAAACATGGCAGCGCTTCAGCGATCAAAGAAAAGAATCATCGTCTTCTCGGCAGTCGGCGTACTGGTCATCGCGCTTGTCCTCCTCCTGGTGCTTGGAAGCAAAAAGGACAACATCATCCCGGTGCAGGTGGAAGAGGCACAGAAGAGGACAATTACACAGATTGTCACTGCATCCGGAAAGATTCGGCCCGAATTCCTCGTGAACATAAGCGCCGAGGTGAGCGGTGAGCTCATCGCCCTGCCTGTGAAGGAGGGGGACAGGGTGAAGAAGGGTGAGCTCCTCGTCCGCATCAAACCCGATGTTTACATCGCTGCCGTCAACCAGGCGGAGGCCGGCTACAGGTCCGCGAAGGCCTCGCTTGAAAAAGCCGAAGCCGATTACCACCGTGCGAAAGAACTCTTCGCCAAGAAGCTGAATGCCGAACAGGACCTCCAGATGGCGAAGATGACCTACGATGTGGCAAAGGCGGGCGCTGACCAGGCAAAGGCAGGGCTGGACAGGGCAAAGGAGGACCTCTCGAAGACTTCCATCTACTCCCCTCTCGACGGGACTGTGAGCAAGCTCAACTCTCAGTTAGGTGAGCGCGTCCTCGGCACAAGCTTCATGAGCGGAACAGTGATCATGACGATCGCTGACCTCACAAAGATGGAAGGCATTATGGACGTCTCCGAGAATGACGTTGTTCTCGTCCACATCGGCGATACGACGTCTCTCGATGTCGACGCCGTCCCCGGGAAGAAGTTTAGGGGAGTCGTCAAAGAGATTGCGAACACCGCGGCAACGACCGGTCTCGGGACACAGCAGGAAGTCGTGAACTTCCCTGTAAAGGTTCGGATCGTCGGCGATGTGTCTCAGCTGAGGCCGGGCATGTCCGCCACGGGCGACATCCAGACGCAGACGAAGAGCGATGTCCTCTCAGTGCCGATTCAGTCGGTGACAACACGTGCACCGAAGCAGCCGCCAGCGGACGGACAGGAGGGCGGTGCACCGGCTGCGGCGCAGGCGTCGGACGCGAAGAAGAAGGTTGAAAAACCGACAGAGATCGTGTTCGTCGTGAAGGATGGAAAGGTGAAGGCGGTCCCGGTGGAGCGCGGCATCAGCGACGACAGTCACGTTGAGATCACAAAAGGCCTCAGCGGCGGCGAAACAATCGTGAGCGGCTCCTTCAAGGCCATCAACACGGATCTCCAGGATGGTATGGCGGTGAAAGTAGAGAAATCGCGCGCGACAAGCGGCAAGGGATCCTGACAATGGACAACGGCACACTTATCAAGTTCCAGAAGATATCGAAGACATACAGCCTCGACGAAGCTGAGGAGGTTCACGCACTCCAAGAGATATCACTCGAGGTAGAGCGGAACGAATATGTCGCGGTCATGGGCCCCTCGGGCTCCGGGAAGTCGACCTTGATGAATCTCGTCGGCTGCCTCGACACACCTTCCTCGGGACTTTATGAGTTCAACGGCGTGAACGTCAGCTCGATGAGCGACAACGAGCTCGCACGGATCAGGAACAGGGAGATCGGCTTCGTGTTCCAGACCTTCAACCTTCTCCCGCGTTCCGATGCGCTCCACAACGTCGAGCTCCCCCTCATCTACGCGGGGATCCCATCCGCAGAGCGGAAGCGCCGCGCGGAGGAAGCGCTCACTTCGGTCGGATTGCATGACCGTGCGCATCACAAACCGAACGAGCTGTCGGGCGGACAGCGACAACGTGTCGCCATCGCCCGCGCTCTTGTGACAAGGCCCTCCCTGATCCTCGCGGACGAGCCAACCGGCAACCTCGACACGAAGACCGGCGACGAGATCATGATCATTGTTGAGGAGCTTCATGAGAAGGGGAACACGATCATCCTCGTGACGCACGAGGAGTACATCGCGGAGCACGCTGAACGGATCATCCGGATCCGCGACGGAAGGATCGAGAGCGACACACATGTCAGGAACCGCAAGACCCTCAACCAGAAGTGACAGTATGCTGAGCCTCACCGAGATAAAAGAAGATATCCTCATCGCCCTCAACGCAATCCGCGCCAACCTCATGCGTTCCTCGCTGACGACGCTCGGCATCGTCATCGGCGTCCTCTCGGTCACTCTGATGGGAACGGCCATTGAGGGGTTGAACCGGGCATTCCAGACAAGCATCGCCTCGCTCGGTGCGGACGTCCTGTACGTCCAGAAATTTCCGTGGGTCGGATACGAGGAGTGGTGGCGGTTAAGGAACCGGAAAGAACTGACACTCACGGAGGCGAAGGCCATTGAACAGCAGTCGACGTACGCTGTCGCCGTTGCTCCCGCCCAGGGAACCACAAAAACGGTAAAGTACGAGAGCCAGAGCGCCGAGGGCGTGGCGGTCGTCGGCTCGAACCAAGACTACGCGGCGCTGCAGGGTGCAAGCCTC
>Ga0066636_10001808_pt1 | contig 13384 bp, 14 predicted proteins | sample CryGeyCG2014_080_2_FD_62736 | JGI IMG/M metagenome (GOLD analysis project Ga0066636, IMG submission 62736) | Groundwater microbial communities from aquifer - Crystal Geyser CG07_land_8/20/14_0.80 | ecosystem: Environmental > Aquatic > Deep subsurface > Groundwater | place: USA: Utah: Grand...
TGAGAGGAATACCTGCAGGTTTGAGTATAAATGTAAAAGGTATAAATATTGAATTAAAAAGACGCCAGGCCGGATATGGAAGAAGCAGGCGGATGAAAATTGAAAAAGACAAGGTAGAAATATTAAGCGGAGTTCGTTTAAATAAAACCACAGGTAGAGCTATTACTCTTGCTATCTGGAATAAAGACTGGCAAAAACGTAAATCAGGACCGATTAATGTTCCCCGTCCGGGGCATGCAGATTTACCTGGTGCAATAAGTTACAATCAAAAGAATATTAGAAAAATATGGGAAAGAGCCAGCGCCAGGGAGACTGCAGCAAGAGTGGCTGCTGGCGCAGTTGCCAAGAAACTGCTGAAAGAGTTTAAAATTGAAATTTTAAGCTATGTAGTGGAAATTGGAGGGATAAAGGCGGACAAGCATGGGTCCTTAGTCAATAGTCTAAAAAGAAAAATTAAAAAAATAGATGATTCGCCGCTGAGGTGCTTGAATAAAGAATCTGAGAAGAAGATGATGAAGAAAATTGATGAAGCAAAGAAAAAAGGAGATTCTGTAGGTGGAGTTTTTGAAGTGATTGTTTTTAATATTCCTGTGGGGCTGGGCAGTTATATCCAGTGGAATAGACGTCTTAATGCAAAATTAGCTGCTGCCGTTATGAGCATTCAGGGCATAAAAGGGATTGAAGTAGGATTGGGTTTTAATTCAGCCAGAGAATTCGGCTCACAGGTTCATGACGAAATTTTCTATTCAAAAAATAGGGGATTTTTCCATAAAACAAATAATGCCGGTGGAATTGAAGGCGGGATGAGTAACGGGGAACCTATAGTACTGCGGGCAGCAATGAAGCCAATTCCCACGCTTGCCAATCCTTTGAATTCAGTGAATTTGAAGACAAAGAAACCGGCAAAAGCTCCAGTTTTAAGGGCAGATGTCTGTGCCGTACCTGCTGCAGGGGTTGTTGGTGAGGCAATGGTTGCGATAGAAATTGCATCTGCAATGACTGAGAAATTTGGTGGTGAAACATTGCAGGAAATGAAATTAAATTATGAAAAATATGTCAAATATGTCAGAAATTTTTAAAGTGAATGTCATTCTTATTGGTTTTATGGCAAGCGGAAAAAGTGTTGTAGCAAAAAGACTTGCACAGCGTTTAAAAATGCCTATAGCAGATGTAGATGTGCTCATTGAAAATGAACAGGGAATGAAGATAAAGGATATATTTAAAATTTATGGTGAGCCTTATTTTAGAAAACTTGAGAAGGAGATGGCTAATAAAATTTCTCGAATAAAAGGAGTAGTTGTTTCAACAGGTGGGGGAATTGTTCTAAATGCAGAGAACCGCAGAATTTTGAGAAAGTGCGGGATTGTTTTTTATCTGAAAGCAAGTCCTGATGTTATACTGAAGAGAATAAAAAGTGCCAAGAATAATGAGAGACCTTTACTGAAGGGTAAAATGGGTTTGAAGGGTGAGATTAAAAAGTTGCTAAAAATGAGAGCACCATATTATAATGCCTGTGCACATTATGTAATTGACACTTCAGAAATGACAATTGAAGAAGTTGTCAAGAAAATTATTAGTATTTTTAGAAATCTTTGAAGCGAATTTTACGAAGGGATTTAAACATTATGGCAAAGCAAGAATTTAATAGAGGCGAAATAGTTATTTACCGGACCTCTAAAAAAGAAATAGAGTTAAAAGTACGGCTGGAGAAGGAGACCGTATGGCTCACGCAAGCCCAGATTGCTTTGCTCTTTGATACTAAAAGGCCGGCAATTACAAAACATTTAAATAATATCTTCGAAAGTAGGGAATTAGATAGAAATTCAGTATGTTCCATTTTGGAACATACTGCCGCTGACGGTAAAACCTATAAAACACAATTTTATAATTTAGACACTATTATTTCTGTTGGCTATCGTGTTAATTCTAAGCGCGCAACGCAATTCAGGATTTGGGCAACAAAAACCCTTAAAGAGCATTTGGTTAAGGGGTATACCATTAACGAAAAGCGACTTTTGCAAACACAAAATTGTCTGAAAGAATTACAAATGGCGATTGATTTTCTGCAAGAAAAAACTAAGCATGAGCTTCTTGCAGGACAAGAGCAGGAAATATTAAATTTACTTTCCAATTATTCTAAAACACTTACTCTGCTTGAGCAGTACGATAAACAAAAGATACCACTTGTTAAAAAAGCAAGAGGGAAATTTATTTTGACGTATGAAGATGCTAAACGAGTAATTCAAAAAATAAAAGCCGAATTGATGACCAAAAGAGAAGCCAGCGATTTATTTGGACAAGAACCCGAAGAGAAATTTAAGGCAATTTTAGGAAATATCTGCCAGACATTTAACAAAACCGAATTATATCCTTCGCTTGAAGAAAAATCTGCGCATCTTTTGTATTTTATTATTAAGGACCATCCTTTTATTGATGGGAATAAACGGATTGCCTCTTTTTTATTCGTTTATTTTTTAGACAGAAACAATTATCTTTATCATTTATCCGGGGAAAAGAAGATAAATGATAGTACCTTAACAGCATTATCACTTTTAATTGCTGCAAGCAATCCAAAAGATAAAGATATTTTAATAAAAATTACTACCAATCTTTTGAGTGGTTAACTATGCTTTACGAAATTTTTAATTCATTAAAAGAAGCACATGGGCAGGATTATTTTACTTCTCGTGTCAGCGATGAGATAGTCCAGAATCTCAATCCAAAGTTTGAACTGCGGGAGTATCAGAAAGAAGCGTTGGGGAGATTTGATTTTTATTTTAATGGTTATCAAAAAAGACAATCTAAAGAGAATGTTTTGACAGAGGAAGATTTTGAAGAAAAGGATATTGTGCTTATCTCTGATGAGGCGCATCATCGGCAAAAGGTACAACACTGGAAAAGGCATTTAACTATTTTAAAAAAGAAAATATAACTTTTGACAATTTAATTAGAGAATTGCAAGAAGATTTTTCTGATGAAAAGTGTATGATTTTGGATTCTGAAAATGTTGACGAAGAAAAGCAATTAAAACTTAATTCTTTAGAAACCATAAATAATGAAATCAGAGCAATCTTTGCGGTTAATATGCTAAATGAAGGATGGGATGTGCTTAATTTGTTTGATATCGTCAGGTTGTATGATACCTGAGATGGGAAATGGGTCCACGATAAGTATAAGCCCGGCAATACCACGATGGGCGAGGCGCAGCTTATCGGCAGAGGAGCAAGATATTTTCCATTTCAGATGGATGAAATACAGGACAAATATAAAAGGAAATTTGACGAAGATGTTGAAAATGAACTGCGGATTATAGAAACTTTGCACTATCATAGTTTTCACAATGTTAAATACATTAGTGAAATCAAGAGCGCTCTTACTGAAATGGGAATTTTGCCGGAAAAGTATATTCAGAGAGATTTGTTTATCAAAGACTCCTTCAAGGAAACTGAGTTTTGGGAAGAAGGTGTAATTTTTGTAAATGACCGGATACAAAATCCAAGAACGGAAATATTTAGCTTGCAGGACGCAAAAATTGAAGAAAAATATGAATATGAATTAAGAACCGGAGAAATTAAAGAAGAAATTATTTTAGACGAAATGGAGAAGCCAGTGCCATCAGGTGTTACTCGAGATAAAATAGAATATAAGTTTATTGACGAAGTTATAGAAAAGTTAAGACAGAAATATTCAGATATTGCTTTACTTCGCAATGAAAAATTCTTTCAAGTTTTTGACTTCGATGAAGGCAGAGCATTTGAACCAGATTTTATAATGATTTTGAAAAAGAGAAATAGAACCATAAGTATTTATCAGATTTTTATTGAACCAAAAGGAGACCAATTTAAAGATAATCAAGGTAGGTTTGAAAGTTCTAAAGAGGGATGGAAACAAAAATTTTTGAAGAAGCGTTTGAATCTAAAATTCTCACTTAAAACTTAAATTATAATTTACTTGATATTCTTGCTAGAGGAAAAAATGTTAAAACTTGGAAAAATAAAACTCGGGGATTTTCCTAAAATTGCTGCTACAATTAGTAATCTTCGCCTGGCGTTTATAAAGAAAGCGAAGGAAGATGGAGCACAAATTTTAGAATTGAGACTGGATGAACTTAAAAAAATAGACGTTTCTTCGATATTCAGTGCGGTAAGAATTGCAAAGGAACAAGGTATGCCAGTTATCGCAACAATAAGAAGCAAGGAGGAAGGGGGAAAGAAGTTCATTTCTCCTCAAAAACGACTGCAATTGTTTAAAATGATTATTCCTGAGGTAGATGGCATTGATGTGGAATTGAGTTCAAATTCCATTCTGGATTCTGTGGTTAAATTTGCGCACAAGTTTAATAAACTGGCAATTGTTTCGTATCATAATTTTGCTAAAACTCCGTCAAAAGAAAAACTTGAGAGGATAATTAATGAATCCAGAAAGAGAAAGGCCGATATCGTAAAGATCAGTACGCTTGTTAGGACACCCATCGATATTTTAACACTTTCCTTTGTTACATTAAAAAACAAAGAAAAAAATATCATTACACTTGCGATGGGTAGAATTGGAGCAATCTCACGGATATTTTTTCCAGTTCTCGGCTCCCTGATTACTTATGGATTTATTGATAAACCACATGCACCAGGACAACTTCCGGTGAAAATACTAAAGCGGGATTTAGAAACATATCAACATATTGTGTAGCGTGTAAGGTGTAAAGTGAAAACATTGATGAACTACCGAATAAAAAAATTAAGAGAAGAAATTAAAAAAAGGGGATTGGACGCACTTTTAGTTACCAGTCCTCCCAATAGATATTATTTACTTGACATAGAAAATTCCATTGAAGGAGTATGCCTGATAACAAAGAACAATGCTTATTTTCTTACAGATTTCCTCTATTTCGAAGAGGCATCCCGATGTAACATCGGGACTGGTAACTGGAGCATTAAATTAGTCCAACAAAGGACTAATAAAGGCCTGGAGGAAATTTTAAAATATCACAACATAAGAAAATTGGGGATTGAGCCAGATTATATGAGTCTTTCCAGGTATTTAGATTTAAAAAAAATCAAAAAGTTGAAACTTCTGCCAGTTAAAAACTTAGTTGAGGCTCTGCGCATTATAAAGGACAGAGATGAAATAAGAAATATAAGAAGGGCCTGCGCTCTCACCACTAAAGGTTTTTCATATATCCTCAAGATTATAAAACCGGGGATTACTGAGAGAGAAATTGCCAATAAATTAGATTATTTTTTGAAGACATACGATGATGTTGCTTTTAGCACAATTGTCGCATCAGGAGTGCGTTCCAGTTTTCCGCACGCAATGCCCTCTGAAAAAAGACTATGTTGTGGAGATGCAGTGGTAATGGATTTCGGCGTAAAATATAAGGGTTATCATGCTGATTTCACCCGTACAATTTTTATTGGAAAAGCAGATAAAAAGAAAATTTCTTTATATTCACTTATCCTCGAAGCTCAGAAAAGAGCAATTGATAAAATAAAAGATGGTATGCCTTGCAAAAAAGTAGATGCACAGGCCCGAAGCTTAATTGAGAAAAAAGGATATGGCAAGTATTTCGGACACAGCCTTGGACATGGGGTCGGTAGAAATATTCATGAAAAACCACATTTAGGAAAAGAGAATAAATCTCCCTTAAGAGAAAATATGGTGGTCACTGTGGAACCAGCTGTTTACATTCCTGGTAGATTTGGAATAAGAATTGAGGATACAGTATTGGTTAAAAAAAATGGATGTGAAATCTTAACCGATTTTCCCAAAAATATAACAGAGATTTGAAAAGGGTTCAAAAATGATTTCAGCAGGAGATGCAAGAAAAGGTATAGTGATAGGGTTTGAGGATAGGCTCTATTATGTAGTTGAATTTCAGCATGTTAAACCTGGCAAAGGCGGTGCTTTTGTTCGCCTGCGTATGAAGGATATTAAATCAGGGGCAGTAATAGACAGAACATTCAGACCCCAGGATACATTTGAAGAAATTCATATTGATGAACGCAATTTTCAGTACCTGTACAAAAATGGCACAAATTTTATTTTTATGGATACGCAGAGTTATGAACAAATTTCATTTAGTGAAGCGCAGATTGGCGATGATGTGAGATTTTTAAAAGAAGGTCTTGAATTAAAAGTAATGTTTTACAAAGAAAAAGAAGCAAAAGGGGATGAATTACAGTCACTTGGTATTGAATTGCCTAAGTTTATAGAACTCAAAGTAATAAATGCGCCTCCAGGACTGAAGGGAAATACGGTTTCATCGCCCACAAAGGAAGTAATATTAGAGACAGGTTTCAAGTTGCAAGTTCCCCTTTTTATTGAAAAGGGAGACCTAACCAGGATTAATACAAGCACTGGCGAGTATGCTGGAAGGGGATAATCCTTGACTTTTTTATAGAAAATGATATATTAAAATGGGGGTTATAATGAATCTTAAAGAATTAAGGGATATTATTCAAATAATTCAAGAAGCTGATATCGATGAGCTGGAAATTGAAAGGGAGGGAGTGAGAATCAGGATTAAAAAGAGGCCTGGAGAATCAAGTCGTCTTTCCCAGAGCATTCCCACTGTCCCGGTTGTTCCCGCTCCAATTCAACCTTCGATATCAACCTCAGTTCCTCAAACTCCTGAAACTCAATCTGTTTCAGCTCCAGTGCCACCTCAGGCTAAAACAGAAGGAAAGGAATTGGTGTCCGTTATTTCTCCTATGGTAGGTACATTTTACAGGACACCCGGTCCAGATGCGGACCCATATGTGGAATTAGGTAGTATTGTTAAAAAAGGACAGGTAGTTTGCATTGTTGAAGCAATGAAATTGATGAATGAGATTGAATCAGAAGTAGATGGGAAAATTGTTAAGATTTTAATTGAGAATGGACAACCTGTTGAATACGGACAGGTATTATTTCAAGTTGAACCGACACAAAATGTTTAAGAAAATACTTATTGCGAATCGTGGAGAAATTGCGCTTAGAATAATCCGTGCATGTAAAGAAATGGGCATTGCTACTGTGGCCATTCATTCCAATGCAGATGAAGAATGTCTTCATGTAAGATTTGCTGATGAAAGCATTTGTGTTGGTTCATCTGCTCCCAGGGCAAGTTATCTTAATATACCCAGCATAATTACAGCTGCCGAGGTGACTGGAGCAGAGGCAATTCACCCTGGTTATGGTTTTTTGGCTGAAGACCCTCATTTTGCAGAAGTGTGCGAATCCTGCGGGTTGAAGTTTATCGGGCCTTCCTCTCAAACTTTAAATATGGTTGGCAACAAGTCACAGACACGCCGTATTATGATGAAAGAGGGAATACCTGTAATTCCTGGTTCCAATGATTCTGTAAAAAATGAAGCCGAGGCATTAAAATTTATTCGTTCAATAGGCTATCCCATGATAATTAAGGCTTCGCTGGGGGGTGGTGGCAAAGGCATGAGGGTTGTTCAAAACGAGGAGGAATTGAAGAGGAATTTTCCTGTTGCTTATGCAGAAGCGGAATCTGCTTTTGGCAATGGTGCTCTTTACCTGGAAAAATATATTCAGGAACCACGACATATTGAGTTTCAAATTCTTGCAGATAGTCAGGGAAATATAATCTATTTAGGAGAGAGAGATTGTTCAATCCAGCGCAGACATCAAAAACTGATTGAGGAATCACCCTCAATGGTTGTTGATACAAAATTACGCAAAATAATGGGAAGGTTTGCCATAAGGATTGCTAAGGCAGTGGGATATGTGGGTGCGGGTACTGTAGAATTCTTGCTTGATCGTGAAAAAAAATTTTATTTTATGGAGATGAATGCAAGAATTCAGGTTGAGCATCCTGTAACTGAATTAGTTACGGGAATAGATTTAGTCAAGGAACAAATAAAAATAGCCAGTGGAGAAAAACTAAAAATAGCTCAGGATGAAGTTAGTATAAACGGACATGCTATTGAATGCAGAATTAATGCAGAGGATCCACAGAAAAATTTCACGCCTACCCCTGGCAAAATTACTGCATTTCATATGCCTGGTGGACCAGGAATAAGAGTTGATACTCATCTCTACGATAATTATACTGTTCCCCCCTATTATGATTCACTGCTGGCAAAACTGATTGCATGGGGGCAGGAACGCGAGGAGGCGTTGAGTCGGATGCAGCGCGCACTTGACGAATTTATCATTGAAGGAGTTCCTACTACAATTTTATTTCATCGGAAGATATTAGATAATGCATTTTTCAGGCGTGGCGAAATATATACTAATTTCATTCAGAGGCGGATTTTAGGAGAAACATAAAAATAGGGGGAAATATGCTGGAGAGAAATGAGTTAGGAGTGGTGAAAATTTCCAGACAAGTCATTGCCGGGATAGCCTCTCGCTCGGCAAGGGAAATAAAAGGTGTACAGGGAATAGGTGGGGGTTTTTTAAACAGGATGGGACACATTTTTGGAATCGATTCATTTCAGAGCGTAAAATCTGAGATTCTTACCAATGGCGAAGTCATTGTGTCCATTCCAATAATAATTGAATATGGGAAAGAAGTTTCAAGCATGGCCCAGGAAGTACAGGAAAAAATCAGAAAAGATATTGAGGAGCTAACAGGATTGGAAGTTGCCAGGGTAGATGTCCGAGTTGAGGAGGTTAAATGAAAGGGTTAGTAAAGTTTTTCTTGATATTGGGGGCAGTTATTTTTTTTCTGTTTGCGGTTTACACGTTTCTTATCTCAGTGAATATCTTGAACCTTAAGGAATCTCAGAAGGTTCTTAGCCTGTGGATGGAAAATATCGCTCAGTTAAATGCAGGATTAATTGGAGGTATACTTGCACTTCTTTCACTTCTCATAAGTGCAGCTATATTTTATGCATCGCTTAAGGAAAAAATTATCAAGAGGGAAATAGCGTTTGGCAATCCTCTTGGAGAAGTCAAGGTTTCGCTTGCAGCAATTAGTGAATTTGTGAGGAGGCTTGGTGATCAGATTGACGAGGTAAAAGAGATAAAACCACGTGTAGTGGTTGGAAAGAAAGGATTGGAAATTTACAATAAAATAATCCTTTTCTCTGATAGCAATATTCCGGAAGCAAGTGATAGGGTGCAGACAATAGTGAAAAGGTACGTCCAGGATGTTCTTGGGATTCAGGAGGTGCAGGAGGTCAAAGTGTTTGTTGAAAAAATTATACCCCGCGAGGCAAACACTGGAAATGTGTAACTCAAACCTTCTCGAAGATCCGCCAATCGGGTACCCACAAAGTGGGAGAGAGAAAGGTTTGATATAGGGAGGAAGAAAATGGGAAATGAGATAAGTTCAATTCTAAAAGGAAAAAATGGAAGGGTGATTGGGACAGTTATAGGATTTATAATCGGAATATTAATTATAATTCCCAAAATTTTCTTTTTGTTAATCTGCGTTTTAATTGGATATTTTATCGGAAGATACTTTGATGAAAAGAAGTAACGGAGTTTTAAGAATAATTGATGCCAATTTAAACCGTGCCCTGGAAGGATTGAGGATAATTGAAGAAATAGTGCGCTTTATCCTGCAGGATAAACGTCTCACAGGTTATTTGAAAGCAATTCGTCATCAAATAAAAGAGGAAATTGAAAATTTATTCATCGATGGGCAGAGATTGCTTGTGGCAAGGGATTCGAGGGGAGATGTGGGTGTATCTGCCTATGTTAAAGATGAGTTTCGCCGCTCAGATTTAAGGGAAATTTTGAAAGTTAATTTCAAGCGCACTGAAGAGTCTTTGCGCGTTCTTGAAGAATTTACGAAGTTGTTTAGTAAAAATGTGGGCGAGGTTTTTAAGGGTTTGCGGTTTCAAGTTTACTCTATGGAAAAAGATATATTGATTAATCTAAAAATTTCTAATCACCGATTAACTGGTCTCTATGTTATCCTTGACCAGTCTGTGCGACAAGACAAAACTCATTTTCAAATAGCAAAGGATTTAATTGCAGGTGGAGTAAAAATATTGCAATTGCGCGAGAAAAGGCTTTCTGATAGAGATATCCTAAAAATTGGCCTTAAAATCAGGGGTTTGACCAGGAATCGCAAAGTGCTATTTATCATTAATGACCGTGTGGATTTATGCTTAGCATTGAATGCTGATGGAGTACATTTAGGGCAGAGTGATATTCCTGCTAATTTAGCTCGCTTAATTCTTGGAAGTGAAAAAATTATAGGGGTCTCTACGCACAATCTTTATCAGGCAATCAAAGCACAGCAAGGTGGGGCAGATTATATATCTATCGGTCCCATTTTTCGCTCAGCTCTCAAACAGGATTTAAAACCTGCAGGAGTGGATTTTATCAGAAGGGTGAAAGATAAAATTAAAATTCCGTTCTTTGTCATAGGGGGAATAAACAAGGAGAATCTGAGATTGGTTATGGGGGCTGGCGCAAGAGGAGTCGCGGTTATTTCTGCAATAATGCGTGCGGAAAATATCAGGCAGGCTACAAAAAAACTTGTCAGAATGATGAAATAACAACTATGTAACTCAGGGCTTTAGCCCTGATTCAGTCTCTGGTGTGATAGTATCAGCAGGAAATGGAGACTTGTTTGACATAGCAAAAGGATAAGCCTTTTTCATAAAGGTTGCCCAGATAGGGAGTGCAACAGCGCTTCCACTCATTCTTTGACCCAGACTTTTTCTCTCGTCGCATCCCACATAAACTGTTGCAACAAGTTCTGGCATAAATCCAACAAACCATGCATCTGTGTAATCGTCAGTGGTCCCTGTTTTTCCACTAGCTGGATATGTAAATCCATATTCTCTTGCCCACCTTCCAGTGCCATATTCTATAACTCCCTTCATTAGTTCAGTGACCAATTGACAGGATTGTGGGTTTAACGTTCTTTCCTGTTTGGGTGAGGTTTCTTCTAATATTCTGCCATCATGGTCTTTAATCATTCTAATTGCAAAAGGTTCTGTTTTTATTCCATTGTTTGCAATGGTTGCAAAAGCCCGTGTTAATTCTATGGGAGTAACTACATAAGTACCAAGTGCTAAGGATAGATCAGCACCAAGGAAGCTATTGATTCCTGCAGCTCTGGCATACGGAATGACATTTTCCGGACCTATTTCTTCAAGGAGTCTTATAGTCGCTACATTTATTGAATTTGCCAGGGCATCCCTCAGGCTTACTTCTCCGCGAAACTTTCCGTCATAGTTGCGGGGTGCCCACTTGCCAGTTGTTTTTGTATAATAGATGACTTCTGTGTCTATAATTGTATCATCTGGTTTAAATCCTCTGTCCATAGCTGCAAGATAAACAAAGGGTTTGAACGCAGAACCTGGCTGCCGACTGGACTGGGTTACACGGTTGAACTGACTTTCCTGGAAATTATATCCTCCTATTAATGCTTTTATTTCACCAGTCCTGGGGTCCAGAGCTATGAGAGCACCGTTTAAATCGTTCTTTTTAAGTTCTTTACGCAGGCGACCAATGTTCTCTAAAAATACTTCTTCAGCTGCCCTTTGCATGTTTAAATCAAGGGTAGTGTAAATTTCCATTCCACCTTTATAAAGGGCATTGCTTCCATATTTTTCTTCAAGTTGGATGCGCAAGAACTCGATAAAATAAGCAGCTTTAACATCTTTGTTCTTTGGACTGTGAAAATAAAGGGAGGCAGAGCTAGCAGTTTTTTCTTCTTTAGCAGTTATAAAGCCACATTCTCTTATTTTTCTCAATACAATTTTTTGCCTTGTCAGTGCTTTATCTAACTGGCGATAAGGAGAATAGGCTTCTGGTGCTTGCAACAAACCCGCTAAAAGAGCGCTTTCAGCAAGATTTAAATCTCTGGGTTGTTTTCTAAAATATGAATAGGATGCAGAAGCTATACCGTATGTGCCAGCCCCCCAATATACCTGGTTCAGGTACATTTCTAAGATTTGTTCTTTTGTATATCTTCTTTCAATTTCCAGTGAAAGGAGTGCTTCCCTCATTTTCCTTATTAATGTTTTTTCGCGAGTAAGGAATAGAGAGCGTGCCAGTTGCTGAGTAATGGTACTTGCACCTTCTTTAAATCCTACATTAAGAAGATTTTTCAAGATTGCCCTGGTGATTCCACGAAAATCTAACCCACGGTGCTGAAAGAATCTTTCGTCCTCAATGGCTATTACTGCATCTTTCAGGTGCTGGGGTATATTCTGAATAGACACCAGAGTTCTTCGTTCAGGTCCAAACTCAGCAAAGAGAGTATTGTCTGCTGAATAAACTTTACTGGAGAGACTGGGTTCATAATTTTCCAGGACATTGAGTGGAGGGAGTCCAAACAAGGAAATTCCAAGAAGTGCAATCAATACGCCCAGGATTGTGAACACAATTATCAAGAATATTTTTGTGCCTTTTTTCATATCTACATATTATATCCTTTATTGGTAAAAAGTCAAATTTCCCAGAGGAAAAGATGGACATAGAAGAAGAGTTGAGGATAATTAAAAGAAACGTTGTTGATATTTTACCTGGCCTGGAAGAATTACGAAAGAGATTACAGGAGGCAAGACAGCAGGCAAGACCATTAAAAATCAAGTATGGAGCAGACCCTACTGCACCAGACATTCATTTAGGACATACAATTACACTGAGCAAGTTACGAGAATTTCAGGACCTTGGGCATATTGTTCAGTTTATAATAGGGGATTTCACTGCAATGATTGGCGACCCCTCAGGCAGAAATGAGGTAAGAAAACCCCTTTCAGAGGAATCAATCAGAAAAAATGCCTCAACATACCAGGAGCAGATATTTAAAATTCTTGACAAAAAAAGGACAGAGCTCCATTTTAACAGTGAGTGGTTTGGAAAGATGAGCCTTAAAGATACTTTGAAAATGGCATCATACTATACTGTTGCCAGGGTTCTTGAGCGAGCAGAGTTTAAAGAAAGATTTAAGAAGAAACAGGAGATAAGCCTCCTTGAATTTATATATCCCTTATTACAGGGTTATGATTCTGTTATGCTTGGGAATGATATTGAGATAGGTGGAACTGACCAGACTTTCAATTTGCTTGTGGGGCGGGATTTACAAAGGGATTACGGAAAAAAGGAACAGATTATTCTTACTTTGCCGCTCCTTGTAGGAACAGATGGTATAAGAAAAATGAGCAAGAGTTATGGTAATTATATCGGTATAACCGAATTACCTTTGGAAATATATGGCAAAACGATGTCTATTCCGGACGAGTTGATATTTCCGTATATGGAATTATTAACTTCCATATCAGATGAAAAAATCAATAATATGAAAAAAGATGTTCGGGACGAGAAGATGAATCCGAAAGATGCAAAGGCATTTCTTGCTAATGAGATAGTTAAAAGATACCATGGTATAAGTGAGGCAGCCAAAGCAGGAAATGAATTCGATAAAATATTTAAAAAAAGAGAATTGCCATCAGAAATCCCTTCG
>Ga0066636_10001809_pt1 | contig 13382 bp, 16 predicted proteins | sample CryGeyCG2014_080_2_FD_62736 | JGI IMG/M metagenome (GOLD analysis project Ga0066636, IMG submission 62736) | Groundwater microbial communities from aquifer - Crystal Geyser CG07_land_8/20/14_0.80 | ecosystem: Environmental > Aquatic > Deep subsurface > Groundwater | place: USA: Utah: Grand...
AACCAGCCACATTCCCCGATCACTTATATTATGCTGCCTACAAAAATTACTTAAATTCTTTATAATACTTTCTTCTCCAGATGGAAAAGTTATTTTCCAATAAAGACTTTTAGCCAACGCTACATTATCTATATGTATTTTCGACTTCTTTACGCCACTTCTCATCATCGAAAATTTTTTTCTATGATCCATACTTAATTTTTTACCAGTTTTTGAAATTGATATCTTTCTTTTTGTTTCTTCTGATTGCCTTCTATTTAAACTTCCTTCTCCACCTAATGTTAAATTGTAGCCATTAGGGACCATAGAATTATATTGTTTTATATAATGAAACTCCATTTCATCTAGTTCTTCTTTAAATTCACAATTTTCCAAAATTTCCCAATCAAAAGAACCTATACCATACTTATTCAGAGCTTTATGAAAATAAATATTACTATTTAATTTAGCACAGCTTATATGTTTAATTTTTCTTTTTTCTAAACTACCAGTAGTTTGTCCAATATAAATTTTATTATTTATCAAATTAGTAACTTTATATATTATACCAAAGTCACTCATTGTTTTCAGTATTATCTAATTCTATATCGTCAGATTCTAAAGATGCTACTTTTTGATCAGTAGTTTTTTGTGGATTAGTAGTCTTTTTTAATTTAGTTTGATTTTTTTTAGTAGGTGTTTGTAGTTGTTTAGTTTTTGCTGGTTTGCCTTTAGGCCTACCATCAGATGGCGCTCCAATAGGACCACCTTGAGTTGGTTGTGTTTTAGCTTTTTGCCATGGAGATCCTATTATTCCAAATATACCAGATTTTACAAGCGGAAATTCTTTTTCCATAGTAGACAACTCAGTAGAATAGTCAAATCCTAATTCTTCCAACGCAGTTCTATAACTTAGCATTCTTCTATCCACTAATTGAGATAATATACCCATATACATTATAGTATCTCTAAGTACACTATCATCCCATCTAATCTTAGGAAATCTATCAAATTTCATAGCTTCGGCTATTTGTCTATATTCATTATATATCCAACGAGTTACTTGATTTCTAGCATAGGATATTTCTTCTTGCAAACCTTTTATTAAGAGCTGAGCTGTAGCAACACTTAAATCAGATGCCCCATCTATTAAAGCTCTAGAAATAGCTAGACCGCCTGTTAAATCTTCATTCACTTGTTTATACTTTTCTTGCCCTAAAATAGTACCTATTTCTGGAGATACTATCTTTTCAACCTTAAGAGTATGATTCCATATCACGTCGAACGATTTTCCAGGCGTATTAAATAATTCTGCCACCGCTGATAATTCAGTCTGAGAAGTAACTGGATATTCATCATTTCCTATAGTTATCTTTAATATATAATTTGTTATACCATCTAAAGTACTAATATCTGCATCTTTTAAACTTTTTTTATATTCTAATGAATCAAATATTCTAAAAATTCTAGGTTTAGCATATCTTTCATAAGGCATCTTTTTATATGTTATAAATCCTACCAACCTAGAATCTAATATATAATCTTTTCCTTCTTTTATAGCAGCCCTAAAATCAGCAGGCAACAATTTTATTAAATCCTTTTCTTCAATAGTTAAATCTCCTGGTTTTTTAGAAATCAGTTTTTTTAATTCATCGGGTGGTTTTAAAGATACATTAACTTTATCAAAAAGTAAATTTCCTTCTATATTAACAAGCAGTGGATTTAATACAGTGTAAGCAGCTGGTAAGCTATTTTTAGACCATATTTTTTTCTTAGCTGCCAAATCACTACTTACTTTATCAACTTTTTTAATTTTTTTTCCAGGAATTGGAGAAATATAAGAAACTCTAGGTTGATAATTAGCTAAAACCTTATATGTAGTTACATGTCCAGTTTTAAAAAAATCTAAAAAGATCCATTCTAATATTTCTAAAAATTTAACATCAAAAGCCCACATATCAAAAAAATAACGAATATCATCATCATCTATATCATTCTCAAAACCTTTACATGCTAAATTACTTAATAAATTAATAGTAGAACCTACCAGAGGATCTGTATAATAATAAGTAATAGCTGCTTTAAAAACATCACTAGCTGCCATAGACATAGGATCTTTTTTTGCTAAATCCAAAAAAGTTCTATCTAATGTAGTTCTAGTTATTACCGACGCACTAGCTGATCTTGTTTTTGGTATTACTCCCCCTTTTTCTAAAAAAGCCAATGTTTTGGCTTTTGGCTCCAGATAAAAAACAGAAGTTCCCTTGTCTTTATCTATTTCCAAAGCTTTTAATCCCAACTCAGGATATTTTTTTTTTAAATCAGCTGTTATATCATTAATTTTTTTACTAGTCATTATAAAAAACCTCTTATATTAATATACTTCCTGCATCTCCTGAAACTGTTGTGGGATCAGATGTAGTTAAAATGTATTTTTGGTAATCTTTTTTACCAATTAATTCGTCTGGAGAAGCATAAGGCAAAGGGCCACTTCTATGTCTAGTATAATCCATTTGCCAACAATTAGTACCAGATAAAGGAGTTTCTATAGGATTCCACCAATTTGTTGCTATAAAATCTATATCTCCACTCATTTATATCCTCCTCAGATGTTACAAAAATCAAATTATTTATAATACTTTAAAAATATATCTAATAAACAAAAGGTTAGTTAATTATTTAATTCTTCTTTTACCTTTTAATATTGCAGCAGATGTATCAGATGATGCTGTAAAATATGATTTATTATCTTTAGAAATAGAAGTCAATAAATTCCAAGTTGCGTTTGGGGAATGCTCTCTCACAAAACCTGAATCATTGTGTAATATTGGAGCAGCTTCTTCCTCCAACTCTTTGGATACCAACCTAGCACCATGAGCAGCTAATATTAAAGCTGAATATAAATCTTTATTTTGTCCTTTTTTTGGAGTATCAAAATGCAAAGCACCACCTTGTGTTTGAGTAACTACTATGTTTAACATTTGCCCTTTTAATTTTCTAACATTTATATAAAGCTCTTCCAAAATATCTATTGATGTTAGTGGTGGCTCAGGAAAAATAATACTTTTATCTTCTAACATAGATAAGGTTGTAAAATTAGCATCAGATATCCAATTAGGATTAAAATTAACTATTTCTAAAATGTGTCTTCCTTTTAATAATAACTTATCAACATCACCTCTATCAATTATAGGCTCATGCCCATCGTATCCCTCTTCCAATAAATCCATTATAGCTTTTCCGCCGCCGCCTTTATCCATAAATAATCTTATTATATTATAAGAATCACACAATGATTGTATAATATTAGTTAATTCTTGGGTAGTTTTCTTTTTCAATTCCAGAATATTAACAATTTTATTTTGTTTACCCATTTTTAAAACAACAATACCACAACTAGCGTTTCCTCCTTGACTAGGATCTATGCCAAGTATATAATTATAACCAACAGTTCCATTAGTTTCTATGGTAAAACCACTTCCTAATGTACAACTTTCTAATAATGAGGCTTTAAAAAATCCTTCTGAATCAGATATCATTTTAGCTTCATATTCCATTTTAAATTCATGATCAGACATAACACGTTTAGCTTCTTCAACATTATTTCTATCTAGAAATCCCTCTGGCAAATCTGTATATGGTATTTGCCACACTATATAACTAGATTTTTCTTTATGAACATCCATCTGTTTCCAATAATCCATCATACGTCTCCACATATGATTAAATTTATAAAATCCAGAAGAAGTCATAATTATTTTATTTATTGAATCGCTATCAAAATCATCTTCTATGGCCAACCCTGATTCTATCAATTTTTTTTGTTTTTCTAACTTTCTTACATTTTCCATTGGTTCTAAAACAGTGGCTGTCATCGGTCTCAATACCAAATCTACAATTTTATCTGGAACTTGTGCCAACTCATCAACACACAATAAATAAAAACGAGACCCTCTAATTTTAGAACCATCAATACCTAAAGGTAGTGCCTCTATATATGAACTATTCACACCACCTACAGATTTAAATCTAAGATAACAGGTATCTGAACCACGAACTGGTTTTTTTGCGCAAGCATCCCGTAATATTGTAGATTTAGAATACATTCTTTCAATTTCAGAAAAAATAGTTTTTGAATTGTGGTTTATAAAACCATTTGCCCAATAACAAGATTCTTTTTCAACTTCAACATCTATTGTAGAAGCAAAAAAATAATAAGATTCAACCATTTTTACAAAATGTAAATCTAAATCAATAATTTTTTTTAATTTAATATAGTCATCGTTTTTAAAATTTATTTCATCAGCATATTCAAGCAATTGTTTTATTTTAAAAACACAAAAATCTGTTTGTCTATATTTTTTATATTTGTTTGTATAATAATCTAAAGATAGATGTGATACTTTTGATTTGATGTGTGTTTGGCACATTACAGCAAGTCTTCTTACAAGCTCTCGTGTATTAGGAACAACATTACTAAAATCACATTCTTTTTTTATATTATGTAAATAATCATCTAGTTTTAATTGTTTTCTATCCAAAGCAAAACCAATACATTCCTTAAATTTCTTTATATTATCAATTCCTGTTATTCTTAAAGCATAACATTCTTTACAATTGGACGTTTTACATCTTCCAGGAAATTTTATTTTATGGGCAAAATCCTTAATCCTGATGACCGAAAAAATACCAATGTTTAATAAAACACCCTGTAATTCTTTACATAATTTATTACTAACAGAGGTATATTCAATGGTACATGACTTATATTTTTTATTATTTATAGTATAGCAACAACCATCTGTATCCATTAAACCTTTTATAAAATAACAAAAACATTCTTTATTTGCCTTTTTTATAATATCAGGAATACATTTTTCAGATGCTGTTTTATCCATCATTCCTATATGTTTAAAAAAATACCAAAGCATTTTATTATGTATTTCTACTCTAAAAACACCATTTACTTCTCTTATTTTTTTGAACACAGCTTTATAATCAAATATATTATTTACAATATTTGTATAAGTATTTATGAGATTTATATCGGCACTATAAAAACATACTAAATAATCTTTTTTTTCATTATCAGAATTTTCTATACACCCATCACCACAAAGCAACCCTAATAAATAGGCTAAATCTGTGGTTATGGTATTAGGAATGTTTATTTTATTAATAGAGTTATTTTTATCTATGAACTTAAAATCAGATATCCTATCATTATTCCCAAAATAATTAAATCCCTTTTTTATAACTATATAATCTTTATTAGTTATATTTTGTAAATCCTTAAATTCCAATTCACAATTATCATTAAGAATAAGAACTGCATGATCTACAGTACCAGATAATTCAAAACCTTTTGTTGTTTTTATCCATCTACAAGCCCGCTCGTTGTTTTGCCACTTACTCAAAATAGTATTTTGTGTTTCTAATGATTGTATTTGCGTAATCCCTGGAATAACGGACTCATAAAATTCTTTGGTATTAGATTTCATACCAGAAGAAGTCCAAAATATATCATGATTATTTGAATTTAATAATATGCTTTGTCTGAATACAGGGCCAATTAAACCAACCCTATAACCTGGATATAATAAACTACTCAATGTAGCTAGTAATCCTAATAAATAAGTTTTACCAGATCCTCTGGAAGCAACAACAATGGCATAACTTCTAAACCACATATCTTCAAAAACCAATCTTTGTATTGGAGCTAGATCAACACCTAGTAATTCATAGGCTGCTATACACGGGTTATCTCTATAAAATTTAATTAATTCACTGCCTTGATCCATTATAATATCTAAATTTTTTGATACTTTACCCATTATCCTTATCTTCTTGTGTGGAATTAGTTTCTATATCATATCTATTTCCAGAGTAGCCGTGTCTCTGTTCTATTATACTATGTTCTTCTTCCTTATTTTTACGAATTTTTTCTGATAAATGTCTTTTCTTTTTTTCATCAAAAGCTACTGCCAAATCCACTATCGAAAATCCTTTAAATTCATTAGGATTTATTCTATCTTTTCTTCTAGTGGATAAATTTTCTTTTAAAGTTTTATTTTCCTTTTTTATTTTTTCAAGAGTAGAAGAGGTGTCTATCTGCTTAGCAACACTATTTTTACTTTCTCTTAATAATCTAAATTCAAAAATTCTATTTTTGGCCAAATCTAATATATCATCTATATCACTAGCGGTTAGTTCATCTTTTTCAAAATCATTTAAATAAACATCTACTAAATCATTATATAAAATAGCCTCTTCCTCATTAAATATATCATTTACCGGCACTAATTCTTTAAGAACTTTTTTAGGTTTTTTTACTGTGCCCATGGTTCATTTATCATCTCATCAGGATTTTTACCAGTTAATTCACAAGCTTCTTTAAAAAGAAATATTGTTTCTGGTGTAATTGCATGACTATAATATTCAATATCTTTACCAACAGATAATTCTATTTTTCTAACATTTCTAAGTGTTTTTAAAGTCTTTATATCTAAAGAAGAATTTAATTCATCAGCAGTATTATATAACCAATCAGACAATTCAATATCATCAAAAATAGAATACATATTAATTAATTCAGCAGATAGTGGATTTTTCCTTTTAAAATACATAATTAAAGATTTAGATATCTTACATTTAGTTTCCTCTTTATGTTTCTGACCAAGTTTAGAAGCACTTATAGCTCTTTTTGTTATTTCACTTAATCTAAAACCAGTAGGCCTACCTCTCTTACCGTGTCCAATAATAGTTCTGGTATTCATCAGGCCTCCACTTTAGAGGCTGTAGAAAATTTTTTACACTTAGGACATATAATACCTACTGTAATTTCAGAACCTAAAAATAACCTACCACAAGCATTACATTTTAAATGTGTTGACTTCCTTCTAGACTTTTTTGGCTTAGAAAATTTAAAAGATAAATTTTTATAATTATCAGCAAATTTACTTTCTTTATGTATTCTATCTCTATGTTTACGTACCCCACCTTTTGGTAAATAACGCCTATCAGTAGCACCAGGAGATAATTCTCCTATATTTTCATTTTTAAAATTATCATTCAATTATATACTCTTTATCCTCCTATCCTCATCTTTTATAATTAACATTAATCTGTCTTTTACTAGCTATATAATCCGATAGATATAAACACAACTCCTCTCTAGTATAATTATCTAATGATTTACTTGATTTATCAGAGCTCCAAAGACCATAATGATAATTAACACAATTTCTAATAATATTATAAGATACATCCGATAACATACCAGTAGCAGCTTGAACTTCATCTATAAGTTCAGCAGCCAAATAAGGATGATTTTTTACAGTATGACCACTTCTATCCATCCCTTGTTTTCTTAAATCATGAATTATAGCCGCAGAAATAACTTCATCCCTTCGCTGTTCACAATCCAGTGCCCTACATAATTCATAAATTACAGTTACTACTTTTTTAGTATGCAATATAGTACCATCAGCGCCCAACTCATCTAATGGATGATATTTTCCACTCGTAGAAGCAGGACAATTTTCAAAAAAATAATCTGGGCTAGCCACCAAACATAATCTAGTAAATTCTTTTATTTGCTCATTAAATATTAATGCTAACTCATCTTCAAATGTTTTTATTTTATCCTCAAAATTCATAATTTTTTCCTTTTCCTTGTTAAATATTAACGAGATCTAAATGTGGTATTACTAGTATCAACATCAATACTAATCCTTTCTATAGAAACTGAGTTATGATTCGGATTATAGCCTGGAGCCTTCCAACCATACTCTCCTCCGCCAGCATATCTACCAATATTTGTTCTAGGATTAATAGTTAAATTTCTATATCTATAATTTATATCTTCTGTTATTGGATATCTTTCTCTTGTAGTTACCCAACTAGGAAGTGCATATTCTTCTATCGGAATTGACATTAAATAAACCTCCTAAATATTAATTTTTTTTAAATTTTAATATTACGTGTGGAATTCTTATATGCATATTCCTCATATTCATCGTTTTTGTTTGGCCAAATACCAGACGCATCAACCTTATTAGATTTCATAAAAGACATTAAATTTAAAGCAAAATCAGGAATATAATCTCCTTCCCACTCATAACTAATAAATATATGTTCTTTATCAGCCTTCTTCACAGCTATTCTAGCTGAATTATACCCATCAATCGATTTGGAAATAGTAGTATATATAATCTCATTTGGGATTATACTTATATCAAAATTTTTTTTCTTAGAATCAGGCATTTTTTAAATCTCCTTTTAAATTTATATTTTTATTTTTATTGAGTTTATCTATAATGGATACTACATAAATAGAAGTCCTTTTCAATTCATCTAAAGATTTATCATTTATAACATTAAAATCAAAATTATTATAATTATTCAAATCAGTTTCAGAAACATGATTATTTCCATGAATTTCTTTTAATACATTTCTATTTATTTTTATTAAATATCCGTCGTTTCTTTTTATAGCATTAGCCTCATTTTTATAACGAATATCTGTAATTATAACATTTTTATATTCCTTTTCTTCTATTAATCTAAATAGAAACTTAACCCAAAAATCATAATCAATACTTCTAAAAAATTGTCCATAAGCTTGCATTATTTCTCTGCCAGTCCAATAAGAATCTTCATTTAATTTCTTATATCTATTATCAATTGATTCTTTTTCCTTCCCCCATAATTGTTCATAATCCAAATCAAAATCTTTTTGACATTTAATTTTTAGTTCATTAGCAAATGCCATTAGTAAAAAAGGTGGATAAAATTCCTTATTTAATTCCTCAGCTATCATTTTAGCAAACGTATCTTTACCTACCATAGCCCGGCCTGCAATCCCTATTATCATCTATAAATCCTCCTAAACCCATTACTTTATTAACTAACATACAAAAAGAAAAATTGTGATTGTCGGTATGTAATTATTTTTTACAAAATTTTAAAACAAATAAGTACCACAATTACCACAAAATTTAACATTAGATTTACATCTTCTACCACATGTAGGACAAGTAAATTTAGTCTTCACAGTTACAGGCCTTAATATTTCTTTACCTTTTATATCTCCCTTTAAATTAATAATAATCACAGAAGAAAACTTTTCCAATAAATCAACATTATCATAAAAAAATCTCTGATGTGTATGAGAACCTTTAACAGTTATACCCTCGTCAGATCTTGGATTAGTACTACAATTAGCAAACGCAACATCTCCATCACAAGAAAAAAATTTTTGCGTAGAACCAGCAGAAGTATCATCAGCATATGTAAATTCTTTAGGAATCCGCTTACAGACATAATCCGGGACATAATAAGGCATATAATGATCTGTAAAAGTAAAACACCAATTATTTTCAGCTTCAAATCTATATTCTATCCTTATAATACCATCATCTACTCTATCTCCTCTATGATTTTGAATTTCTTTAGTCTTTTTTATAAATTTAAATCTATTTTTAACTTGTAAACCCTCAAGAAATCCAAATAATTCCATAGATTTATTAGGAAAAACTATAACCCCTAAAGCAGCTACTGCACCATCAATTTCCACACGAGCAACAGCTTTTCTAGAATCCTTATTTTTTAATAATATTGAATACTCACTTCCAAAAGGTAATTTAACTACATTATTAGAATCTTCTCTTAAAATCCTACCCCTATTCTTGATAACAGCAATAAAATTATTTTTAAATACCATAATTTAATATCCCCTTTCAACGGTGTACTAACTAAACACCCAATTTTATTTTAAGTTAGTAAAAAAATATTACAAAACCAACAATCATAAATTATATTTTAAATTTTTTTATAGCTTTATTTATTTTATTATCAAACAGCTTCGTATACTTATTTAATTTTTTTAATTCAATTTTTAAATCATTTATAGAAGGCGATAAATCTTCTTCAGTTCTATCAACTTCTATCAATTTAATTATATATTCCTTACAACCAACACCATCTCCACATTTCCCATTACAAAATTCACAAATACATTCTATATCCTCCTCATTAAATTTTATCCAGACATCTTTAATCAATTGTTGTTTTCCATTCTATAGATTTAATCTGTCCAAATATTACATTAAAATCAGAAGATAAAACATTTCGTTCATCCATCAATTTAGTTCCATATTCAAAATCTTTACAATCATCTATTAAAGAATCCATTATTTCTATTTTATGCTTCAAAGCATCTAATATCAAAATAGCATTAGCCAAACTAACACTGGAACCACCTATATTAATATTCACCTGATTATTAACTTTATTAATTAATATAAGATGACTTCTGTATTTGTCAATAAGCTCAAATAATTTGGTTATAGTTTCTTCATATAAATTTATATTATCAATAATTGCTTGTTTCAAATACTTCTCTAATTGAAATATTTTACTCTTTAATGTTTCCATTTCAATTAAAACTTCAGACAAAAACATGTTTATATCTACTCTTCTATTTTTACATTCTGAGCCTGAATACCACGCTCTGTTTTTACCAATTCAAATGAAACTTTCTGACCTGCACGAATAGTTTTATAACCACCCATATCAATATAACTAAAATGGACAAAATATTCCGTAGTATCTTTCTCATCATCAGATACTAAAAAACCATAGCCCCTTTCATTTGAAAACCAACGACAAGTTCCTAAAATTCTTTCACTCATTATAAAATTCCTCCTAAATAACATTTTTTATTAAAAATCTAATTAAAAACCCACCACCCACCCTAAAACATCAATATTTATGAGTTTATACATTAAATATGTATTTTTAATACATATTTATCTCTATTATTTTAAATACGACCTATATAAGCCCTATCATTTTCATAGTGTGCATAAACAGGCTGTTTCATAAAAGATCCTACATAACAACTCCCGTCCAACCAAGACTTAACTAATTGAAAATTCCAACCTGGAGCCCTAAATAATCTTGCAGGATAATCACCACCAATCCATAACTCATTATCAATCCACGCCAAAGAACAAACAAACTTACATCCAGTAGAAAATACAATTGGCCAAGTACCTCCTCTTCTAGCATGAATATTTCCTCCAGTTGTCCCACAAAGCATTTCACCATTTGGAAGCATGATAAAACTTTGTGCTTTTATTCCTGGTCCTTCATGATATTTAGTTCCATATTTATCAATTCTCCAAATCCCATCAAAACGAGTATTATCATTTAATCCTCTTCCAAATCCAGCTATTCCGACAAAAATATTTTCACCGTCACTCCCACAAGCCCAACCAGTTGGTCTTTCATCGTCTGCTCTCCATTCGTGGGGGGTTTTCTCCCATATATTACCATCGTGCTTCCAAAGAATCAAAGGATAACTTTGATCATAAGCAGCAATCGGAACATAAAGAATATCACCACAAACACAGGCATCAAATGCTCCATATTGAGTAGGCTTTGGTCCCATCTCTTTTACACAATCAGGATATGGTTTCTGATCGGCTGACTGAGGAATCCATGAAGAACCGATATTCATTTTTATTGAAAAATATTTGTATGTCTCTGCAATTGCATAAAGCCTATCTTTATATGGAATCAATTTACAAATATCTTCTGTGCCACTTCCCATTTGATAATTTATTGCCCAGCCATTATTATAAACCATTATATTACAATGACCACCATGCTCACTACCGCCGTTATTAGAATAAGGAAAAAAAAGATATCCTTCATATTCTTGTGGAGCAAAACACCAATTAGCTGGAAAGGAAGCGTCAATTGGGGGGAGGGATATTTTAGGACAAGCTAATCTTCCTTCAGCAAAACCAAAATCTTTAAAATGTTGATATGGATGTTGACTATAATAAGAGTCGGATGCTACATCTTGATAGACTTTTAAATAGTTTTCTGCACAAAAATTGGATTCATCTGGAAAAGGAATTACTTCTCTTTTTTCCCATAACCCATATGTTACATAATGATCCCAAGCCCAATCACTCGGTAGGGAATGCAATATAATATACTGTGCAACATCATAATATTTTGTTAAATACCATTGAACATTAAACTGTTTTGGAATATCTGGATTATACATATATTATATTCTCCTGCTATAATGATAAAATTAATTCAAAATGAGGTAAATCAAAAAAAGTTTGATCATATAATTCATCATCAGAATCCCAATTCCCGCCCCAACGAATATTAATTATAAATATATTAGCTACTGCTTGAACATAACCACCAAACTCATAAAATTTATTTTTATCATTCCATCTAATATGTGGTTCATTTTTAAAATAAGGAACAACATCGACAGCTAATGATGGTATTTTGTTATGCTTACTGTCTGGATATTTTTTTGTAGAACTACCAGACTCATACGCTTTATTTTGATCTATTTCATTTCTATAACCACAAATTACTTTACAATCATAATATTTTATTACTTCATTAAATAATCTTTGCAATTCAGTATGACATGTTACCAAATTATCTATAGAAGATTTATTAAAAAACGGCATAATTATATTTCTCCATAGTTTCTATAAGTTAGAGAGGTTAGATAATTATAACTGTGAAGCCAATAAACAACCATTTGCTACCGCAGTTAATGGATTTACAGCTTTTCTAATTTCTTTTATTTTTATAGGAAAATCTAATTTATTCATAACTCCATGAACTTTTTCCACAAAACCATAAGCTAATGCTAGTCCACCAGATAATATTAAAGAAATATCTTCTCTAAAAATAGGCAATTCTTTTTTTCTTTTTTCCAATTCAAAAATAATATTGTCCAAAGAATATTTTATAACACTCCCATAATACACAGAGACTGCCTCCATTATCTTGTTTGTTGGCTGTAATAAATCTGTACCAGATTCTTTTTCCAACTGCACCAGACTAGGAGACACATCTAAAGCATTACCAACAGCTATGTCAATATAATCACCAGCTCTAGTAGTACTAAATTCAATTAATGGATCACCTTGATGTATCACTGATGTATTCACCAATCCAGCCCCCAAGCTAATAACAATTCCTGTTAATTCCTCCTCCAATAACTCACTAAGTGCTACAGCAAAAGCTTCATTAATTGGCTGTGGTAAATATCCCATTTGTTTTAAATAAACTCCCATCATCTCAGTATGATAAACTATATCAAAATCACCATCTATTGGTTTAGCTGGTACAGAATATACTAGTTTATCATTATTACCTTTACCTATGATATTATCTATTAATAATTTCAACATAGGCAATGAATTTTTTTCTTTTGGGGAAATAACCCCTCTCCTCAAAGGCCTTTTAACTATATCATTTCTTTCTATGGCTATTTCTAAAGCATCCTGTCCAACTACAATAAAAGAGCCATCATTATCTTCTATAAAATTAGAACCCCTTTTCCCAAGAGC
>Ga0066636_10001826_pt1 | contig 13327 bp, 12 predicted proteins | sample CryGeyCG2014_080_2_FD_62736 | JGI IMG/M metagenome (GOLD analysis project Ga0066636, IMG submission 62736) | Groundwater microbial communities from aquifer - Crystal Geyser CG07_land_8/20/14_0.80 | ecosystem: Environmental > Aquatic > Deep subsurface > Groundwater | place: USA: Utah: Grand...
ACCATGAAAAAGGAAATGGTTATTTATTATAAGAAATCCCCCTGAATTCACCTCAACTCAAGTGGACAACTCCTCTAGCCGTTAGTTCCCGTCTTCCCCCTGCCACCATGTTCCATCACCCTCCGGGGAGCCGGGTGGCCACGACCGGCCGGCGGGCCCGATCCGGAGCCGGTTCCGAAAAGTTCCTCAGCACAGGTTGAAAACCTGTGCCACCATATCTTTTCATGTTTTGCGGGTGGGCCAAGGGCCCATGAATGACTGTCCTGAAAATTTCCCGAAAATTTTCTTTCCCCGGTTGTGGAATGCCCCCGGCCTGGATACAATGCTGGGGAAACCAACCGGATAGGGCCTCGGATAAACGGCTCCCAAACCACCGCCGGCCCCCAAGTCTGCCATGCCGATGTCACAGCCTGACCGCCTCAATCGCTCGAGGCTCTTGCGCCTGATCAACACCGCCGGCCGCCGGTTGGCGAAAAATGGCTTCTCCTTCCTGCGGCTGGATGAAAAGGCCCTGCTGGACAGGGCCCGTGAACAGACCGGACTGGATGACTTCGGGGACGACTTGTTCCAGGAAGCCATGCGAGTCCTGTTCCGGGCCTATGAAACCGAGGCGGAGCTCAGCTTCGTCGGCCGGATCTGCGTGCGGGGCGACACGCTGCGGTTGCTGAGCAACCGGCTCCGGCTGGTGGCGGACCGCCGGCGCTATCCGGGCATTGCCGATGAAGTCATCCGCCGGCCGCTGTTCATCACCGGGCTGCCCCGGAGCGGCACGACCTTTTTGCACGCCCTGCTGGCCCAGGACCCGGCCCATCGCGCCCCCCAGGTTTGGGAAGTGATGTATCCTTCCCCGCCGCCCGAGCGGGCGTCCTACGCCGCCAACTCCCGGATCACCACCACGGCCAGGCAACTGAAGTGGCTCGACTGGCTGATGCCGGATTTCGAGACGGTGCACCTGATCGACGCCCGGCTGCCCCAAGAGTGTATTGCCATCACCAGCCACGACTTCCGCAGCTACACCTTCGAATCCATGTATACCGTGCCTTCCTACCGGGCCTGGCACGACCGGCAGGACAAGCGCCCCGAATACGAGTTCCACCGCCACTTCCTGCAACATTTGCAGTGGCGCTGCCCCGGCCAACGGTGGGTGCTCAAGGCGCCCAGCCACCTGCTGGCCCTGGAGGGCCTGCTGCAGGTCTATCCCGATGCGGGTATCATCCTGACGCATCGCGACCCCCTCAAGGTCCTGGCCTCGTGCGCCAGCTTCACCGAGGTCTTGCGGAGTGCGTTCACCGAGCAGGTCAACAAGGCGGCGCTGGCCCGGGAAGTGCGGCAACGCTGGGAAGAAGGCGCCGGATTGGCGGTGAAGTACCGGCAGGCCCAGGGGGACTTGCAGCAACAGCTGTTTGATGTCCACTACGCCGAACTGCTGCGGGCCCCCATGTCCATGGTGCGGCGGATTTATACGCACTTCGACCTGGAGCTGAGCGCGGCGGCGGAGATGGCCATGGAGCGGTTCTTGCTGGCCAACCCCAAAAACAAAGGCGGGGTGCACCGCTATTCCCTGGAAGAGTTCGGGTTAAACCCCGCCGAGGAACGGCGACGCTTTCAATTCTACCTGGATTTTTTCGGCATCGAGCCGGAAGGGTGATGACCCGGGGGGCGGGGAGAGGTCGTAAACCGGTGAGCAGGCGGCAGATTCAGACCCCTTTCTCTTTCCAATGCAACAAACATAATCTGTAACTTATTTAAAGCTTTTGTTCTTTTAACCGAAAACCGAAAACCGAAAACCGGAAACGGTATCAGACCTCACGGCGCTACAGACCAAAAAAGACCAGCAAAGAGCGGCCCGGCGGCCGCTGCTTCTGGTCAGTCCGGCAGGGATGGGTTGGCCGGGAGATTTTCCCCGGCAGACTCGGTCTCGGCCAGGCCATCCATTCCTTCCCCAGTCTCCCCGGGTATTTCCTCTTCCGACAGCGTGATGATTTTGCCCTGGCGACGTTTCATCTTGTCGTCGTTCTTCTGTTTTCGGGCTATTTCTTTGGCGCGCTTTTGCCAGCCATAACGATTTCTGGCCAAATTATCCCTCCCTGGGTCTCATACCGAGTTGCGGTCAAAAATTTACAGACGAAACGTAGGGGCGCACCTATGTGTGCGCCCTCAGGGGGGGACACATGGGTCCCCCCCTACAAAAATTGTCCATTGAGCGCTAATCGGTCTCAAAATGCCAGAACTCCGGAAGTCCGGAGACCGCCGGAGTTCTGACTCTCAGGCTTTGCGGTTTAGAGTTTTACCACGTTTTGGGCCTGAGCCCCTTTGGGACCCTGGACCACCTCAAACTCCACTTCCTGGTCTTCCGCCAGGGAGCGGAAGCCGTCGCCCTGGATGGCGCTGTGATGCACAAAGACATCCGGACCGCTCTCCCGGGTAATAAAGCCAAAGCCCTTGGAGTCATTAAACCATTTTACCTTGCCAGTTTCCTTCATTGCTGAAAAACCTCCTACAGATGGGTACCGCGAATATCCCGCTCAAAAAGCAGGGAGCCAGCAGTCAGGCAAAAAAAATCGGCCGTGGGATTAGCATCCCCGTCCGATAGTTGTCCAGGACTTGTGGCCCTGCCTTCAGTCTGACATGCTAAACTATAAAAGATATTACCAGTAATTTGGCGGCTGTCAAGCTAAATCAACCACCGGCCCGCAAAATCCTGTGCTATCCGTTCCGCCTTGGCGGTTGCACAATTTCAGATTACTCCGGAGGGCCAAACCGGTGGGCCAGGTAAGCCTGATTTTCCCCGGCGGCAGAAAATTCACCCCAGAAAATTGACCCTACTTTGAGGCCGCTGGCAAGAAGACCGTCACGCCGGCGCCTCGGTGAGGCTGGCTTTCTACCCTGATTTCCCCCTGGTGCGCCTTGACAATGGTCTGGGAAATGGCCAGACCCAGCCCGCTGCCCTTGGGCTTGGTGGAATAGAAGGGCTGGAAGATCTTATCCATGATGTCGGGAGCAATCCCCTCACCGCTATCGCTGATCCGCACCAGCACCCGGTCGTGATCCCGTCCGCTGGTAAAGGTCAAAGTACCCCCGGCCGGCATGGCCTCGATGCCATTTTTGGCGATATTCAAGAGCACCTGGCGGCAAAGGAGCGGATCGAACCGGACCTGAGGCAGGTTGGGGTCCAAATTCACCGCTAACTTTATGCGGTTTTCCTGCAGACTTGCTTCCAAGTTGAGGCACATTTCCCGGATCAGGGAGTTGAGATCTATGGGGCACTTCCGGGGCTCCGATAACTTGGCGAAGCTGCCCACCTCAGCCAAAAATTCCTCCAAACGGCGAATTTCCTCGACGATGATCCGAAGTTTTTCGGCGCTCTTGGGCGGGTCCTCGCCGGCAGCCTTCAAAACCTGACGGGCCATCCCACCGATAACCACCAAGGGGTTTTTGACCTCGTGGCTGATATGGGCCGCCATTTGGCCCAGGGCCGCGAGGCGCTCCGACTGCAGGAGTTTTTCTTGCAACTGTTGGCGCTCTCGCAGGTCCCGGAAAAATCCCACCGTGGTTACCTCTTGATCGTTGCCATAAATCAGACTGGCAGAAAGTTCGACGGGAATTTGCTCTCCGGTTTTGCTCAGGCCCATGGTCTCATAATGGATCAAGCGCCCTGCGCCCCCATACTCCGGGCCATCTATTTTTGCCCTGACCTCTTGGGCGACCCCGGGAGGATAGAGTTGAGTTACCTTGATCCGGCCAATCACCTCATCGTTTCGATAGCCCAGAATCTTTTCGGCGCCTTCATTAAAAATGATAACGTTGCCCTGCCGATCATTGGCAATGATGCCATCGTTGGAGGTCTGGATCAGCTTCGTCTGAAATTCGAGCATCCGCTGGATTTCTGTGGCCAGGGTCTGTTTTTCCTCACATACATTGGCATTACGGATGGCAAAGGCGATTTCCTCGGCAATCGATTCGAGCAGCAGGCGGTCGTCTTCATAAAATGGCTCGCCGCCAGCCTTGTTGAGAACCTCCAAAACGCCGACCTTTTCATCCCCGGCCACCAGGGGAATGGCCACCAGGTTTTTCGTCCGAAAACCCGAGACCGAATCGAACTTGCCATAAAACCGGGGGTTTTGCTGCACCTCGTTGAAGATGGCGGATTTTTGCGTTTGAAAGACATAACCCGCCAGCCCCTGATCAACGGGAAAGGTGACATCCAACAGGATTGGCCGGGCAGGTCCTTCCACCCCGTAAAATCGAAAGTTCTTTTTCTCCGCATCAAGGAGCAGCACCGAGGCCGCCTCTGCCGCCACGGCTTCTATACTGGAGTACAAAACGGCCTCGATAACTTCACGGAGGTTTATACTCTGAGCTATTTCAGAACTCACGGTGAGGTAAGTATTGAGGTGCGCGATCTTCTGGTCGTACGCCAACCGGTCAAGGAATTGCTCTATGAAATAGGCCAGCAAGCCGGTAATCTTTTGCAGGAGAATTCGCCGGGGCGGCTTTTCAGGCGCAGGCAGCACTAGGCCTAAAAACCCCAGCTTTTTCGTTTTGCGCCTCAGAGAAAACAGGAAAAGATGGGTAGCTTCTTGGGGGGATAAAGAGACGATTATGGGAGGGGAATCGTTCTGGGTCGGAATCTGCTGAAATTGCTCGGTGCAAATTCGCTTGATCACCGGCAGGGTGTTGGATTGAATCCCTTCGTGGAAGAGGGAGTGAAAGGGAGGTCTGAGTTCTTCCAGGCACAGGAGGGCGCCAGTCGCTCCCGTCACCCGCAGCAAAAGGGGAAACACTCTCTGGGCCAGCCCTTCAAGGTCTTCTGCCTGTCCCGCGCTTTCAGTAAGTTCTAAGAGACGCGCGGCTTCCTCAGCGGAAATATGATCGCGGGATTCACGGTCAGACATAACAGGCCTCTTAAAATAACTAAGTGCTTCTTATGGCGCGATTCCCCAGGAGCTCTGCCCATTACTCCTGAGAGAAGGCTTAATTGAAGACTGGACGGAGTAAGGAGGCGGCTCTCAATCGAAACGGATCACCAAGCTAAGAACTCTCTCTCTCTGTATATATCAAACCTTTTACAACCTAAAACCCAGAACCCGCCTTTAAGTCGCCTGATTGATGGCGGACAGTTGCCAGGGGTTTGCGCCCACGGACCGGGTGAAGGTCCAGTATTCCTCGAACTTCACCGGGTCCGTCTTGCTCCCTTCCACCACCTGGCCGGTGGTTTCATCCACGTTGTAATCCAGCAGGTTGGCAAAGACTCGCACGGTGATGAAGTCGGAGCCCGATTCCTGCCAGGCCTCGGTGATATCCACGGACCGCACCGCGATATTTTCCAGGCGGTTGATCTTCTTCTGGGCCTTCAGCGCCTCAGCATCCCCCTGGAGAATCCGGTGCATTTCATCGGTCAGCAGGTTGCGGACGGTGGCCATATCCCGGTTGGCCCAGGCCCCCTGGATCTTAAAGAAGGTATCCGTGCACCATTCCTGGAATTTGGCTTCGTCGAAAGAGGAATCGAACTGCCGGATGTTGGCCAGGCCCCGCTCCAGGTCCTGGTCGCCCCCCGGCGCCGCGGCCTGGGGCGAGTCATACGCCGGCGGGTACTGCGGCTGAGGCGGCAGTTCCACGTTGCCGCTGCTCTGGTAATATCCCGCCGTGGCGCTGGCTTCGGTGCGCTTCTTCTTGATGTACCAGTAAATCAGGTAGGCAATGCCCGCCAGCAGCAGGATATCCATCAGGCCGATGCCGCCCCCGCCGGTGGAACCGGCGCCGCCTTGGGCCGAAGACCCGCCGAATAGGCTATGAAAGAGCATCCCGCCGGCCAGGCCGCCCAGGAGGCCGCCGCCTAAGCTGCGCATGAAGCTCCCTGAGGACGAGGCCGGTTGGGGGGCCGTAGCCCCGGGCGCGGTATAGGGCCGGGTGGGTGAGGTCGTTGGCGTCGTGGGCCGGGGCGCGGTGTAGGGTTTGGGGGCCGACATGGACCGGGAGCCGCGGCTGCCCATGGAGCCGCCGCCGCCCACCCGGGCCCAGGCATCCAACTGGAAAGCCCAGGCACACAGGAACAACAGGGCAAAAAGGGTCAAAACACCTTTCGTCCAGGTTTTCAACTTCATATGCTTCCTCCGATAAAGGTTGCGGTCAAGGTTAACCTCTTGGCATCACGTTTATTATATCGGTTTATTCTAGGCAAATCACCAAAATTTGCCGGAGAGGGTTTCTCTCTTGAACCGGCAGGCAAACTGGCTACTGACTACTTGCCGCCGGCCGCCGGCTTGACCCCCATCTTGTCCAACTCTTCGCAGCACAGGGGACTCCCCAGCCGGCAGCCCTTCTGGTAATCGGCGATCGCCTTCTCCCGCTCCTTCAGGTGGTGCCGGTAAATATTGCCCCGGAAAAAATAGGAGATGGCCAGGTCCGGTTTCAGCTGAATGGCGGTGGTGAAATCATCCACCGCCTTCTGGTATTCGCCCTGGCAGAAATACACCATGCCCCGCTTGTTGAATACCCAGGGGTCACTGCGGGCCAGCCGGGCGGCCTGGTTGAGGTCGGCAAGGGCCTCGGCGAACTGGCCTTCCTGGGCCAGGCAGTCCCCCCGTTCTTTGCAGGCCTCGGCGTTCCTGGGGTCACACTGTATGGCCCGGGTATAAATCAAGATGGCCTCCGGGCGCCGCTCCAGGGCCACCAGGAGGTTCCCCTTGAGCAGGAGAGCCCTGACATCGCCGGGGTTATCCACCAAGGCCTTATCCACATCCTCCAGGGCCTCTTTGTGGCGGCCCAGACCATTCAGGGCCAGGGCCCGGTAGTACCTGGCCTCCACTATCTGGGGATAGCGCCTGACATATTCATTCAGCAGTTTCAGGGCCTCCTCATTGCGCCCGGCTTTCTGGGCTTCCATCCCCTTAACCATGAGGGCCTGATCCGCCCAAGCCGGACAAACCATGACTATCAGGCAGAACCAGGACATGATAACAATTCGCCGTGGGACCATGGCCGGTCTCCTTGCCCCGCGGGGCTCAGTAGGGGCGACCCGGTGGGCCGCCCCAGTTTTTTTCAAATAAAGGGCCACCTGCCGGAACAGATGACCCTTTATACCACGAATTGATTTTTCCCTTCCAGTTTTAATAACTGCGCATGGCCCGGAGGCGCGCCACCCGCTCTTCCAGGGGCGGGTGCGTGCTGAACAGGTTCATGAGACCGCTGCCCGTCAGCGGGTTGACGATGAACATGTGGGCCGTGGCCGGGCTGGCATCCATGGGGGCTCGCTGCACCCCCAGGGAGAGCTTCTCCAGGGCCCGGGCCAGGGATTCGGGGTTGTGGGACAGGTGCGCCCCGGTTTCGTCCGCCAGGTATTCCCGGGACCGGGAGATGGCCATCTGGATGAGCATGGCCGCAATGGGGGCGATGATGGACATCACCAGGACCCCGATAATGCCGGGGCCTTCTTCGTTGTCCCGGCCGCCCAGGCCGAAAATGGCGCCGAACCGGGCCATGTCCGCCAGGATCATGATGGCCCCGGCCATAGTGGCGGCGATGGTGGAAATGAGGATGTCCCGGTTCCGCACGTGCCCGATCTCATGGGCCAGCACCCCCTTCAACTCCGTCGGGGTAAGCAGGCGCATGATGCCCTCGGTGGCCGCCACCGCGGCATGCTCGGGGTTCCGGCCCGTGGCGAAGGCGTTGGGGGAGTCGTCCGGAATGATGTAAACTTTCGGTTTGGGGATGCCCGCCTCCCGGGCCAACTCATCCACGATCTGGTGCAGTTGGGGGGCGTCCGCCGGCGTCACTTCCTGGGCGCCGTACATCTTCAACACAATTTTATCCGAGAACCAGTAGCTGAAAAAGTTCATGCCCACGGCCAGGATAAAGGCCAGGTACATGCCGGTGCGCCCGCCCAAAAGTCTCCCGATGACAATCAGGAACGCGGTCATGCCGGCCAGTAACAGCACGGTTTTGATGCGGTTTTCCATAGGTTTGCTCCCAACCCGGCCGGGTTACGCCCGCGCCGGGAAATTTGTCAGGTTTATCTTCCTCTTTTTAGACGGCGATTATGCTTAAATATTAAATTCAGTCGCCGGGCTTGTCAATAGCATCCGATGACTCGCCCTGACGGATAAGGTGCAGAAAATATTCCTGATTCCCCTTGGGGCCCTTTAAGGACGAGGGGAACGCCGGGCTTACCTGAAAGCCTAAGGCGGCAGCCGCGGCGGCCACCTTTTGGACCGCGGCCTGCTGCAACTCGGGGTCTCGCACTACCCCGCCCTTTCCTACCTGGCCTTTGCCCACTTCGAACTGGGGCTTCACCAGGGCCAGGATTTCTCCCTGGGGGGCGAGAAATTCCAGGATTTTCGGGAGCACCAGGGTCAGGGAGATGAAGGACAGATCCAGGGTGGCCAGGTCAATGGGCTCGGGGATGGCTGCTGGGGGCAGGTATCGGATGTTCACCCGCTCCAGCGCCACCACCCGGGGATCGTTTCTGAGGCTTGGGGCCAGTTGCCCGTAGCCCACGTCCACGGCATAGACGCGCCGGGCGCCCCGGGTGAGGAGTACGTGGGTGAAGCCCCCGGTGGAGGCCCCGGTGTCCAGGGCCACCTGGCCCGCCGGGGAGACCGCAAAATGGTCCAGGGCCCCGGCCAGTTTCTCGCCGCCCCGGCTGACAAAGGGGGGCGATTCCTTGACGGTGACCCGAACCGCCTCCGGCACCATCGCCCCGGCCTTGGGCGCCGCCAACCCTTCCACCACCACCCGCCCGGCCAGGATCAACGCCTGCGCCTGGGCCCGGCTCCGGGCCAGCCCCCGCGCCACCAGGAGTTGGTCTAAACGGGTTTTCGGTTTGCGGTTTTCGGTTTTTTGTCTTAGGTGGTTCAAGAAGTAAGCGGCTTGAAAGTATAACAAAAAAGGCAAAAATTTAGAGGAGAGAGAGACTCTCAATCGTTACAAAAGTCAACTAATAACATTTCTACGCTGTTTTTGGCACGTCCTTCAATGCCGGCTCCTTGGAAAATTCCCCTGGCCTTTTGGCGATATGCGTTTTCTCCCGATATAAGCCAAGCTCTTTTAAGGTAGTCAATTGCCAAAAGGGGATTTTTCTCAACCAGTTCTGACATAAATTCATAATCACTAGCCCAATTAAAATATTTCTCCAGATACTTTTTTATTTTCTTCTTAAAATCAGCGGCAAACTCTATGTGTTCAGTCCTGACGAAATCGGAGGGCACTTTTGTGCCAACAGTTTTTATAACAAGTGTTTCCTTGCCGTAAGCTTGCATGAGGCCAATTTCATAAAAGATGTTGGCAAGGGTTTGATTGGACATATCATTAGTAATGATGGCAATGCCGAGTGGAACACTCAATATAATATGCCAAATCTTCAGGAGAAAATCTTTCCCTGTTATTTCATCATTCGCATCCAGTAGGTTAATATTATAATCAACAAATATTTTCGCGAGATGAGAGCGAATTCTATTGACTTCTCTTGGAATAGGCTGGCCTAGTTTTGTCATAATAAAACATGTCCGTGGACGGTATTCTCTCTTTCCGGTATGAGGGTCGCCATCCGTTGGCCTATAAAAAATCATTTCTTTCTCTTTCGCGCTATCGGTATACCCTTATAAGGTCCCTCACTCTTCTTATGGTCAATTATTCTCCCCGCATCTCGATCAATTTTAACATACCGATCTGTTTTGGGGTTCTTGACTTGGACTATGTCCTTCTTTTCAGCCTTAGCCATATAGCCCCCTTTGGCCGATATAATCGCAAATAATTCATCATTATTTGCCAAAAACTAAAGAGCCTTCTTTAGTTGTAAGGCGAATGAGTGAAGGGGGAAAGGACCTTCTGCCCTTTTCGCCTCCCCCACAAATTCAGTTAAACGTGCCCCAGACCACCTTCTTGGGCTGGGCCGGCTGGGACAGGACGGCCAGGGCGCTCGTCAAAATTCCGGCGGCATCCAGCCCGTATTTCTTCCGGAGGATATCCTGGGCGCCGTGTTCCACGAAGAGGTCGGGGATTCCCAGGCGCTTGACGGTGACCCCGAAGAGGTCATGGTCGGCCAGGAGTTCCAGCACCGCGCTGCCGAAGCCGCCGGCCACGACGTTTTCTTCCACCGTCAGGACGCGGCCGTGTTGGGCCGCCAGGCTCAGGATCAGGGGTTCGTCCAGGGGTTTGATAAAGCGGACGTTGACCACGGTGGCGCTGAACCCTTGCTTTGCCAACTCCTTGGCGGCTTCAAGGGCGGGGTAGACGGAGGCGCCCAGGGCCAGGATGAGCAAATCCTCTCCCTCCCGCAGCACCTCGGCCTTGCCGATGGGCACCTGGCGCAGGGTGGAGGAAAAGGCCACGCCCACGCCCCGGCCCCGGGGGTACCGGAGGGCGATGGGACCCGGGTGCTCCACCGCGGTGAAGAGCATGTCCCGCAATTCATTTTCGTCCTTGGGGGCCATCAGGACCAGGTTGGGCAGGTGGCGCAGATAGGACAGGTCGAAGAGCCCCTGGTGGGTCTCGCCGTCTTCGCCCACGATGCCGGCCCGGTCTATCGCAAAGACCACCGGCAGTTTCTGGAGACAGATATCGTGGAGTATCTGGTCATAGGCCCGCTGCAGAAAAGTGGAATAGATGACGGCGACGGGCCGCATGCCTTCCACGGCCAGGCCCCCGGCGAAGGTCACGGCGTGCTGTTCGCAGATGCCCACGTCGAAGAAGCGGTTCGGGAACTCCTGGCGGAAATCCACCAGGCCGGTACCGTCGGGCATGGCCGCGGTGATGGCCACAATCTTGGGGTCTTGCCGGGCCAGGCGCACCAGGGTGTCGCCAAAGACCTCGGTGTAGCTCGGGACCTCACTGACGCTCTTCTTGGGCTCGCCGGTATCGGGGTCAAACTTGCCCAGGCCGTGAAAGCCGGTGGGGTCGGTCTCGGCGGGTTCGTAGCCTTTGCCCTTGGTGGTGAGCACGTGAATCAGGATAGGACCTTTCAAGTTCTTGACATTGTTGAAGGTCTCGATCAGGTGATCCAGACGGTGTCCGTTCACCGGCCCCAGGTAGGTGAATTTGAGGGCCTCGAAGAGCATGCCCGGGGTGAAAAAGGCCTTGAAGGACTCTTCGCTCTTCTTGGCCCAGGCCAGCAGATCATCACCGATGGCCGGGAAGGAGCGCAGCAGGTTCTCCACCTGCTTTTTCAGGAAGACCATGGTGGGCCGGGTGAGTTTGCGGCTGAAAAACGAGGACATGGCCCCGACGTTGGGGGCAATGGACATGCCGTTGTCGTTCAGGACCACGATGAGGTCCTTGTTGAGGTCGCCGGCGTTGTTCAGGCCTTCAAAGGCGATCCCGGCCGTCATGGCGCCGTCGCCGATTACCGCGATCACGCGGTGGCGCTCCCGCTTCAGGCAGCGGGCGCTGGCGATCCCCAGGGCCGCGGAAATGGAGGTGGAGCTGTGCCCGGTGTCAAAGGCGTCGTAGCAGCTCTCACCGCGCTTGGGGAAGCCGCTGAGGCCGCCGTGCTGCCGCAGGGTGTGAAACCGGTCCTGGCGCCCGGTGAGCAATTTATGGGCATAGGCCTGGTGCCCCACATCCCAGACGATCTTATCCCGGGGACAGTCAAAGACATAGTGGAGGGCGATGGCGAGATCCACCACTCCCAGGCTGGGGGCCAGGTGCCCCCCCGTCCGGGCCACGGTGGAGATGATCTTCTCCCGGATTTCCTGGGCCAGCTGCGGCAGAAATTCCGGCGGCAGCTTCTTCAACTCCTGGGGGTTGTTAATGGTATCCAGCAAACGGCGGGCCGGAACGGCCGGCCGGTAGCCCTGGCGATTATCCATGCGCACCTGACCTCTCGCGGTGGGTTATGCTTAATTTAATATTAAAAATCACCAAATTCAAGCGGTTGAACCAGTGATACTTTTATTATTTTACCCTAGCGGCCATCCCGGCTTAGGCGCGCCGCACCAGGAGATAACGGGCCAGCTCTCGCAAGGGTTCGGCCCGTTCCGGAAAGGATTCCAGGGCGGCGATGGCCCCCTCCACCAGACGCCGGGCCCACTCCCGGGTGGCCGAAAGCCCCAGCACCGCGGGATACGTGGCTTTCTGGCGCTTTTCGTCCATACCCGTCGCCTTGCCCATCTCCGCGGCTTCACCTTCCACATCTAATAGATCATCGGTAATCTGAAACGTTAGCCCAAATTTTTCCCCGTAACCGGTGAGGAACGTCACTTCGGCCCGGCTGCCGCCGCCCATCAGGGCCCCGGCCCGCACCGCGGCGGTGAGCAAGGCCCCGGTCTTGTGGCGGTGGATGGTCTCCAGTTCCTTCAGGGAGACCTGGCGCCCTTCCGCCAGCAGGTCCAGCACCTGGCCCCCCACCATGCCCTGATACCCGGCGGCGGCCGCCACCGACTGCATTACCTCCAGCAAGATCCCTTCCCGGCCTGCAAACCGGTCCGCGGCGGCGGCCATGGTGTGGAAGGCCGCGGTGAGCAGGCCGTCTCCGGCCAGGATGGCGGTGGCTTCGTCAAACTGCCGGTGGCAGGTGGGCTGGCCCCGGCGCAGATCATCATCGTCCATGGCCGGCAGGTCGTCATGGATCAGGGAATAGGTGTGGATCATCTCCAGGGCGCAGGCCACGGGCAGGGCTTCGCCCGGATCGCCCCCCACCGCTTCCGCCGCGGCCAGGCACAGAATGGGGCGCAGCCTTTTGCCGCCGGCGAACAGGCTGTAGTGCATGGCCCGGTTCAACCGGAAGGCCGGCCCCCTCACCTGCGGCATATAGGCTTGCAGGGCCCGGTTGACCAGCCCCCGCCGTTCTTCGAGATAGGCTTTGAGATCGAACTTATCGCTCATATTGTCGTTTATTGTTTTTCGTTTCGGCCCAAAGGTCTTAACCAAAAACCAAAAACGAAAAACCCAAAACGGTTTTTCAGACTTCCCCTTCCTCCTCCGGGAAAGGCCGGGTGAAAAAGCGCCCGGCGTCATCCTTGAGCAGGAGGTCCACCCGCTTTTCCACTTCGTCCAGCTTCCGGTGGCAGACCCGGACCAACTGCACCCCTTCCTCGAAGGTGCGCATAGCCTCTTCCAGAGACAGGTCGCCGTGCTCCAGCGCATCCAACACTTCCTCCAGACGCTTCAGCCCCGCCTCGAAACTCGGTTCACGCGGTTTTTTTTCTTTAGCCATAGTGTGGTTTTCGGTTTTCGGTTTTCTGCTTACTGCTTACTGCTCACTGCTTACTGCTCACTGCTTACTGCTCACTGCTCACTGCTCACTGCTTACTATTTTCACTTCACAGTCCATCCGGCCCTGGGCCACCCGGACCCGGACGGCCGCGCCCTTCGAAACCAGGGTGGCGTCCCG